>CAJICM010000258.1_pt1 | contig 32589 bp, 30 predicted proteins | sample 9199691 | NCBI WGS metagenome assembly CAJICM01 (sample SAMEA7708338, study PRJEB35096) | sediment metagenome | biome: marine neritic benthic zone biome [ENVO:01000025]; feature: sediment [ENVO:00002007]; material: shallow marine sediment [ENVO:03000034] sea grass bed [ENVO_01000059] ...
GGCGATCTGAAAACCGTGAACTCGCTGATCGGTACCAAGACCATCGACGAACAAATCGAAGACGAGAAAGTCTGATCATGATCGCCAAACCACTCCTCATCCTTGTTGCTCGTTGTAACCGCGTTTGTCGATTTGCGGGATGGCGACAGTGCCAATTGTCGCAGCGGTCGCAACCGATGATCCCGACGTTGCAGCAAATAGCGCGCTCGAACCGACATTGGAGTGCATCAGCCCGCCGGGCAGCCAGCCCAGCCACTTTACGATGCCTTCATACATGCGTTCGGTGATGCCGGCGCGCAGCAGAATCTCACCCAGCAGGACAAACATCGGGATGGCAACCAGCAAAAAGTCGGTGCCGGTCTGCCAGACCATGTCGCCCAGCGCACGGTGTAGTGGCATGGGACTTTCAAGATACTGCAGAGTAAGCCCGAGCCAGCCAAGTGATGCTGCAATCGGTACGGCAAAGGCAACCAGAGCAACAAGGATGAGGAGTGGTTTGGCGATCATGATCAGACTTTCTCGTCTTCGATTTGTTCGTCGATGGTCTTGGTACCGATCAGCGAGTTCACGGTTTTCAGATCGCCGGTGATAAGTGATTTCAGAGAGGCAAGGACCAGCAAGAGGCAACAGACAAAAAAGAACACCCAGCCTGCAAGCCAAGGTATCTGGGGCAGCGCCAGCGGCGTTCGCATGGGCGTTATCGAATGGGAATTGTGGCTCACAGTGTCAGACACCATCTGCCATGCCATGGTGCAGATGATACCCGTAAAACCGGCCAGCAGGACGATGCCGAACAGGTTGCTAAAGGTCTTCAACCACACAGGAAAAAGGTTATACAGTGCATCAACCCGGATATGCGCACGCTCAAAAAGTGCATAGGCAAATCCAAGGCTTGTCGCAATGCCGAATGCGTAACCCGACAGTTCGTCTGCACCGCCGATACTGATGTTGAAGAGTTTGCGCAAGCAGACCTCCAGGGTCACCAGCAGTGCCGACAATATGATCATCGTGCCGCCGATCCAGACAAACACGCGGCTGGTCTTTTTGGCAGTATCGAGCAATCTGTCCATAGCGGTAGGTTCCTGTACTAGTGTTGGGCGACCGGTGGCCGGCGACGCCGCACCACCGGTCGACCCAGGCGGGAGTTCGGCCTACTTGACCTCTGCTTTCAGGCCCAGAATTGGTCCGACTGTCGTGTTCCAGTTTGCCGCGCAATCCGCGCCGCAGCGCTTGGCCCAACGCGACAGGATCACATCGCTTGCAACCTGGTTGCGGGCCACAAGATCATCCTTCGAGGGTTCGACAAGTTTCATCTTACCAGGCTCGCCAATGTCACATTTGCCACCGGTAATACAGGAAATTGCCACTTCGTCTTCCAGGGCTGTTTCGGCCCACATGCGATCGGTCAATGCAGTAATTTCCTTATTCAGGACAGCCTGCTGATCAGGCGATAGGGAATTCCACTTGTCCATGTTCATTGCACCGAATGCCAAACCCCAGCCGACGCGCAATGTATAGGCGTGTGTAGCGACCTGGTGCCATTTTGCCTTGTAGGCTGACATGGTGCCGGTGATACCGCAGTCCACCACGCCTTTTTCAAGCGCCGGGATGACTTCGGCAAATGGAACCGTGACGGATGTGCCGCCTACGCCTTCGACAAAATCACCCAATGTTGTGGAATAGACGCGGATTTTTTTGCCTTTCAGGTCAGCAAGGCCATTGACATCTGCATTGCACCAGAGTGTCTGGCTGGGAAACGGATACAGCATCAGGAGTTTGGCGTTGTAGGTTTCGGCAAATGCCTTTTCCAGGGTTGCAAAATAGGCCTCCGCCACCTTTCGCTGGGTGGCTATGTCCTGAGTTACCGACGACAGATCGGCGCCTTCGAAAATGGCGTTCTCGGCCGCAACATAACCGGGCAGACCAAACGCAAAATCGAATACTCCATTTTTCACAAGGCGCATGATCTCGAAGCCTTTAAGACCGAGTTCCGTCTGCGGTTTGATATCTCCGATGATGCTGCCGCCGCTGGCTTCCGAAATCTTCTCGTTCCAGAACGGTCCTTCGTGTTTCTGGTAATTGGTCAGGCTGCCCCAAGTGCCGACAGCCTTGATGCTGGCGGGCTTGTCTGCCGCGCCGGCCGTGCCCGCTGCAACTGTCAGCATCGCTGCCAGTGTCGTAATTTTCAAAATGGTTTTCATGGTATTCTCCTTGAGTGGTGTGTGGATTTAAGTTGACTGAATCTGCAGGTCGACCATGCCGACAGAGATTTCAGGAGGCACGTCTGATCGAAGGTCGGTAACCAGCATGTGGCCGGGCGCATGCGTTATGCATATGGCAGGCTTGGCCGCTTCAATGGCTGCCTGCGGAGTGACGCCACAGGCCCAGAAAACGGGAACCTCTTCGCAGCCGACATCTACGGCATCACCGTAGTCAGGCGAGCCCAGGTCATCGATCCCGATTTCGCCTGGTTCTCCCCAAAACACCGGGGTGCCGTGCGCGTGTGGGTATTTTGCGCACAGATCAAAGATAGCGGGGATCTGGTCGCGCGAATAAGGGCGCATGGTCACCACAAGCGGCCCGCTGAAAGTGCCACCCGGTATGGTTTGAATGCTTGTCTTGAACATGGGCACATTGCGACCCTGTTCGATATGGCGCACCCCGAATCCGGCACGGATAAGGGCTTCCTCAAAAGTGAACGAACACCCAAGCGCGAATGTCACCATGTCGTCTGACCACAGCCCGGCAATATCTTCGACCTGCTGCGCCATAGAGCCGTGATTGAAAACGCGATATCGCGGTACGTCTTTGCGAATGTCGATGTCCGTGCCTAATGAGGCAATGCCTGTTTCACCCGGCCTGGACAATCCGATGAGGGGGCAGGGCTTGGGGTTGTTCATGCAATACTGCAGGAAGTCCTGGGCATACGCCGCCGGCAAAATGACGACGTTGGCCTGAAGGTGATCGGGCGCCTGACCTGCCGTCTGACTGATATAGGCACCGGCGCGCGCGAGCTTGCGTAGCTCTGCTCCCGATCCGATGTTGACAGCGTCGTTCATGCACAACCACCTTCTGTCCATTAGCAAAGATGGTCCGGAGCAAAAAATCAAATCGAAGTTATTTGTTAAATTCGATAAATATTATTTATTAAACGGTTGTCCAGAAACGCGAGTACGTTTTTGCTTATGTCATTCATCAATTTGCTGATTGGGCTTCCCGAGACATAGGACGCGGTGAATGAAATTGCCGGCAGTGGAACATCTGTAGCCAGTTGAACCAGCTCCCCGGCGGCGAGCTCTGCTTCAATAGCCGCCCTTGGTACGGCGCAGATTCCCATACCCGATTTGGCCAGCCTGATGATGGCGCCAAGCGAGGTTGAGGTGGTCATGTCGGGTGTCTGTGAAGAATGTGGCGTCAGCAATTCGCGAAGCTGGCGACTGGGCTTTGTGTTGCTGGCGAAGGTCAGTACCGACTGGCTTGCAATATCATCGATCGTCCACACGTCATTCAGAACTGCGGTTGACTTGGTGGCGGCAAAGATCATTTCGTAAGCGCAGATTTCATGATTGGTGATACTGATTTCCGCAACCGGCCCCATCAGAAACGCCAGGTCCAGTTCCCGCGCCACCAGCGCATTCCTGAGATTGTCGGTCGAATCCACCCGGAGGTCGAAAGACAGGTGAGCGCGAGACTGGTTCAGATGCCCGAGGAAATCGGGAAGCCAGGTGGATACGATGGTCTCCGATGCGCCCAGCCTGATGTTCTGCTCCAAACTGGATGTATCAGCAAATGCAGCGAGGACATCCTGCTCGAGGTACATGAGGCGCTCTGCATAAATCATCAGGCGCCTGCCCTCTGAGGTGAGTTCTGCATTTCTGACTTCGCGCACAAAGACCTGCGCACCAAGGTCCTGTTCGAGCACCTGGATGCGGGCCGAGATGGCAGGTTGAGTCAGGTTAAGATGTTCTGCCGCAGCTCTGAAACTGCCCAGACTGGCAATCCAGTAAAAGGTATCCAGATTTCTGATGCGCATAGTTCATCCTGACGGACCGCTAGTGGCCTGTAGAACCGGTATTTTCTTCAATCAAATGAATTGATGCAAGTGGCAAGGTTTTCATAAACAAGTTTTTGCTCCGCAACGATGCTGGTGCTGGGTTGGCAGTGCCGGTTCCCGCATCGCGCCCGGAAATTTCACCGTCAAACGGTCATCTGTCAGGGTTTTTGGGTCAATCCATCGAAAGTTCAAGTGGCGGCCTAACGCTTCAAAAGCTTCCAGGGCATTTAAAAGTTGTAGTCGTGCCAGGGTCTGTGCCTTTTCCCAGTAGAATATCTACAGTCAAGAAGGTGTAGTTATGGTTGGTCAACAGCGCATGGAAACGCTATTTTGCAGAACAGCAACCGTACACGAACAAATCAGCCGGAGAGGTCCAACATGTCCGAACAGAAAGTAGCGATCATTACGGCAGGCGGCAGTGGCATGGGCGCGGACTCCGCCCGGCAACTGGCCGCTGACGGCTTTAACGTGGCGATCCTGTCATCGTCAGGTAAAGGCGAAGCGCTGGCTGCCGAACTGGGCGGTGTGGGCATAACCGGATCAAACCAGTCGGTTGCTGATCTGCAGCGGCTGGTGGACGAAACCATGGCAAAGTGGGGGCGTGTCGACGTGCTCGTCAACAGCGCAGGTCACGGGCCGCGGGCACCGGTGCTGGAGCTTACGGATGAAGACTGGCACACGGGAATGGATGTCTATTTCCTGAATGCCGTGCGCCCAACCCGCATAGTAACACCCATAATGCAGGCCCAGAAATCCGGCTCAATCATCAATATTTCGACATTTGCCGCGTTCGAACCCAATCCGGTGTTCCCGACATCCGGGGTTTTCCGCGCGGGACTTGCAGCCTTCACCAAGCTGTTCTCCGACAAGTATGCAGCCGAGAATATCAGAATGAACAATGTGCTGCCGGGCTTCATCAACAGCCTGCCGGAAAAGCCGGAGTTTCTGGAGCAGATACCGATGCAGCGCTACGGAGACTCCCGGGCAGAAATCGCGTCGGTAGTGGCGTTTCTGGCTTCAAGCGGCGGGGCTTACATCACCGGTCAGAACATCCGCGTCGATGGCGGTATTACACGATCGGTGTGATGGTGAGGCCGGCGCATTGGCTGGGTTGGATCCATTGCCAGGGATGTGGTTGTCTCTTGCATCAGGAGGAACAAGTCCCGGTTGCAGGCACAACCGATCCTCGCGACGTTGCTGTACAATTCACCCGCTCAGCCTTCTGACGCCAGCAATCTGACGTACCCGATAAAGGCGCTCAAGGCGTGCTGTACGTAGTCGATGCGGACTTCGCTGACTCTGATGTTGTATTTCATCGCATCTGGATGGGAAGACTGGATGCGCATGGTACTGCGCGGCATAGCACCTTTGTAGCGATTGTCTTTCACTTGCGCATTGACCAGGAACCGGATGCCCCAGCTAATCGCAATGCGGATCCGGTTGTGAAACTCCGGCTCATCGCGAAACAGTCTTTCTGCTGCCAGGAGACCTTCTAGACGGGTGGCTGTGGTTGTTGTTCTTCCATCCCGCGTAAAACCGCCGTAGGTGATCAAACCTGTCGGCCAGACTTGTTGGCTCAGCATCAATTCCACCACCTGCCGGGCGTGCCGCTTGAACACCTTGCGATCACGACTATCCAGATGCGGCCACATCCTTCCGGTAGCAATCAGCGCCCAGTGGTCCGGCGGTACCTCGGCTTGGTCCTTGCGGCTGGCGGAAAGAAAGTGCAGCGTCTTGCGGGCACCCTCGAGCCAGTCGGGATTGTTGTCCTGCTCATACAGCATGGTCAGAGCAAGAGCTGCTTCGCCTGGATAGTACAGAGACGTCCATTTGTCGTCCGGGCCGCCGGTCTCGGGAATGTATTTGGAATAATACGATCCGTCCGGCTTTTGCATCGCAAGAATAAACCGCGCAAGGCCGGTTTGCAGCTCCTTCGCAACCGTACCAGGCCTGATGCGTTCCAGGCCGGTCAGGGCGGCCAGGGCCAGGCCCGCGCCACCGAGCTTGGCAGTTTTCGGTGAGCTGGAGCCGGTAATCCTGGGATCACTCCACACGGCCAAACTACCGGGGAACTGATCGACCCACCCGATTGCACGGCGCTGCATATAGGCAGCGCCTGCGACAATGACCGGGATGATTTCGGGCCGCCGGGTTGCGTCGTAGAAGTCTGTCAGCGAATACAGCGCCCCGGCATGGCGCAACCAGTTGTAACTGAATCTCAGCAAAACCGCCGGGTTCATGTTGACCTTGTAGACGAAAGATCCATCCTTGTTGGCCTGCGAGATCAGGTAGTCACCGGCCAGTAGGGTGGCGGCTTCCAGTTCCGATCTGTCTATCTTCGCCAGCGCCTTTGGATCTGCTGCTGATGGGCTGGAACCAGCCAGCAACAGCAGCAACAGACCGGACAGTGCCGCTCGCATCATTAACGTGAAACCGCCATTTTCATTCGGAGAGAGCATGGCTCATTTTGGACCGGGATATCCGCGAGTTCAAGACGAGCGAAGTCGTAATTTGCAGATCCGGTGAGCGATCAAACCAGCCTGGCGATCATTTCCACCGGGGCAATGCGGCCGGCCTTGATATTGTCGGCCATGTTCTTGACCTTAACGGCACGGCTCTCGCCCATCAGAATGTGCAGCCCAAGCGGCGGCGGGCCGCCGGCGGCCTGGTTTTTGGCGACAAGGTCTGCAAAGAACTCGATCGCAAAGTCTCGCCGATTGCGCCTGGCTGTGATTTCGAAACCGGCTTTTTCCAGGGCGCTTGAATATTGCTCAGGTGACGCAAGCGCGCTGGTGGCAGGCGTCTCTGCCCACGGCACCGGGAAATTGATCTCCTCTTCGGCCGTTTGCATGACATCATAGACCCCGAAGGTGCAGCCGGGTTTCAAAACCCTTGCGACTTCGCCAAACAGGCTTTCTTTGTCGGCAATATTCATCCCTACGTGCATCATGTAGGCGGCATCGAAGCGGCCGTTGCCAAACGGCATGTCCAGTGCGCTGCCCTCGACAAGGTCTACGGTATTGTCGAGGCCGACCCACCGACACAGACTTTGGCCGGTTTGAACGAACTCAGCGGTCAGGTCGATACCGGTGACGGTGGCACCATACCGGCTGGCGGTGAAGCGCGCCGGGCCTCCCAGCCCACAGCCGACATCAAGCGCGTGGTTGCCGCGGTTTAACGACAACTGATCAAGAAATTCAATCGAGGCCTCACGGCCACCAATGTGGAATTCATCTATCGCGCCGAGATCATCAATTGTAACGGTCTCGGGTGTCTTGCCTATTTCCGCAATGCCTCTCTCAATGGCGTCAATCAGTGAGCCGTGAGTGTAATGTTCAGCAACCTCGTGTGTCCTTGCCATGAAAATCTGCCCTTGGGTCCCGATCCTGGATTTTTGATCGCATTTAAATTGCATAACCGCGATTGTGGATTATGTTCTAGTTCACATCCGTGCCGTTGTCTGCACCGGTTTTGAAGGATCCCGCCATGAGCATTGAGTTTCTGCTGACATCGATTGTCGTCATCTTGCTGCCGGGAACCGGAGTGCTCTATACGCTGGCGATCGGGCTCGGTCGTGGCTTCAGGCCCAGCATCGCTGCAGCGTTTGGCTGTACGCTCGGCATTTTGCCGGCGGCAATTGCCAGCATTGTCGGGCTCGCAGCGATCCTGCACACCAGCGCGCTTGCCTTCCAGGTCGTAAAGTATCTCGGCGTTGCCTATCTGTTTTACATGGCCTGGACCATCATGAAGGACGGCGGCACGCTGGATGTGACGGAAGACAAGGCCAAGACAGCAGTCGGTACAACGATTTTAAACGGCATGCTGCTGAACGTGCTGAACCCTAAACTGTCATTGTTCTTCCTGGCTTTCCTGCCGCAATTCGTGCCGCTACAGGCAGAAAGCGCGACGCCGAACCTTATTCTTCTGGCCACTGTCTTCATGGCGCTCACCTTCATCATATTTGTCTGTTATGGGGCCTGCGCCGCGGCCGCCCGCGACTATGTGATTTCGCGACCCGTCGTCATGACCTGGTTGAAGCGGAGCTTTGCGGGTACGTTTGGATTTCTGGGCTTGCGGCTCGCATTGTCTGACCGGTGACGCTGCCGTCATGAGAGCTGTCGCCGGACGAATTTCTGTTCCATGACGCTGGTTCCCCACTGGTCGCCCTGATACTCCTCAGCGAGCTCAAAGCCGGCATTCTCGTAGAGACTGCGAGCTGCATCGAGGCCCTTGACTGTCCACAGATGCGTTTCGGGATAACCATTCATGTCGCAAAATTCCAGGGCCTGTGAAAGCAATGCCTTGCCCACGCCGGCTCCACGAATTTCAGTATCAACGATGAACCAGCGCAAGTGCGCATAACCTTCATCCGAATGATGCCCGTCAATTGAGATGCTGCCGATAATCCGGCCGTTGCTTTCGGCTCGCCAGATGCAGTTTCCGGCAGCCTCGATCCGTGACATGAACTCAACCAGGTCCGATGCAATCCGCCGCTCGAAAGCCAGGCCGAAGCCGTAATGCCTGTTCATGTATGAATGCAGCATAGTAACGACACTGCCAATCAGTGCCGGTGCGTACCCCGCCTCGACCTGAAAGTGGCCGGCAGGGCCGGGCAGGGCCTGCCCATCGGAGGTTGACTTCAACGCTGCAACGTAATCCTGCAAGCCTGTCAGGACACCGCGTTGAGACTGCGGATCCATGCGATTCAGGGCTCTGGAGACCTGGCTGTCGGTGACCTGCTCGATCGAGCCGAATGTCCTGCGGCCTTGCGATGTCAACTCCAGATGCTTGATGCGTGCATCTTTGCCAGACCTTGTTTCAGAGATCTCTCCGCATTGCGCAAGCGATTTCACCAGTCGGCTTATGGTTGATTTTTCCAGCAACAGTTGCTCGCCAAGCTGTTTTGAAGACAGCTTGCCGGCGTTGCCTATTTCGATGATCGCGTGAACGGCCGACAGTGAAAGATCGGTTCCGGCAACCGTGCGGTTCATAAGGCCAAGCTGGCGGACAAAGTCGCGGGACGCAGCGCGAACCTCCGCAACTATGGGCGCTGGTGTAGTTGGTTGTTTCATATTAGTTGTATAATACAACTAATATGTTAATGCAAGGTCTGCCAGTTCACGGTTTGCGCCGGCCAGTCGTCAGGTGTCGTCAGTGCCACTTGTTGCTTGGCATGAACGAACTCATCACCGGATCACGTGGCTCATTGACCCACAACTGCCGGTCAGGATGCATGCCGGCGCCCTGTACTGCTGGAACAGCGGATCGCCGCATGCGGTTCAGCAACCGGGTGTCTGCCTTACCGCACGATGGGTGAATGCCACCGTTTGCCTCAACCGTTTTCGTCCATGCCGCCTTGCGTTCGGCCAGGACGGCAGGGTCGTTCAACTGCGCACAATTGAGTTCGTTCCTGTTCAGGTCGGCGGTAATCTCGTCCCCGTCCTCGATGAACGCAATTGGTCCTCCAATGGCTGCTTCGGGGCCAACGTGCCCAATCACCAGCCCTACCGAGCCACCGGAAAAGCGGGCATCGGTCATCAGTCCAACGACGATACCCCGCTCACGGCACAAGGCGGTAATTCGCGACGTCGAATCCAGCATTTCAGGCATTCCGGGTCCGCCACTGGGGCCCTCGTAGCGCATGATGATCATATCGTGATCCTTGAAACTGTCTGGATCGGTATCGAGCGCGTCAAGCAGGCCCTGTTCGCCATCGAACACCCGCGCGGTTCCTTTGAACAAGTTATCGTCCAGGCCACCCTCGACCCCGGCGAGTTTCAGGACAGCACTGAACTCTGGCGAAAGGTTCCCGCCCAGAACCCGCAGGCCGCCGGTTGGCTTGTAGGGGTTTTTCACGGAGTAGATGACCCGCCCGTCGGCTGAAGGGGTTTTGAGCCGGGTAACCTGTTCTGCCAGTGTTTCCCCGGTACAAGTTGGCACATCGCCGTTCAGTAACCCTGCCTCCAGCAGCTCCTTGACAATGACCTGCACCCCGCCAACCCCATCGATGTCCACCATTGAATAACGGCCATAAGGTCGTGCGTCTGTGAGCACCGGTACAACATTTTCCGAGATGTGGTTGAATTCTTCCGGCGAAATTATGTCTTCCCAGAACTTTCCGAAGCCGGCTGCACGAGCGATTTCCGGTGCGTGCAGCACTACATTGGTAGAGCCCCCCACGGCCATTGCCACGATCAGCGCATTACGGATGGAGTCGCGCCCGACAATGTCCCTCGGCGTGGTGTTGGTCTCGATCAGGTTCTTGAGGTAACCGACGAGTTCGTCCGGGAACTGTTCCAGACGGCGAGGATCATCAGAAGCTGGTGCCACCATGTTGAGAGGTTGCATGCCCACAACGCCGATGAAGGTCTGCATGGTGTTGTAGGTGAACATGCCGCCGCAACTGCCGTAGCCGGGACACGCAATGCATGAAATGCGCATGCGCTGCTCTTCATCCTTGTTGCCGGCTTCCTGGTAGGCAGTGACCAGGTCAACGGGACTGTTGGATTTCGGATCAAAACCCGGGTGGATCGAACCGTCCGACATCATGATCGCGGGACGATTGTGTTCCAGCAATGCAGCCAGTGTTCCCACCGGCGGCTTGTCGCAGGCCACAACCGCGATGGTACCATCCAGGCCGCTGGCACTGAGGTGTTCACAAACCGCGTCGTTGGTAACCTCGCGTCCGATAAGCGAGTAACGCATTTCGCGCGTGCCGTTGCGGATACCGTCAGAGGTCGCAACAGTGTATTCCGGCTGAACCAGCCGCATCGCCATCTTGCCAGCCTCGCGGCCGATATTGTTGAGCAGGCTCTTGTGGATCGCCTCAACCTTGCCCTGGACTCCGATGTAACACTGGCTGTCACCCTTGTTTCCAATTACCCCGACTGACGGCTGGTGGATCAGATCAGGGTCGGTTCCAAGTTCCCGCGCAATACCGAAGGCCTGGGCGCTCCGGCCGGGATGTTTATCGATGATGACGGTCCGGTTATTTGACAATTTGATACTCTCCTCAAGCGTATTTCAGCACCGCGCAGGCTCGCCGTGCCGGGATCGGAACTGCTCCATAAATCATCAGCGGCAAGGTGACCAGACGAGATATCCGAATGTGGGCTGACAAATAGCAACGAATACGGCAATCGTCACGCGCTTTATATTGCAGTGCACGTGTTGATCGACAGGTCAGGACGCATGTCATAATGTCGTCGGACGCCCGCAACGCAGGGGTAAGGAGCAGGCAGATGAGCAAGACGTTTTTGGGTCCTGATGGCAAATCACGTTGCCACTGGTGCGGCGCGGCCCCGGAGTTTCTGGACTATCATGATACCGAATGGGGTTTCCCGGTCGATGATGATCGCGATCTGTTTGAGAAACTTTGTCTGGAGAGTTTTCAATCCGGATTAAGCTGGCGCACCATTCTGGCCAAGCGTGACAACTTTCGCGCTGCGTTTTGCGGGTTTGATTTTGAGCAGGTAGCCGGGTTTACCCACCACGACGTCGAGCGTTTGCTGAACGATGACGGCATTGTCCGTCACCGCGGCAAAATTGAAGCTACCATCAACAATGCGCAAAAGGCCCGGGAGATGGTTCAGCGTGACGGATCTGTCGCCGAGTTTGTCTGGCGTTATGAACCTGATCCGCACCAGAATTCAAACCCGCAAACGGCGTCTACGTCTGCGCAGTCGGTCGCCTTGTCAAAAGACCTGAAGAAACTGGGTTGGAAGTTTGTCGGACCCACGACCGTTTACGCCTTTATGCAGGCAATGGGGCTGATCAACGATCATGCCGTAGGGTGTGTGATCAGGGCTGAGGTTGAGATGGCGCGGGAAAAATTCACAAGACCGGTTCGCTGAACAACCGGCCTGTTCTTTCACAATCTTGATTTCCTGACTGCAAATTGCTTGTTCAACACCACACCACAATAGGTGTGAAGCCCCGAACACGGTTGGGCGAAGCTGGTGTTCTGCATCTTGATGAAGACACGGCCGGGCAGCTTGTCACGGGTGTGAATGCAGAAGCCGGTGATGCGACCCACGCACAGTTGGCAGAACAGCGCGACGCGATGATTGCAGCCATGCAAAAGGCAACGGTTGATTTGCGGCGAAAGTGAAGAGTTTCTTCGCTGCTGGATTTCCACCTCAAATGCCTCAGACCAGACTCAGGAAATTGCGGCAGAGTTTTTCAGCGTTCGAGGTAAAATCAGCCATGTTGGTGTTGGCATCACGGTTCATGGTCTCAAAGCCGGACTGTCCAATCGACCCCATCAGGGCGTTGTAATAGGCAGGCACAGCCGCCCAGTTTGTGACAGTGTCAGGCTCAAGTTCGACATGATACTGCATCGACCAGGCGTTGCTGCCAACCCGCATTGCCTGAACCCTGCAGTATTTGGAGCTGGCAAGAACAACGGATTCGTCTGGAGGCTGGGCCACCTTCACCGAGTGCCACTGCAGGCATTTTTGCTGAACCGGCAGGCCTGCAAACAACGGGTCAGCCTGACCTTCGGCGGTTAGTACGATATCGAGGATACCAATTTCGGGTGGCGTCTGCGGTCCGCAGGTTCCGCCCAGCGCATCGGCCAGCAACTGATGTCCCAGGCAGAGTCCAAGGAAGGGCTTGTGCAATTCACGAACCCAGCGCCGAATAGCGGCTTTTTCCGCAACCAGCCAGGAGTGTTCCTCGACATCCCACACGTCCATGGGGCCGCCCATGACCCAAAGCGCATCATAGGGTGCAAGATCGGGAATGGCGTCGCCCTGATCGAGGTTCACGGCATCCCACTGCACACCATCGGAGGTGAGGATCTGGCGCAGCGAGCCTGGATGCTCACACTCAATGTGTTGAAAAACCAGTAGACGCATGGGTCAGTTTGAAATCCCGTGTGGCCAGAGTGCAGCCGGATAAAATGTAACAGTGATGCAGCTTAGAGGACTTGCTGTCCGGATAGAAGCGTTTGATGGTTAGAATTTCATCCTAACGTCAAAGTAACATGTTAAGCTGCCATAACCAGGAATGAGTACCAACAGATCTCGGCCGGATCGAACCAATGGAGAGTGTTGCGATGACTGACACCCGTGAAATAATCATGTCGATGTACAAGGACTACCAGGCACGTGATCTTGGTGCAGTTCTGTCAAAGTGCAAGGACAGCATGTGCTTTGTGTGGAATGCGGGCGAGGCGATGCAGCCATTTTGTGGTGAGTGTCATGGCAAGGCGGCATTTGTAGAAAAACTGCAATCGATAGACGCGGATTGGGAAGTGGTGCAGTACAAGCCCGTTGAATTGATCTGCGAAGGCAACAGCGCGGCCGGGCGCGTGCAGATCAAGTATCGCAACAAGAACACCGGCAATGTTCTGGAAAGCGAGATTGGTCATTTCTGGCAACTCGAAGACGGTCAGGCGACGAAGCTTGTGGAGTTCTATGATACAGCGACGGTGATGGCTGTAATGCACTGATTTTCGCATTTCAGGCGCGCCGACGGCTGGAACCGCACCGTCTGACCGGAGCCAGCCAGGTTCGTCGCATCCTTGCCTGCTAAGGGCATCAACTTATCCCTCGCCGCCACTGTGTCTGGTGACTGTTTCAGGCGCATAGGTGACCGGGAAATTAACTGATCTGGCTATGAAGCAGAAGTTGTGAATTTCGTCGTGAATGTCTCTGGCCCTTGTCATGTCAGCCCCTGCATCGACCACGATCTTCGGGCGTAACTCCGCGCTCAGGAATCTGCCGGAACCGTCCGGCTTGTTTTCCCCAACCGCAATCGGCTCATCGCGATAGTCGTGAACCACAATGCCGTTGCTGCTTGCCAGATGAAGATACCAGAGCATGTGGCACGCCGACAGGGATGACAGCAGCAGATCTTCAGGGTTCATCAGGGTAGGGTCACCGCCCAGCAGCGGATCATTGGAACAATGTATGACCGGCTTGCCCGGCACAGCAATGTCCCATGTGCGCTCATAGCCACGATAGGTCCGGGTTCCGGATCCGGAATTGCCGGTCCATCTGATCATTGTTGTATAGTTGTGATTGGCCAATTGTCGTTATCCTCCCCTATGAACTTGCCAAAGGCGTTTGCAGTGGACGACCGATGGTACAGCGCGACGAGAAGTTAGGACAATTCGCCGATCAGGAGAATATTGAACTGCCGAATGCAGGTTTGCGTGTGTTGGCCAGGTCAGTACCCGAAGTAGCCGGCCCTGTGCACCCGGATGCGCCCACGTGGAAATACTCCCGCGCGATGCACCCTGATCCCACGCCGATACCAGCGATAACGAAGCAAGTTGACGTTCACTTCAACGTGCGGACAATTACATGACGAAATCTGATTGATAACAACGGGCGTACGAGTCCGTTCGCGAAAACTGAAATCTAACTGGGCATCTTGCTTGAAGCTCGTTGGATAAATGTATCTTACGACTGGAGATTTCTCGCCATCCGAAGAACTCGCAACCTTGAGAATACGAAACGCATTGGCTTGCGGTACAAACAACGCCATGGCGATTATTGTCAGCGCGAAAATACGGATTGGAATTAGGCCAGAACTGAACATCATGGGTCGAACCTTTCGACTAACTGCAAAGACGGCCGCATCCTTGTCGAGATATTAAAGCACTGACAATGGGTGCGAGTAAAGGGCTTGAGACTGATGTCGAGCACCGGGTTTTGTTCCGCTCACGCCAGCAGCCTAGCGGCTGCGCTCCGCAGGGGCGCACTTCGTGCTTCGGAGGGGAGTTCATCTCATTTTATTGTCATCCCCGGCCTTGTGCCGGGGATCCACGCACGTCTGGTTCAAGTTGAGATGGCTGGATCCTCGGGACGAGCCCGAGGATGACAAGGTGGGTTGGGCAGTTTTGGTTTATATCGCTCACGCCAGCAGCCTTGCGGCTGCGCTCCGCTAGGGCGCACTTCGTGCGACGCGCAGTCGCGCTTGCCTCAGCACTTCGTGCTTCGGAGAGGAGATTATCACTACCGTTGTTCAGGGGCGGAGAACGGCGCGAGGCACGAAGTGCCGAGTAAAGCTGTTCGACCAGAACAAAAAACCCCGAGCGAAGCGAGGATAAGCTGTTCGACCAGCAAAACAATAATCAGCTGTTATTATCAGCGAGAGTTTGCCAGCCGGTAGACCCGGATCCGGCCCGTCCTGCCGCGAACCTGTACATCGCCGAGATCATCCAGCTGATACGTCGAGGTCAGTTGGTCGGCGGTCGCAGACGTGAGCAGAGTTGTCGCCGAAATATCCGGCGACGTATCGACGGCGAACTGCTTGCCGAGCTGTTCGAGACGCTGGGCAATGTTCACATTGTCGCCGATGATGGTGTAATTGAGCCTGTCAGGTGCGCCAATATTGCCGACAGTGACCGGACCGCTGTGAATTCCGATGCGAATTCTGATTGCGGCCTCTCCAGCCGTCACCCGTTGTTTGTTGTCTTCGTCGAGCGCCAGCTTGATGGCTTGAGCCGCACGTACTGCACGGTCTGCATGGTCCTTGAATTCATCAGGAGCCCCCCAGAAGGCCATGACGCTGTCGCCGATGAATTTGTCTACAGTGCCGTCTTCCGCCTCAATGCACTTCGACAGAATTGCGAAGTGCCTGTTCAGCAGTCTGGCAACTTCATCGGCAGCAATACCTTCCGACAGGCCGCTGTAACCGACGATGTCGGTGAACATGACAGTGACATTGCGCTCAAACGATGATGATGCAGAAGCTGCATCCTGGCTCATCAACCGCTTTACCAGTTTTTTCGGCACGTAGGTTTCAAACCATTTCAGGCCTAATAGCATGGTATTGAATGCTTTCGCCTGATCATTGAGTTCGCGGAACATACTACCTGACAAAGCCGGGGTGTCAGAGATTTCAAGCTGTCCAATGCGAGAGGCCGCCCGCGCCGTTTCAACTACTGGTCGTGCGATTCTCCGGCCCAGCCAGACAGCACCTGCCAGCGCCACAACAAGTGTAGCGAGACCTGCAAGTGCCGCCCACATCAGTCGCTTCAACTCATCGTCCACTTCGGAACTGCGGAAGTAGGTGCCGATTGTCCAGGGTAGGCTGGCATAACCCGGCAGATCGCGATAAATGAACACATATTCGTCGCCGAACAGGCCAAGTACATGGCCCTGCAAATCACTTTCGCTGGCAATATGCAGTGGATATCTGCGTTCTTTCTGCCAGAACGCCGCGAGCACCGGATCACCGGTTTCTGACAGGTCCGGCAGCGGATCGCTCTCGCTCCGGTTGGCGGCCTGGTTTGCAAGATTTGGATGAGCAAGAACATGTTCCCTGTCATACAGAATATAGACATTGCCGCCGATTGCGGGGTTAAGATTACCCAGAAAGGAAGACAGCTCGCTCACCGTGACCGATGCTACCAGGAGCCCTTTTTTCCCGTTGGGCAATGTTACCGGCGCGCGACAATTCAATAAGGTTTTCTCGAACTTCGGCAGCCATATCGGCTCACCCCAGAAGGTCTTGCCCACGCCTTGAGCCTGGTTGAATCCGTCACGCACCGCTTGGTCGGCAGAATAATCGCGCGAGAAATTGACAAAACCTTCCTTGGAACGAGCCACCCCAACTCCCTGGTAGGAGTCATCAATGAACACAACTGAATCAAGTTGCGGCGCCGCCGCCAGACCGCCCTTGAAGGTATCCAAGATCATATTGCCCTGCCCAGGATCAAGCTCACCGGCAGCTACAAGTTGTGCGAGGAGAGTTACCTGATCGCGGGCTGGTTCAAGGTGCCTTTGCACCTTGTCTGATGTGATGGACAGGATCAGTGAGGCGTTTTCCGTCAACAGGGCCTGGGTGTTTTTCACCCCACTCCAAAGTCCGACTATCAACACGCTTGTCACCGCCACCAGCAACAAGGCGCTGATGCTCGTTGCCAGGGTGACCGTCAAAGACACCCCGCCGCGATTACGGACAAATCGTGTAAGCCCCAGCATTTGCACCCAACTTCCGTCGCTACGCCAGCTACGATATGCCAAGCCGCGCCATTCGCAAAGTGGTGAAACAAGTCTGCGGAAAACAGCAAACAGACAGTCCCCAACAGCGCGCAAAGTTACCAAGAGACACGGTGATGAAAATGTCACTGTTTTGGAAGGTCTAGCTGAGAGTCCCGATCGTGCTGATAAGTAGGGATGGCAGTGCCGGCATTGCTACGCTAAAGCGTGACAGTCTTGACAGCCATTGCCGTCCCGACGCCAGGCATTGCAGCTTCGGCCGCATCGATCAACGACTGTCGTTTCAACAGCGATGCAATCTGGTTCTTGCCGATGATTGATAGTGATTCAAGGTCTTGAACAATCATGCTTACATTTTGAAAACATTGGATTTCTCATACACGTTGCGGCGGTACATGAACAATAGCAAGGTCCGTTCATTCCGTCCAATTGGCGTTCAGACTGACAAGCAATCAATCTATCGGACTCGCAATTTGTGCAATGCGCTGGAACTTGCGGCGGTAAGCAGCCGGAGGCAGTCCGACCCGGCGCTTGAATACCCTGCGAAATGACGCCGGGTCTTCATATCCCACTGACGCGCCGATTTCCTCTATCCCCAGGTCATCGCTTTCCAGCATCTGCTTGGCTTCTTCAATCCGAAGCGCCTGCACATAGTCGATCGGTGCATACCCGGTTGCGGCGCGGAACCGCCGGGAAAATGTGCGCGCATTGAGCCCGGAACGCTCAGCCATGCGTTCAACCGGGTTTACACTGGCATAGTTGTCGGCGATCCAGCTTTGGCAATCTGATATGGGGCCATCGGTATTTTCCATGGGTCGGGTCATTACCGCATAGGGTGACTGTCCCTCCGAATGGCCGGATATCAGAAACACCTTGGCGGTCTCTATTGCCTGTGCCCGACCACAAAAGCGGGTAATCAGATAGACGGCCAGATCGTGCCAGGCACTGACCCCGCCAGCCGTCAACACACCGTCTTCGACCGACGTCAGACACAGCATTGATTCGCTGTTGAAGTGCACCATGGGAAAATATCGCTGGAACATGTCCCGGTATGCCCAATGAGCCGTCGCGGTACGACCATCCAGCAAGCCGGCCTCGGCCAGCAACAGTGAACCCGAGCACACGGAGCTGATCAAGGAACCGCGCGAGTGCATGCGACGCAGCCATGCGATTTCACGCGGATATCGCCCCAGCGGTGAAGCATGAATTGATGTGTACATGTCGCAAACGACGATTGCATCAGGCGCGTCGATTTCCTCGATCGAGGTGTGTGGCGACACGGGCACATTGGCGATGCAGTGAAACGGTTTGCCCTCGGCGCTCACGATCTGCACGTCCAGCATCTCGCGGCCGGGTGAACCGGTGGTCATATCGAGATAAACCGCTCCGGCGGATACCAGAACGTCATAAAGCCCGTACAGCACCGATGCAGAAGTTTCAGGTGCCGCAACCAGCGCTATTAGCGGTCTAGTTGATTGCGACATGCGTTTGCTCCCTTGTCGAGTTCGGCCCTATTTTGTCGAATTCACCCCCGTACCGCGTCCACTATGCCCTTGTTTTGACGATTATGCCACTGGCATTGCTGCAGCCCGGGTTTAGGATGGTCACATATTAATGACGGAGGCATAAGATGAACGACTTCAATATGAATGCCGACGGTTTGCGCACCGGATCCGGCGGCGAAATATTCGTGCCCGGCGATGACGGTTATGACGCAGCTCGAGCCGTCTGGAACGCCATGATCGACAGGCGACCCAAGTTGATAGCGCGTTGCAAAAGCGTAGACGATGTGATTTCAGCGGTGAGGTTTGCCCGCTCGCAGGATCTGCCGGTCTCTATCCGGGGTGGTGCGCACAATGTCGCCGGACACGCGGTTTGCGACGACGGTGTCATGATTGACCTGTCTGTGATGCGTTCAGTGAGTGTCGATCAGGACGCACGCCGCGCCGAGGTTGAAGGTGGCGCAATCTGGGCAGACGTGGACGCTGCAACACAGGCTTTTGGCCTGGCAACGCCGGGCGGCTTGATATCTGATACCGGGGTCGCAGGTCTGACCCTGTCAGGCGGTATCGGCTGGTTGCGTGCCCGCCACGGCCTGAGTATTGACAACCTGATGGCAGCAGATGTGGTCACCGCTGACGGCGAGGTGGTACACTGTAGTGAAACGGAAAATCACGACCTGCTCTGGGCGCTACGCGGCGGCGGCGGCAATTTTGGCGTGGTGGTGAAGTTTGAATTTGCCCTGCACAAAACGGGGCCGGAGGTGATGTTTGCCGCGCCGATCTATCCGCTTTCCGCCGGTCCGGAGCCAATCCGGAAGTGGCGCGATTTTCTTGCCGATAACAGCGATCGCGTGGCCTCGCTGTGTGAATTTTCTACCGCTGCCGAAGGCGAGGATTTTCCGCAAGAGCATTGGGGCGAGCGCGTTTATACCCTGGCTTGCGTCTACAATGGCGATGCAGAAGAGGGCGAAGCCTTGCTGCAACCGTTGCGCGAACTTGCACCTCTTGCCACCGATTTTTCAGGACGCATGAATTATCTTGATGTGCAACAACTCTTTGATCCGCTCATTCCGTTCGGCGAGTATCGCTGTTACTGGAAAGCCCGCTATCTGTCTGGCCTTTCAGATGACATGATAGATCTGGCAATCTCGAACGCCAAATCCGCACCATCGGACAATACAATTTCTTCCCTTTGGAATTTTGGCGGGGCAACTGCCCGGGTCCCGGCTGATGCAACGGCATTCGGTGATCGCTCGATGGGCTGGATGTATTCTCTGGACGCAATCTGGCCGGACGAGATCGATGACGACAGGAACATAGCCTGGTCACGCGATGGCTGGAGCGCTGCAGAAGCCCACGCCCAGCAAGGACGGATTTACCTGAATTTCCCGGGCCATGGCGAGGATGGTGAGGAGCTGACCCGCAAGGCGTTTGGCCCAAACTACGCGAGGTTGGCTCAAATCAAGGCGAAGTACGATCCGCGCAATGTGTTCCGGTTTAACCAGAACATCACGCCTGAGGCCTGAGATCAGCATCCTGGCAATGTACCAAGCCGCAAATCCGCAAGCGTTGGCCGGGCAGGGGACTTGCATGCAGACAACATTGCCTGGTTGATGCCGACAAAAGCATGATTGCCGCTTTTGTGAAAAAGAAGTGCGACAACAAACCGATAGAGCGCGGTTTTGGTTCAATCAAAACCTGGATCGCCCTAGCGCTACGACCTTGGTAAGCTGTTGTCCGGATCGTAAAGGCAAGGTTCACAGACGCTTGCATCCACAAGCTCGCCCAGCAGATCGATCTGCACTTCGCTGCCGATTGATGAGTGAGACGGATCGATAAAACCCATTGCAAGATTCTTATCCACCCGATAGCCCCAGGCGCCAGAAGTTATTGTGCCGATTACCTTGCCATCAACCACGATACTGTCACCGGGGTGGGCCGGTGCGACGCGGCTGTCCACTTGCAAAGAGACAAACTGCCGGCGTTTGCTCCCGGAGGCCATTTCCGCCAGACCGGCCTTGCCGATGAAATCCTTGTCCATTTTCACGAAGCGGTCCAGTCCTGTTTCGAACGGATTAAACTCGGTTATCAGGTCGGCCTTCCAGTGCTTGTAACCCTTCTCGATGCGCATGGCTTCGGTGGCATAAAGCCCGAACCGTGACAGCCCGAAATCCTTGCCCGCCTCGACAATCGTCCGGTAGGCACCTTGTAATGCTTCGTTGGGAATATGCAGCTCCCAGGCCAGTTCGCCGGAAAAGCTGACCGACATGGCGACAACCGCATAATGTCCGATATGCACCTTGCGGACGCTGAGCCAGGGAAAAGCCTGCTTAGACCAGTCCGCGCGCGGTGATACTGATTGCAGCAGCTCGCGCGACTTTGGCCCGGCCACAACCAGGATTGTGTGGCTGTTCGTCAGGCTTTCAATGCGGATTGAGCCGTCTTCCGGCAACTGCGAGGTGAGCCAGTCCATATCGTGCAGCTCGGCTGCAGCGGCAGAGCCATACCAAACCTGTCCGTCTGCCAGATTGGCCAGCGTCGCCTCTCCCTTGACATTGCCTTGCTCGTTCAGGAGGTAGGTCAGGCCAACCTTGCCGGCCTTGCGCGGCACCCGCGAGCACATCAGCGTATCGAGCCAGTCATGAATGCCTTCACCGGTGATCTCATACCGGTTGAAGCCGGACACCTCCATCAGACCCACCCGTTCCTGCACTGCCTGTACCTCGGCTGCCACAATGTCGAACGTGTTGGTAAAGCGGAATGAATGGATCTCGTTGAAATCCGCAGATGGTTTGAAATACATCACCCGCTCCCAGCCATTCACGGTACCGAATTCGGCCTGCGCCTGGTGCAGCGTCTCATACAATGGCGTTGTACGTATCGGACGGCCAGCCGGGCGGTGCTCGTGCGGCATGTGGAAGCGAAACTCGTTCTGGTAATCCTCAATGGCCTTTTGGGCGGTGTACTCGGTATTGGCATAGCGGGCAAAACGGCGGGGATCGAGGCACCAGGTGTCATAGCACGCTTCGCCATGCACCATCTGTTGTGCCAGCAGCCAGCCGTGCCCGCCACCTTCGCCCAGTCCGGCGCGCAAGCCGGTAATGCACCAGGCATTGCGTTTGGCCGGAATGCGGCCCACCAGCGGCAATCCGTCGGGTGTATAGGTAATCGGGCCGTTGATGATGCTGTGGATGCCCACTTCAGCCAGACACGGCATGCGTTCAAACACGTTCTCCAGAACCGGCAGTACCCGGTCCGGGTCGTCCGGGCACAAGGCATTGGTAAAATCGGGATCAATGCCGTCCAGCCCCCACGTCTTGCAATCCTGCTCATAGAAGCCGACCAGCAGCCCGAATTTCTCCTGTCGCGAGTAGAAATCATCCGTCGGGCAGCGGATCAGCGGCGTGCGAAAGTCCAGTGCTTCGATCTCGGCAATGGCCTCGGTCAGGAAATACTGGTGCTCCATCGATGCAACCGGGTGTTCCACCCCCATCATCGTCCCCACTTCATTGCAGCGATAACCACCGGCATTGACCACATGTTCGCAGGCAATGTCGCCATTGGCGGTGTGAACAATCCAGTCTCCGCTGGGTTGCTGGGTCAGGCCGGTGACCGGTGCGTGCCGGTATACTTCGGCGCCGGCCTTGCGGGCACGCCTGGCCAGCGCCTGGCACAATTGCGCCGGATCAATATCGCCATCCAGCGGGTCCCACAGCGCGCCCAGCAGATTGTCCGTGGTGATCAACGGGTGACGTTTCTTGCATTCCTGTGCATCAATAATTTCAAAATCCACATCCATGCCTTTGGCCATCGAGCGGAAATGCTGGTATCCGTCGAGATGATCCTGTGTGGACGCCAGCCGCAGGCCGCCTGTACCATGGTGGTAGTTGATGGGGTAATCCGGATCGTCGGCCAGTTCCTTGTACAGTTTGATGGAATGGCTCTTCAGGCCGACCATGGTTTGCACGCCGCCAAAATTGGTCACCTGCGCAGCCGAATGCCAGGTGGTGCCCGAGGTCAGCTCATCGCGCTCCAGCAGTACCACGTCGCTCCAGCCCTCTTGTGTCAGGTGGTACAGGGTGGAACAACCCGCTATACCACCGCCAATGACAACAACACGTGCTTGAGTTTTCATTCTTGCGTCCTGAAATCGTGAGGGTGAATTTTTGCTATAACGGGTCACATCAGCCGACGGTGAACAAGAAAATCCCGATTTGTTAAGTTTTTTCGACAATCTTGTTCAGTTTACCTGACCCTCTTCATTTCGGGTCACTTGCCGGCGCACACTTGCACATGTTTGATTGCCACGGAGATCGGGTCGCCACATGACATCGGAAGAAATCAGACCGGGAAGAAGGAGCGGCGGCCGGGCAGCACGCGTTTCTGCCCGCTTGCAGGACACACCGGAAGTGAATCCGTGTCCACCGGGCCAGCGGGGGGGTGTTTACAAACCACTCGGCGATGCAGAGCTGAAAGCCATCTATGACACGGCGCTGAAGCTGCTGGCTGAGTTGGGCATGGGCGATGTGCCGGCAGACTTTTGCGACGTAGCAGTTTCTCGGGGGGCGAGGTTGAGTGATCGCGGCCGTCTGCTGTATCCGCGCGCACTTGTGGAGGATGTAATTGCCGGGGCGGCGAAAGGTTTCGTCTACCACGGCCGTGATCCGAAACATGATTTTGAAATCGGTGGCGATGTTGTCCGCTTCGGAACCGGCGGTGCGGCCGTGCAGACCCTTGATATGGAGACCGGCACTTACAGGCCGTCAACATTGCATGATCTTTATGACTTCACCCGGCTCATTGACACGCTGACCAATGTCAGCTGGTTCACCAGATGCTGCGTGGCAACCGATGTGCCGGACAATTTCGATCTGGACGTAAACACCGCCTACGCGCTGCTCGCCGGTACTACTAAGCCGGTTGGCACCAGTTTCACGCTTGCCAGCCACGTCGATCCGATCATCGACATGTTTGACCTGGCACTGGGCGGCGAGGGCCGCTATCGCGAACGGCCGTTCTGCAAGGCGCATATCTCACCGGTGATTTCACCGATGCGGTACGGCGAAGATGCTGTTGACGTGACCATGGCCTGCATCCGGCGCCGCGTGCCGATCAATGCGATCATCGCGGCTCAGTCGGGAGCCACTGCACCGGCGCCACCGGCAGGGTTCCTGGTTCAGTCATTGGCTGAAACGCTGGCCAGCCTGTTGCTGGTAAACCTGATCGAACCGGGCTACCCGATGATCTTTTCCAACTGGCCGCTGGTCATAGATTTGCGCACCGGTGGCTTCAGTGGGGGTGGTGGCGAGAACGCATTGATGAACGCGGCTGCCGCGCAACTGTCCAACTGGCTGGAGCTTCCTTCCGGCGTCGCCAGTTCCATGAGCGACGCCAAGGCCGTTGATGCCCAGATGGGATCGGAAAAAGCCTTCTCGGCGCTGGCTGCGGGGTTGGCTGGCGCCAATATGGTGTATGAGAGTTCCGGCATGATGGCCAGCCTGCTTGGTGCGTCTTTCGAAGCCTTCGTAGCTGATGACGAGATGTTGTCACACGTCTACCGTATCATTCGCGGCATCGAGGTGAACGAGGAAACACTGGGCTTCGAAGCCATCTGCAAGGCAGTGCTTGGCGACGGTCATTTCCTGGGTGGTCAGGACACGATTGCTGCCATGCAACGCGATTACTTCTACCCGGCACTGGCTGACCGGGACGAACCGAAAACCTGGGCAGAAAACGGAGCGCCGGACCTGTGGCGCAAGGCGGGTGAACGCGCGCGTTCTGTATTGTCCAGCCACTTCCCCGATTACATTTCAGGCCAGGCTGATCGAGCCATACGCGATCGTTTCAACATTATGCTTGCTCCGAAGCGGATGCGACTGCCTGCCTGACCGGTTCGCCATCATTTCCCAGGATGGTCATCTCGTGCCCGATCCAGCCGGGCAGCAGGGCAAGCTCCCGTTCAAGCCGTCCAATCAGCAATTGACGTGTCAGTTGCGCCAGATTTTCAGGCAGCAGGCCGAGTTCTTCACTGCGGGTGATCAATCTTATGGTGCGGCTGAATGCGGCAAACGGCAAACGGAAGCAGTCCAGCCGGCCGACATCGGATCTGCTGTCCAGCAGGCACAAAGGTGTGGTTATCGCCCAGCCTTTTGATTTCTGTGCCATGGCGAATATGGATCTGGAGGCGTCAAAAGACGCCAGCGGGTGCAGCTTGACGCGCAGGCGGCGCAGTTGTTGCGAGATCGCCTGCCCGATCGGCATGGTCGTGTTGTACTGTATGTAGGGAAATCGCTCGATCTGCGCCCGCAGGTCCCGCCGGGCATCCAGCAGGCCGGAAGGAGCCACAATCACAAACGGTTCCCGAAGAATTGGAAAGTCCTGATAGGGAACTTTCGCATCCGGCAGTTGGCCCGACAGGATGATGTCTGCAAGCCGGTTCTCCAGTTGCCTCGTCAAGGCATCGGACCTGCCGGACGTCACCGAGAGCAATGCTCGCGGAAACCGTTTCCGCAAGTTGGTTACCAGATCAGGCGTGATGGAGGCATCCAGGTCGTCAATGATGCCCAGACGGAGTTCAGCCAGCGTTGAAAGCGACACCTCCATCAGCTCGCTGCGGGCATCGCTCATCGCTTCCAGCACACGGTGGGCGTGGCGGCGCAGCACATGGCCGACCGGCGTAAGCGACAAGGGACGCGCGGTGCGGTCCAGGAGCGCTGCACCCAGCGTATTTTCCAGATTGGTGATTTGCTGGGAAACCGCGGACCTGCTGGCCCCGATACGCGCAGCGGCAAGCGTCATGGAGCCGGTTTCTTCAACCGCAACAAAAACCTGCAGTGCGCGCAGGCTGATGTCTGCCAGCTCCAGTTTATCATTGCTGCCGGGCGGCGGTCTTGTGATCATGGCATCTTCATCATCTGTCATTAAACGATACAGCGACAGTAAACTGGACTGTTTAGCATAACTGAACAAGCTATGGTGTATTGGCTAAACAGCAAAGATCCTGGCAGGTTACATTTTCAGACCGGCAATCAAGTCGACGGACTTCGTTTGGATCGAGTTTGTCGTGTGGGTACTCGTTCCCGGGAGATGGCCAATGACCTTTGGCTTTGATGACAGTGGAAGCTGGCCAGCGCTTTTGTTCGTGCCGGGCTAACAGAGCATTTCTCACAAGACCGGTATCCTCTTTTTAAAGATTCCCTAGGGGTTCAGTATTTCCTTTCCGAGAAAGAAAACTGCCAATGGCACTGGCGATACGGCTATTGCTACGGTTATGAGAAACGGCAGCAGCGAGAACAATCGGCTGACGCCGGCGAGCAATGCTATTCCCCCGCCGCCGCCGATAATGAAGTTGCCGGGAAGGTTCAGGGCGACAGCCAACGCGAGATACCGGTACTTCAACATTAGCGGGACAAACCGCGCCGGCGCATTGCTTGTCAGTGCCTGCAGCCGTTGATTGCCGTCAAGCGGCTCTGCGGATTTGAGCAGCGCGGAAGTCCGCCGCAACCCCAGCCCTTGCACGATGTCTATCAGCAGGTGCAATGGAATGAGGCGACCGACCAAAAAACTGATTGTCACGCCGATTACCGTGCACAGGTAAACCAGAAAGGCAATTTTCGGCCCTAGCATCGCAATCAGGGCAAGACCTATCTCAACGCCCGGGACAAAGGGTATTGCCAGCAAGACGGAGTACATTGCAGCTGCAAACAGAACGCTGCGGTGAACAGCGTCTTCATTACTTGGTCGGATATCAAAGTTCAGTGCAGTTGCGATACCATGTGTCAGATAGTGGCCGCCGACAATCAGACCGACCAGCAGTGCGATTTTCGCAAACGTCTGCCATCGAAAGATGATGGAGGACGAGCTTGTGCTCATGCTATCGGGCGCTTGCGAGCGGTGGGTTGGATCGCTCGAGTTTGCCTGAGAATTCGAACTTTCTTTCAATCGTCCAATACCATCGCTTGATGGTCCAGGTCGCAATCCCCTGGATTGTGTCGCCTTCAACCGTTCCCTTCCAGACGATGGTTGCATCCTTGTAGGGGCATTTTGTTTTACTCAGGAATGTTGTCTTGCCACCGGCCTCGTTTACGGAATAGGGCCGTGCAGGATACTTGCATCGCAATTCGCATTCCACGGAAACAAATGTGCCGTTGGCGAACACAAAGCGGTCCGCCACGTCCTTTGGTTGGCCGTGCGGACCCAGGGCACCGGAAAATGACATGCCGTCGAGCGGTCCGCTTGCCGCCAGTTCTTCTGACTGCCCGGCAACACCCGGATTTGCAAGATTGAATGCCACAAGGATGCCAACGGTAGCCATGATTGCGGTTCTGTGAAAGCCAGGCTGATACAAATTCATATTTGCGCTCCCGGTTCTGCGTGTCTTGTCGGGTTTAAGAAAGCTAACCCTCGACCGCGGTATCCATCATAGTTTACCGGGGGTTAGTCTGACAAGTCCAAGCCGGTTGCCGGATGCACAAGTTCAAAAACCATGATTTGGCATCCGCAGTGCTTCGCGTCGGACATGTCGGTTGCGCAGCACCGAATTTCAGAGCTTTGACTTATTCGTGTGGCGGGATCAGCACCAGTTTGCCAGGGTAGTTTTTCGCCGCGAAATCTCGTTGTGCCGCAGCGATTTCAGCCAGTGGATAAGTTTTTGAGATCAGTGGCTTGATGCGCCCGGCATTGATCAGTGCGACCAGTTCAGCAAACACCTCGTGCGGTGTGTACGTGCAGCCGAAAATCGTCAGGTCGTTGAGATAGATCGTGCGCAGGTCGGCCTCAATAATAGGCCCTGCAATGGCACCGGAAGTTGCGTACCGCCCGGCGGGCTTCAGGGCATTGATCACCCCGGACCAGCCAGGCCCGCCCACCACATCTATCACCACGGTTGCACAGCGTTGCGCCGGCACTGCGTCGCGCTCGAGCAGCAAATCTGCGCCGGCGCCCTGTACGGCTGCATGTTTTTCCTTACTGGCTATACCGGTGACATGCGCCCCTTTCAGTTTGGCAAGTTGCACAGCGGCGAGTCCGACCCCGCCGGAAGCACCCGTAATCAGCACCTGATCGTTCGGCCCCACACCTGCACGGCTGATCAGATTGAAAGCAGTGCCGTAGGCGCACGGTAGGGCCGCGACCTCGACATCCGTCAGCGGGGCGGAGCTTACGTCATGCAACTGGATAGCGGGTATCCTGCAATACTGCGCAAAGGCGCCATCATACTCCGATCCGATAGCTACAAAGCGGGTTGGTTGTTCTTTGGACGGGTTTGGCTGGTTGGTGGGGCAGGTGACCCGCATACCTTCGGTGACGTTTGTGACATTGGAGCCGAGGCGGACAACTTCACCACATACATCTGCTCCCTGGATCAGGGGAAATTCCAGTGCTCCGGCCCAACCACCTCCATCCACATCAGCATCTGTATCAACATCCTCGGTACTGTCAGTTATATCCTTTGAGTACCAACCGATCCGCGTGTTTATGTCGGTATTGTTGACGCCGGCCGCCAGCACCTTGACCAGTACTTCTCCCCGACCGGGTTGCGGTACAGGAATAGCCTCATTCCACAACAGTTTTTCCGGTCCGCCGTGACCGATCAGTTGTACGCCTTTCATGCTGGTGGGTAATGACAAGAACAATATTCCTTCGAGGAGTGTTTTCTGCAACGCCAACCGGACGCTGCTAGTTTACTGACGGCCGTTCCGATAAGGACTCAGCAGTGCATAAATTGTCTTGTTCACCGGCGATTGTAATCCGCTTTCTTCGGATAATCGGTTTACCGCCCCGGTAATCCAGTCAATCTCCAGCGGGCGACCGTTGTCCAGGTCGATTGCCGTCGAAGCTCGCATGTTCGCCGGCAGGGATTTGGCAGCAGACCAGATATCAGCCTCTATGCTGTCAGATAGCGACACTCCACGGGTCCTGCCAAGTGTGGCCGTCTCCGAAATGATCGCCTGGAAGAGCCCGGTGAGATGCTCATTGCCGACAATGTCGCCAATTGTGCACCGGCCCGCCGCGGTAACGCCCGATACTGCTGAAAACAAAACGAACTTTGACCAAAGATCGCGCACGATATCATCTGTCGGGGGGGCGGACGACCCTGCTTCATTGATCGCGTCCCTGAGCGCGTCAATTCGCTGTGAGGGCCGGCTGTCGCGTTCGGCAAAAATGAAACGGTTGAATGCGCCTGTCTGCTTGATATGACCGGGAGCAGATATTGTCGTCGAGATCTGCGCCACTCCATTGGCAACGTTTTTCTCCGCCAGGATCTGCGCAAGTTTGTCCGAAGCCTCAACACCGTTCAGAAACGGTACCACGACGGTATTGTCCCCGATCATGGGAACACAAGACCGGGCCGCGGTTTCAAGCGCACCGCCCTTGACGCCGACAATTATAGCGTCGACCGGTCCGACTTCTGCCGGGTTGCTGGTGGCGATCCATGGTCTGACGCAGTGCAGGCCGTCATAAGCATCAAGACTGAGGCCATTTTTCTGAATGGCCTCAAGGTGTTCACCGCGGGCGATTGTGGCGACCTGATGACCGGTATTTGCCAGGCGGACCGCCAGGTAACCGCCAATACCGCCAGTGGCCATGGTTGCAATTTTCATATTCGTTGCCCTGTGCTTGATAAACCAATTCGCCAGCGAGCGGATACTAGTTTTGCGCGCAACCCGGCGCAATGGGTTCAGGTCGAGATGAAATTTTACATTCAACCAGATAACAAGACCGCGGCAATCGCTGTGAATTTCCAACGCTTTGCAGCGGAAGCGATTGTGCGTCACGTTCAGGCCGACTTGGTCTAGACTGCATGAGTGGATTGCCGTCTCGCTGTCGTAGACAAGCCCATGAGACCCCGGGTGAACCAAACGGACCGATAAATGTCAGGAACCATTACATTGCCGACCTGGTTTGCTGTGCTGGTAGTTGTTCTGGCAACATTGGCAGTATTCAATCATTTCCTGCTCCCCGCAGCGCGGTGGATGGCACGCCGGTTCGTCAACAGGGCAATCGCCGATGTCAACAAGCGCTTTGATCTCAAATTACCGCTGTTTCAACTGACCAAACGCCAGGTCCTGATTGATCGCCTGGTCTACGACCCGGAAGTGTTGGCCACAGTTGCCAGGATCGCCAATGATCGCGGCGTGACCCGCGATGGTGTGATGATGGAAGTGGTTGCATACGCTCGCGAGATTGTGCCGTCTTTCAACCCCTATATCTATTTCAACCTGGGGTATCGGATTGCCCGTCGTTTCCTGCGTTACCTTTATCACGTCAGGGTTGGTTGGGTGCATGAAGACTTGCTCCAGGAGGTCCCCGCAAAAACATCAATTGTCTTCTTTATCAATCACCGGAGCAATCTGGATTACCTGCTCGTGACATACCTCGCATCAAGAAGGGCCGCGCTGTCCTACGGAGCTGGAGAATGGGCGCGGGTGTGGCCGTTCAAGGTGGTCTTGCGGTTAGCCGGTGCGTATATCCTGCGGCGCAATCTCGACGATCCCGTATATCGTGTCGTGCTCAGGCGCTATGTACAAATGGCAACTGCGGCCGGTGTGCCACATGCGATTTTTAGCGAGGGATCGCTATCGCGCAATGGCATGGTCAATGAGCCAAAACTGGGTTTGCTCAGCTATGTTTGTCGTAACTTCGATCCTGCGGGTGAATCCGACATAGTTTTTATTCCGGTGGGAACCAACTTTGATCGCGTTGTGGAACAGCGCACCTTGATTGCAAACGTCAACACCGATTTCCGGGGCAGGGGAACCATATTCGTCCTGGGCTCCACAATATCTTTTCTTGTTCGCCAGGTCTGGCTCAAGCTCACCTGGCGGTGGACGGGTTTTGGCATGGCTGCGGCAAACTTTGGCGAACCACTGTCTTTGCGTGACTGGTCGAAACGCAATGACCTGTGCCTCGCGGAACTTGACCAGAAACAGCTGTTTACGGCAATCGAGGCCCTGGGCAACGAGCTTCGAGGCAGGGTTATCGATACAATACCTGTGCTGGCAGTGCCTCTGTTGGCCATGGTTGTGATGCATGCAGACGAGCCCCTGACAAGGGATCAACTCACGCAGAAAGCGCTGGAAAAACTGCAACACCTGTGCAGGCTGGGTGCGCACCCGGCCATCAGGGAAGGTGCCGAGGAAACTGCCATCAAAAAGGGTTTGGACCTGATGTGCCGATTGGGTTTGATAACAATCAACGGGTATGACAAGGTCGAACCGCGCGAGGATGAGCGGGACCTGCTCCAGTATCATGCAAACTCTATTGTTCAGTTGAGCACTTCCCTCGAGGCGAAATGACGGCATCTGCTTCATGAAAACACTTCGGCGCCAGACTGCTCAGGAACTGCTCGTCGCAGCCCTGCGGACACCATTGGGAAATTTGGTGGCTCGCCCGTGGTTTGACCACGTAGCTCTCAATACCGTTGCCTACTGGTTTTTCCCATTGTCGCGATTGTGGGCGGCCGCGCGCGCCGCGGAAGGCTCGGTGGATGGCTTTTTCGAACATGCGCGTATCGAGCCCTCGCCATGGTTGACAGAGCGTGCCAGGCGCAATCTTGGCAAGTTCGAGAGCGTCCGCCACGATGTGCTGGATATAGAACGAAATTGGGAAAGCGTCATCTTCGGTGCCGATGTACCTTGCCCTGATCATGCGCTGCGCACCGAGCGTGATCGCCTGGACAATCGCAACCGGTACAACAACCTGCGCCGCATGTTCATTCCATTGCGACTTGCCAGACAGGTCCAGCCTATAAACTGGCAGATTCCAGCGCCTGGCGACGTTGCCGCGGTCTATGACACGCTGCTTTGCGATCCGGCGCAGGCATTTGCCCCGCCTGATCCCATGCCGAAAGTGACCGTTTCACACCGTTTGGGACCAGCAGGCGGGGAGCAAAGTTACTGGCTCCGGTTCAATTCGCCATCGCCGCGCATGAACGATCAGGTGATCGCACGTGTGTATGAACCAAGTTGTGCAGAAAATGCACCGACCTTGATCTTTGGTCACGGTATCTGCGTCGAGTTCGATCACTGGCGGGGGCTTGTGGACGAAGTGGAGGCCATGGTGAAAATGGGCATCCGCGTTGTCCGGCCGGAAGCTCCCTGGCACGGGCGTCGCGTTCCGGATGGCATGTATGGCGGTGAGAAATTCATCGCCACCGCCCCGATAGGAGCGCTGGATCTGTTCACGTCAGCAGCGCAGGAATGGTCCGTGATTATCGACTGGCTCAGACGGACAACCAATGCGCCAATCGCTGTAGGCGGCAGCAGTCTTGGCGCAATGACCTCGCAAATCATCTGCGACAAGGCGCGCTACTGGCCTGAACGGCTGCGCCCTGACGCAGCGTTTCTGGTGACACATTGCGGGCACATTGAAGATGCCGTTGTTCATGGCAAACTCGCTGAAGTCTGGGGCATCGCGAAAGCGACAATAGACCATGGCTGGCGCACCGACCTGATCAGGCGTTATATGCCATTGATTGAGGCTGAGGGCCTGCCCATTGTTGCGCCAGAAAACATAGTGACCGTGCTCGGGGACCATGACAACGTCACGCCATACAACAGTGCGCGCACGCTGATTGATGAGTGGAATGTGCCTGGAGAAAACCGGTTTGTATATCGACGCGGCCATTTCAGCGTGCCGGTGGGCATGATGCGGGATCAAGCTCCGCTGGCAAAATTACGCCAAATCCTCGACAGGAAAATCAACTAGAGTATCTGTATTGATCAAGCGCTTTTTGGGGCCTATTTTCGATTGTCCCTGATGAGTGCGTTTGCCAGTTCGATTAGTTTGCGCGCCTGTTTGCGCCTGTCTGCGTCTGTGTGTGCGGGCGAAGGCCTTGCCGCCCGGTCCAGCCATCAGGCGCCGGGATCCGCATGTCCAGCAGTACATAGCTGAGTGTCTTGCCGTGCCGGTCCAGCCGGAGATTGACATTGACACCGCCATCCAATGCGCCTTCCAGCACAAAATTCATGGCGTTTATGTTCGGCAGGACATAACGAGTAATGTCGCCCGGTGACAGGAATGCGAACGCCTGCCGACACAACTCTTCTGTGACATGGGCTTTCAGGTGATCAAAGTA
>CAJICM010000037.1_pt1 | contig 31802 bp, 25 predicted proteins | sample 9199691 | NCBI WGS metagenome assembly CAJICM01 (sample SAMEA7708338, study PRJEB35096) | sediment metagenome | biome: marine neritic benthic zone biome [ENVO:01000025]; feature: sediment [ENVO:00002007]; material: shallow marine sediment [ENVO:03000034] sea grass bed [ENVO_01000059] ...
CATGAACGTTCAGGCAGCCGAACCGCGGTGCCTGAAGGATCGCATCGGGAAGGATCAGTCCGTAGGCCACCACGACGGCCAAGTCCGCACCCAGTGTCTCAAACGCCTCACGTTCGTCGTCCGGTTTTAACGAAACCGGCGTACGCACCGCAATACCGTGCGATTCTGCGAAGTCGTGAACAGGGGTCTTGCGTGCCTCCAGTCCGCGCCGCCCGGCAGCTCGTGGCGGTTGACTGTAAACGGCTGCCACGTCGTGACCATCAGTTATGATGCGCGAAAGTGTCGGCACGGAGAACGGTGGCGTTCCCATAAAGACAATCCGCAAACTCACACCTTTTCTCGCTGCTGGCGAGCTTGCTTGGCGAACTTGCGTATGATCGTGCCCCGTTTCAGCCGCGACAGGTAGTCAATGAAAAGAATGCCGTTCAAGTGGTCGATTTCGTGCTGCAGCACAGTAGCCATGAGACCGTCATAGAGCGTCTCATGCTGCTTGCCGTCTCGGTCCAGGTACGACACACGGACCTGTGCGGGTCTTTGAATGGTGTCGAAAACTTCGGGGATGGACAGGCAGCCTTCCTCGTATTCGGACATCTCGTCACTGCTCCAGACGATTTCAGGATTGATGAACGCTATTGGAGATCTCGGCTCTTCCTCCTTGGCAATATCCACAACCAGCAATCGCCTCGGAATCCCGATCTGTACGGCTGCCAGGCCTATACCAGGCGCGTTATACATGGTTGCCAACATGTCATCGGCAAGCTCGCGCAATTCGTCATCCACGCGCTCTACCGGCTGTGAGATTTTCTTCAGTATCGGGTCTGGCAGTTTTACTATTTCGCGGATGGCCATGAAAAAGAAATCCGGATTGTGAATGCGTTAGGTAATGAACTTGTTCATCAGATAGGCAATCGGCATGCCAGGGTCAACGTACCGGCTTTAAATCATGCGGTTCGCAACCACTTGATCAGTCTGTCCAGGGCCTCATCGAGACTGTCGGGATCGCGCAGATAACACATCCGCAAAAAGCCCTCACCTCCGGGCCCGAATGTTCCGCCGGGCGCCAATCCCACATTTGCCTCATCGATGATACGCAAGGTGGCATTCAGGCTATCTTCCAGGCCATCTATGCGGAAAAAGCTGTAAAATGCGCCGTTTGGCTGTTCGAAACTGACATTGTTGAGTTGCTCCAACGCATCGGCGACTTTGTCTCGACACGAACGGGCCATCTCGATTTGCATGGCTACGAAGTCCTCGCCGTGCTCGATGGCGGCCAGTGCTCCTCTTTGCATGAAGGCAGCGGTGCCCGACGTATTGTATTGTATGATACGCTCTATCGCAGGTCCCAGCGCAGCCGGTGCCTGAAGCCAGCCGATCCGCCAACCGGTCATGGCCCAGTTCTTGGAGAATGTGTTTATGTAAATGACCCTCTCGTCGGGATCGCACACATCCATGAAGGACGGTGCACGAGCCGGGCCGGAGCCGTAATCGCCATAATAGAATCTTGAGTAAACCTCATCGGCCAGTATCCACACACCCGCACTGCGGGCCATATCGCGAATGGCAATCAGGTCTTCACGCGAGGCGACCCAGCCCAATGGATTGGACGGTGAGATCAGACAGATGGCCCTGGTTTTCCGGCTTATGCAGTCACGCATCTTGTCCAGATCAAGTGACCACTTTTGTTCGTCGTACAACATCGACACAAATACCGGCCTGGCTCCCATCATCCGCATGGGCCCCGGAAAGTTCGGCCATGTCGGCGAAGGAATGACGATTTCATCATCCTTGTCAGCCAATAACTGCAGTGCCACCTGGACAGCCTGCATACCACCGCCGGTTACAAAGAACCTTTCAGCGGAAAACGGTCCCGGCCAGAACTTTTCATGATACCTGGCAAGTGCGTCGCGCAATTCGGGCAGGCCTCGTTGCCAGGTATAGAAGGTTTCACCGTCAAACAGCGCTCTTGAGGCGGCTTCGCAAATGAATTGCGGTGTCTTTAGCGGACCTTCCCCGGTCCATAGCGGGATCAATCCTTTGCGTCCGAACCCATGATTTACGGCACTCAGGATTCCGCTGTCAGGTTCATCCTGCTGACTTTGGCGGATGCTCGACACAAGCATGTCCGGGTCAAGATTTGTCATGTACTTATCGCCATATGTTTGAAGGATCGCTGGTTACTCCAAACGAAGTAGGTCACCCCGTCGTCCCAGGCAAACAAAAACCCCGGCTCACACAAACGAGCAAGCCGGGGCTGAACTTTGCCTGCGTGAGCCGGGAGTTGAACTCAGCGTTTCAGCAAGTCGCGAATTTCCGTCAACAGGGTGATGTCGGCCGGAGGCGCCGCGGGAGCTGCCTCTTCTTCCTGTTTCTTCATTGAGTTGGCCGCACGCACAACCAGGAACAAAATGAAAGCAATGATCAGGAAGTTCACAACTGCGGTGATGAAGCTTCCATAGGCCAGAACCGCCCCCTGTTCCCTGGCTGCATCAAGCGTGGTTGCCGTTACCCCGCTGGCAAGCGGGGCAAACATGTTGGTAAAATCCAGGCCACCGAAAATTGCGCCGACAATCGGCATGATTATGTCACCCACAAGTGATTTCACAATGAGCCCAAATGCTCCGGCAATGATCACACCGATGGCGAGGTCGAGTACATTGCCCTTGAACGCAAACTCTTTAAACTCTTTCAACATGGTATTTCCCCTTCGGATGTTTGATTACAATCCACTGCGCCGGCAGCAGCAATATTGAAACTTTCACCATCAACAACTTTCAGGCAAAAGCGGGCCGAACATAAGCCCAATGCTTTCGATTACAACCCGAAACTGCGTCGCCTCGTTCAATCGCCTGCAAGCTGCCCTCTGCTAGACTTTTCCGTGATCAGTCAGCTAATACTGTAGATCGAAAGGTTCGGGTTCGACTGTTATGCTTTCTACCTGGGGTGTCATACTCATCGCATTGGGTTACGTGGGCGGCTTGTTCGCCATTGCCGCCTATGCTGATCGCGCATCCTCGAGCATGCGACGTGGTGAAGGCCGACCCTACGTTTATGCCTTGTCGCTGGCAGTATACTGCACCTCCTGGACATTTTATGGCAGTGTAGGCCTGGCGTCGACCTCCGGTTACTACTTCCTGCCGATCTATCTGGGACCCATCTTGCTGATTGGATTGGGCTGGCCGCTGGTCCGGCGCATTGTCAGTCTGTCCAAAGACCAGAATATTACATCGATTGCCGATTTTCTGTCCGCCCGGTACGGCAAGAACCAGTTGCTGGGCGGAATTGCTGCTTTTATCGCTGTGATCGGCGTCGTTCCCTACATTTCCCTGCAATTGAAAGCCGTTTCGCTTTCGCTTAATGCGCTCGGGCCGCTGGGTGTCGATACCGGCATTTTGGAAACGGGATTCGGCGACGTACCAATGTTTGTTGCCATATCCATGGCCATCTTCGCCATCCTGTTTGGCACCCGCCATGCCGATGCGACAGAACACCAGAACGGTCTGATACTGTCGGTTGCCGCAGAAAGCCTGGTCAAATTGATCGCGTTCATAGTGGTCGGCGCTTTCATTACATTTGCGATGATGGGTGGTCCGACGCAATTGTACGAACGGGCCGTACAAAGCCCTGAAATTGCAGAACTTTTCACCAGCCCGATCGATCTTCCACGGTTTGCGACAATGACCTTTCTGGCAGTTTGTGCTGTCATTTTGCTGCCGCGGCAGTTTCATTTGGCAGTCGTGGAAAACACATCGCTTGATGATGTTCGCAAGGCGTCCTGGACGTTCCCGCTGTACCTGGTGATGATCAATATTTTTGTTATTCCGATCGCAATAGCAGGGCTGTTGACGTTCCAGGGACAGGCTGTTGATGGCGACACCTTTGTGTTGGCACTGCCGGTGGCAGACGGCCAACCGTTCCTGGCAATGATTGCATTCATCGGCGGCCTGTCAGCAGCAACTGCCATGGTCATCGTGGAAACTGTTGCGTTGTCCATCATGGTCTGCAATTCGATTGTAATGCCCTTGATGCTGCGTCGCGCCAGTGGCCAGATGTGGCAGGGCGACATGACCTCGCGCATCTTGCAGATCAGGCGTGTTGCGATCGGCGCGATTATTGTACTTGCCTACTCCTACTATCTGATGATCGGAAACAATGCGGCCCTGGCCCAGACAGGACTTGTGTCTTTCGCCGCGGTTGCGCAGTTCGCACCGGCATTCTTTATTGGTCTGATCTGGACAAAAGGCAACGCACGCGGTGCCATGTTCGGCCTTGTGGCCGGATTTGTCGTCTGGACCTACACCTTGCTCGTTCCATTGTTTGCGGATGCCGGCTGGTTGCCGGCCGGCTTGATCAGTCACGGCCCACTGCATATCGAAATGTTGCGACCCCGACACTTGTTTGGCAGCGATCTTGATGCGCTGACCCACGGTGTCTTGTGGTCGATGGCCGCCAATATCGGTGTTTACGTACTGGTGTCGCTGATGACCGGCGTTGACCCGATAGAGCGCACGCAAGCTCAGGCATTTGTACCCAGCGGGCAGGCCGTGGCCCTACCCGCGCAAAGCCAGCCTGAAGTCTCCGTAAAGCAGTTACAGGCAACAGTTGAGAGATATCTTGGCAAGGAGCGAACCAAGCGCTCGTTCGACGAACTGAACCTTGCGCGTTCGGGAAAACTGCGACCCCGGGACATGGCGGATCAGGAAACGCTGAAGTTTGCCGAGCGTTTGCTGGCCAGCGCTGTTGGTACAGCGTCGGCGCGCGTGGTGATGGCGCTTTTGCTGCAACGTGGTGCCGGTCACACAGCCGGAGCCATACGACTGCTGGATGATGCATCCGATGCCATCGTTTACAATCGTGACCTTCTGCAATCAGCGATCGACCACGTGGAACAGGGCATTGCAGTGTTTGACCACCAACTTGCGCTGGTGTGCTGGAATACACAGTTTCGCAAACTGCTCAACCTGCCGCCTGAATTTGGCCGTGTCGGGGTGCCGCTCGGAGATATTGTGAGCCGGCTTGATTCGGATTACGTGCTCGGCGAGGCTGAGCAAACTGATGCAAGCATGCAACTTTTGCGATTGCTGGCCAACAAGACCGAGGCTTTTCATCTTCGCAGCAGGGAAGGTAACGCGGTGCTTGAGGTGCGCGGCAACGTCATGCCGGATGAGGGCCGGGTGATTACCTTTGCTGAAATCACCGAACGGGTCCACGCATCTGAAGCACTGGAACAACGCGTTGATGAAAGAACTGCCGAGCTGACGATGCTGAATACGCAGCTGGAAAAGGCACGCGCGGATGCCGTTGAGATCAATGCCGGCAAAACGCGGTTTATTGCAGCCGCATCGCACGACATCCTGCAGCCACTGAATGCAGCACGGTTGTTTACTTCGTCGTTGATGGAACGCACGTCGTCTCGGCAGGAAAGTCAACTGGTACGCAACGTCGATCTTTCGCTTGAAGCTGTGGAAGAAATCCTTTCGGCTCTGCTGGATATGTCGCGTCTGGATGCAGGCGCCATCAAACCTGACCTGTCGACGTTTTCAATCAACGGTATCTTGAACCAGTTGCGCACTGAATTTTCCGTCGCAGCCGAGGAAAAGCAGCTCAAACTTACCATAATGCCCTGCAGCAAAATGGTCTATTCGGATCGGCGACTGATACGTCGAATTTTGCAGAATCTTCTGAGCAATGCCATCAAATATACCGTTACGGGCAAGGTTTTAATGGGCGCACGGGTTCGCAACAACAGGCTTTGCATTGAGGTCCATGATACCGGTCCTGGAATTCCGAGAGACAAACAGCAGCTGGTGTATCGCGAGTTTGAACGTCTGGATTCTCCCGGGTCAGATATTCAGGGCCTGGGACTGGGGCTGTCCATTGTTGAGCGAATGGCAAAAGTTCTGGGACATCCCTTGATGCTGAAATCAGAAACAAGATCAGGTTGTATGTTCAGACTTGACCTACCCCTGGCAACCGGCAAGCGTCAGGCGAGTCTTCCTCACGCTCCGGCACCGTTGCCAGCATCAGCAAGCCTGGCGGGATTGTCTGTACTGGTGGTTGACAATGAACAGTCGATTATCGACGGGATGAAAGCTCTGCTCGACGGCTGGGGCTGCACGGTAACCGCAGCGAAATCTTCTGATGAAGTTCGAAACCTTGCAGCAGGACAGCAAGTCTGGCCGTACGATGCGGTGCTGATGGATTATCATCTGGGAGCGGAAAACGGTCTCGCATTGATAGACGAACTTCGAAGGCAAGCGGGTGTGACATTTCCTGCCGCATTGATCACAGCGGAGCGCTCGGCAGCCGTGCAGGCGGCATCAGAAGCTGTGGGAGTGGCTTATCTGCGCAAGCCCGTGCGCCCCGCCGTGCTGCGTACAGTATTGATGATGGCACAAACCAACGCCGAGGCAGCCGAGTGAGCAAGCTTGCGATGCTGCAACAGATGCAGACAATGCAGTGCTGATTTCAGCAAGGCCCTAACCGGGCCGGCCCTCGTCACTGACATCGGATTGTTCGCCATCAATGCGTGATGCTGCAATAACGGCCTGGGTCCGGCTGTCAACATTAAGCTTCTGCAGGATTGCCGATACATGCGCCTTGACTGTCGCCTCGGAGACCGAGAGCTCATAGGCAATCTGCTTGTTCAGCAATCCTTCGCGCAACATCATCAGCACTCTGGTTTGTTGTGGAGTCAAATTTGATATTCGTTGGGCGAGATCGTCTATCTCGTCATTATCCTTTGAAGATAGGTCCACATTCTCCGGTAACCAGACGTCTCCATTTAGCACAGCAGAGATAGCTGCCTGCATATCCTCGACCGGCGCAGATTTTGGGATAAAGCCCAGTGCTCCCAGCGAAATCGCACGACTGATCACACTGGATTCCTCGCTTCCCGACACCACAACCACCGGTACCAGTGGAAATTGTGCCCGCATCAGCATGAGCCCGGAGAATCCCTGCACACCCGGCATCTTCAGATCGAGCAGCACCAGATCCACATCGTCGCTTGAGGTCAATATGTCCAAGGCTTCCTTCAATGAACCTGCATCATCGAGAATCACGTCGGACAGTGCATCTTGCACAGCAAGCCGTAGAGCATCCCGAAACAGCGGATGATCGTCTGCAATTACGATGCGGTATGGCATTGACTGGCTCCCAATGGCCTCCGGGCTGATTCTTTTTGTTGGCAGCAACGCATATCTCGGGACCCGAAATAAACACTTCTGCAATCAACCGGCGAAAAAACGGCCTATTGCAAGATATTCGAGCGTTATGTGCCTATTGTCCAGCCTGTTGTTGCAGTTTCAATTGAACTGGCCTCAGAATTGCCTAGGTTTGGCCAATCTGTTGTCGCGAATGACAAGCAATGTAGTCACCAGCAGAGGGGTCTGCCAAAAATATTATTAGACGTTGACTTGTTTCACGTGATATTTGCGGCAATACTTTTACCTCCCTCTGACGGCGCAACGGACTTTCCAGCGCTGTAATAGATTCGGAATTGGTCGCGTGGCTCCTGTCGCCGTCCCGAGCAGCGCGTACCATGCTCGCCCGTACATCCTCAAAAGGAAGTGCGGGCGAGCTACCGTTTGGGGCCCTGTTTGGGAAATGTCTTCGCCATCCGGCGTATGCTGCGATCAACCGGTGATGACTGATTTACTTCTGGGCCAGGACCCAGGCTTGGAAGGCATCCAGCCATAGCTTCAGGAACTTCGTGGTTTCGTCGTCAGTCAGGCTGCCGTCATCCGCGAACTTGGTGGGCGCCGAGCCCACGAATACTTCTGGTTTCGACATCGTAATGGCTGACAGGCCGACGAGGTTCTGGCGCAACTGGTATTGCGAACGCGCAGTACCCAGCGGGCCGGCAGCCGCGCCGACGACACCGACCGGTTTACCGCCGAATGGCTGGTTCTTCACGCGACTGATCCAGTCAGTCGCATTTTTCAATCCGCCTGGAATGGAAAAATTATATTCCGGTGTTGCAATGATCACGCCGTCGGCAGCGCGGATTTTTTCAGCCAGCTCAGTCACGATCCGGGGCACTCCCGTGGCGTCCTCGTCATCCCCGTCATATACCGGAATACCGTTCAGTCTCGCGATGTCGAACGACATGGTTTGATCAGCAATACCCTGCATCGCCCGCAGCAGGCTGGTATTGAAAGATTGGCTACGCAAGCTACCGGAGATAGCAACAATATTCAGTTTGGTCGGCATGATACTTTTCCAGTTGAGGGTAACGGTTGGCGAGGCAACGTGACTTACATTGTCAGTACGTTGCGCGCCCACCAGACAGATCAAATACGGCCCCGGTGGTAAAACTGTTTTGTGGGGAAACGATCCACGCAATCATGTTTGCAGCTTCCTCAACCTGGAGGAATCTGTTGCGCGGTATCTTGGACAGCATGTAGTCGATGTGCTCCTGCTTCATCTGATCGAAAATTCTGGTCCTGGCGGCCGCAGGGGTCACGCAATTGACGCCAATGTCCTGATCGGCCAGTTCTTTACCGAGAGATTTCGTCAAGGCAATCACGGCTGCCTTGGAAGCCGAATAGGCCGAGGCATTCGGATTGCCTTCCTTGCCGGCGATAGAAGCAATATTACAGATGCGGCCATAACCGCGCTCTTTCATGCCGGGAACAATGGCCTTGTTGACGTAAAAGGTGCCATGCAGATTGATGTCTATTACCTGGCGCCAGGCGGCTGAATCGTATTCTGCCACCGGTGCATTGGGTCCGGCTATTCCGGCACTATTTACCAGAACGGACACCGGGCCCAATGCATTTTCCGTGGCCGAAAGGGCTGCTGCTATTGCGGCTTCATCCGTAACATCAACGGAAAGTCCGACTGCCTCGTCGCCCAGTGCACCGGCTGCCGTGCTGGCAAGTGGGCCGTCCATGTCCCACAATGCCAGCTTGGCGCCTGCTTCCGACAAGGCTTGCGCCACCGCAAGGCCGATGCCCTGGGCACCACCGGTAATCACGGCCACCTGGCCTGCAAGATCTATCTGCGTCATGTTTTCAACTGCCTTTTGTTTGCATTCCCCAACAGGTTCTAGGCCATATCGAACAGCAGAAATTCGGCGGCGTCGAGAGCCTCGATGTTGATGTCCGGTTCGCCGGAAATGGCCAGGCCATCACCAGGGCGCATTTGCTCACCGTTCACTAGCAATTCGCCGGACGCAAGCTGAATCCACTGGCCGCGACCTGCTTCAGGCTTGTGGCTTACAATCCTGCCGGTGTCCAGCAAACTTGTATAGACGTCAACTTGCTGATGTATTTGAAGAGCGCCATTGTCCGGCGTTCCCGATACCACCAGCTTCAACTTGTTATGCCTGTCAGCGCGGTCAAAGTGACGTTGCTCATAAGACGGCGCAATTCCGTTGGCTTCCGGCATGATCCATATCTGCAGGAAGTGCACAGGGTCTGTTCCGGATGCATTGAACTCCGAGTGCCGTATGCCGGTTCCAGCCGACATTCGCTGAACATCTCCCGGCCGGATTACTGATCCTGAGCCGAGGGAGTCCTTGTGTTCAAGCCCACCATCCAGCACATAGGATATGATTTCCATGTTCTCATGACTGTGAGTATCGAATCCGCTGCCCGCCGAGACAATATCTTCATTGATGACGCGCAATGGGCCGAAGCCCATGTGCTGTGGGTCATGGTATCCGCCGAACGAAAAACTGTGTTTGGATCTGAGCCAGCCGAAGTCAGCCTGACCGCGTTGTTCCGAGAGTCTGAGTTGCAACATTTATCTGTCTCCTGTTGCCGGTTATTCAGGACCGGCAGATCGAATTTGGTGTTGAAAAGCAACTTAATCGCGATGTCTGTGGATACAATTATCAATCATGTATACGCTTTGTTACTATTCAAGATACAATGAGGCATGGACAGATTCGACAGCATGAAAGCGCTGGTCACCTCGGTGGATGAAGGCGGATTTGCTGCTGCAGGCCGTAAGCTGGGCTTGTCACGGGTGCAAGTGTCGAGGCTGGTAACAGCGCTGGAGGATCATCTGAGCGCTCGATTGCTGGTGCGTACCACGCGCACCATGGCGTTGACGGAAGCAGGACAGGTATTCGTTGAACGTGCCCGCATACTTGTCAATGACATGGAGGAGGCAGAAGCGGCAACCGGTGAGCTGACCGGAACCTTGACGGGCCTGTTGCAGATCAATGCCCCAATGACTTTCGGTGTTACCCACATAGCTCCAGCAGTAAGCGACTTCATGCGTCAGCACGCCGACATAAGGGTATCGTTGAGCGTTAATGACCGATTTGTTGACCCGTACGAAGACGGCTACGATCTCACCTTGCGCATCGGTGATCTGCAGCCATCATCCCTGATCGCGCGAAAAATCTGCCCGATCAGGCGCCTGATGTGCGCAAGTCCGGATTATCTGGATGCACGTGGACGTCCCCGTACACCTGCTGATCTAGCTGAGCACGCGGTATTGCACTACGGCCACATGGGCAACGAACTATACTGGCCCTTGCGAGGGCTTGGCGCGTCGAACCGTTTACCGGTTTCACCGGTGCTGTGTTCCAACAATGGTGATGTGCTGAAAATTGCGAGCAAGGCAGGCCAGGGAATTTCACTGTTGCCAGCGTTTATAGTTATTGATGAGCTGGCAAACGGAACGCTGCTTCCGGTGCTGGAAGGTTTCGAACCCGAACCTGTCGCGTTGCATGCGGTTTATCCGCCGGACCGGTATCGGCCGGCAAAGACGCGGGCATTTGTGGATTTCCTGTCGCAACGTTTCCGCCGCCGCCCGCCCGGTGGTCCGGTGTAAGCGCGTCTTACTGTTTGATTGTCTTGTAGGCGGCAAGGGCTGCATCACGCGTCCGGCCCAAATCGACAATCGGTTGTGGATAGGTGCTGCCAAGCACAACGCCGGCGCCAGCCAGCACGTTTGCTGGTGCTGACCAGGGTCTGTGGATGAATTTGGCCGGCATTGCCCGCAGTTCGGGCACCCATTCGCGCACATAGGCTCCCTGACTGTCGAACTTCTCGCCCTGCAGTACGGGATTGAAAATCCGGAAAAAAGGAGCTGCGTCTGCACCACAACCTGCTACCCACTGCCAGCTTGCCGAATTGGAACCAATGTCGGCGTCCACCAGTGTATCCCGGAACCATTGCTCACCGTGTTGCCAGGCGATGCGCAGATTTTTAATCAGGAACGAACCGACAATCATGCGAACGCGGTTATGCATCCATCCCGTTGCCCACAGTTCACGCATGCCTGCATCCACAATCGGATATCCGGTCTGCCCGTTTTTCCAGCACCGCAGGTGTTCGGCGTCGTCCCGCCAGGGAAATTCTGCAAACCCCGGTTTGAAAGGGTCGGATGGCAATGTTGGCCAGTGATGTAGCAGATGGTATGAAAATTCACGCCAAAGCAATTCTTTCTGAAAAGTTTGACCGCCGCGATCGCTGTTGTGTGCCGCCGCCATGGCATGACGTGTGGCAGTCCAGCACTGCAAGGGGCTGATTTCACCGAAATGCAGATGAGGTGACAGACGAGAAGTACCAAAAACGCCGGGCAGGTCGCGGGCTTCATGGTACTTTGCTATCGCCTGCTTCAGAAACAATACGAGCTTTTCCTGGGCTCCGGTCTCTCCGGGAGACCAGCGTTCATGAAATCTCGCAGCCCAGTCAGGCTGCGGACGATAGAGTTTAAGGTCACCAAGACTGTCACCGGGGACTTCCGCCCGGTAAAAATCGACCTCAACCGGCATCGGTTTCGGAAGTCTGTCAAGGTTGCGGGACAGGCAATTGCGCGAAAACGGGGTGTATACCTTGTAGGGACCGTCATTGCCGGTCCGGATGGATTCCGGTTCGTGCAGCAAATAACCGGAGAACCGCTTGCAATCAGCCCCTGCGCTGGCGCAGGCTGCCGCTACTTTAGCCTCCAGTTCGCCCGACCATGGAGCATAGCCGCGGGAAAAATACACCGCCTTTGCGTTTGTCTGTTGGATGAGTTGGCCAATGATGGTGCCGGCTTCGCCGTTACGAAGAATCAGTTTTCCGCCCAGTGCCCTGATAGATGAGTGCAACGAGGTGAGTGACTGCTGCAACCACCAGCGAGAGGCCGCCCCGGCAGCAAATTCGCCGGGCGTCACATCATCCAGAATATAGACGGGGATTATGGGATGTCCGGAAGACACCGCACTGTGAAGGCAGGCATTGTCTGCCAGGCGTAAGTCCTGGGTGAACCAGACGATAATGGGGTGCATGCTCACGGCGGCTACTGCGTTACTCTTCAGCTATTGAAACCCGGCTGATGCTGAAACGCATCAAACGAGAGTGCGGTTCATGCAATCAGTTGTCGGAAGCGCTCATGGCTCCGCTTTCGCCCCGTGATTCAAGCAACCGGCTAAGCCAATCCGGATCCATTTCGGGAACCGATGACAGTAATAGCTGCGTATAGTCGGGATGAGGCGGGGAAAGAATGTCATTCTTCATGCCCTGTTCAATCACACGACCCTGAAACATTACCACGATCTGATCAGAAATTGCTTTCACTGTGGCGATATCGTGAGTGATGAACAGATAGGTGATGTTGAATTCTTTCTGTAACCGCAACAGCAGTTTCAATATGCCTTCCTGTACGATCTGGTCCAGCGCGGAGGTAACCTCATCACAAATGATCAGTTCAGGTTCCGCCGCCAGCGAACGCGCAATGCATATGCGCTGCTTCTGTCCGCCTGACAACTCGTGCGGCAACCGCTCCATAAAGCTGTCATCCAGCTCGATCATCTTGAGCAGATCGGAGATTCGTTGATCCAGTTCGCGACCTGAAAGTCCGAGGTAAAACTCAAGTGGCCGACCGATGATATCCCGAACCGTGTGCTTGGGGTTCATCGCTGTATCAGCCATTTGATAAATCATCTGAATGCGACGCAACTGATCTTTTGAACGGTCCTTCAGTTCCAATGGCAGGGGTTCGTCATTAAACAGCACGTTGCCCTTTATTGGCGGCAGAAGACCTGTAATCGCTCGGGCCGTTGTTGACTTGCCGGAACCGGATTCGCCCACGACAGCCACAGTGGACCCGCGTGGTATGTCTATGGTCACATTGTCCAGAACCTTGATCCCGCCGCCATAACTGGCGTCGACACCATTTACCCGCAGGACAATATCTTCGCTAGATTCTTGTGGTTTTTCCAGTGAACGCACCGCCCACAACGACTTCGTGTACGGCATCTCGGGATGTTGCAGCATTTTCCGCGCCGGTGCATCTTCCACCGTTTCGCCATAGCGCAACACTTTGATGACATCTGCCATCTGCGCCACAACGGCAAGGTCATGGGTGATGTAAATCGCGGCTGTGTGGAATCTCTCGACAATGTCACGCATTGCGGCCAGAACTTCCACCTGGGTCGTCACATCAAGTGCTGTTGTGGGCTCGTCAAATATGATCAGGTCAGGGCGAGATGACATCGCCATGGCCGTCATTGCGCGCTGCAACTGCCCGCCGGAGACCTGATGCGGGTAGCGGTCGCCAATATGGTTCGGGTCGGGCAACTGCAATGCTGCAAACAGTTCGCGTGCATCCGCCTTGGCGTCATCTTCCGGGCGCAGACCATGTCCAACCGTGGCCTCGACGCATTGATCGATCAGCCGGTGGGCCGGATTAAACGAGGCAGCGGCACTTTGCGCTACATAGGCAATCCGCGAACCATGCAACTTGCGCAATTCTGCGTCGTTCATGGTGCGCAGATCCATGCCGTCAAACTGGATCGTGCCTTCCGTAATTCGGCAACCCGGCTGCGCGTATCCCATGGCGGCCTTGCCCAGTGTTGATTTGCCGGCACCAGACTCACCAATCAGGCCCATGACCTCACCGCGATGCAGCTTCAGGTCCACTCCCTTGATGATCGGGTGCCACACATCATCAGAAAATCCTTCGATGTGGATATTGCGCATATCCACCAGAAGGTCACCCGCAGTGCGATCTCCGGACTTACTTTTCATCACGGATACCACTCGTTTTGTGCAGGAACCAGTCGACCACAAAATTCACCGCCACGGTAAGAAGTGCAATTGCTGCGGCCGGCAACAACGGATAACGCGCAACCGACAGGTCGAACTGTGCATAGGATATGTACTCGGCGTTTTCTTTCACCATCGAGCCCCAGTCGGCCGTTGGTGGCTGCAGGCCCACACCCAGGAACGACAGTGAGGCAATGGTCAGGAATACGAAACAGAACCTTAATCCGAACTCGGCCACCATCGGCGGCAGAATATTCGGAATGATGTCGCGACGCATGACCCAGGCCAGGGATTCACCCCGCAGCCGGGACGCCTCAACATAGTCCATGACGACCACATTCAGTGATACCGCACGCGACAGCCTGAATACCCGCGTGGCGTCAAGTATTGCAATGATGATGATCAGATTGGTGACGCTTGAACCGAATATGGCCAACAACATCAATGAAAAGATAAGACTGGGTATCGCCATCAGAACGTCGACAAAACGGCTGAGGCCCTGATCAAGCCAGGACCGGTTGATGGCTGCTATGACGCCCAGGCAACCGCCAATCAAAAACGACAATAGTGTGGTTGCAACGGCAATGCCGATGGTGTTGCGCGCGCCATACATCAGCCGTGTAAGAACGTCGCGCCCCAGCGGATCTGTCCCCAGCCAGAACTCCCAGCTCGGTGACGCCAGCGCTTCATCAAAGATCTGGCTTTCCCCATAAGGGGCCAACCAGGGAGCAAAGACAGCCACGATGAGGTAGAAGAAGATGACTATCATTCCAAACCACGCCGTCACCGGTGCTTTCTTCAGACTGCGCCAGGTTCGATCACGCCAGGTTCGCCTTACAGCGACGGAAGCCACCTCGCCGGCGGCAGAATATGACTGGTCGTCGGTGCTCATCTTGGGTGCAACAGCCTCGGATTGGTAATGATGGAAACAATATCGGCAAACAGGTTCAGCAGGATGTAGGTTGCCGCGAATATCAAAGCGCACGCCTGAACGACCGGAATGTCCCGGGTTCTCACCGAATCAACCATAAGTTGACCGATGCCGGGATAGGTGAACACCACCTCGACCACCACGACGCCAACAACAAGATAGGCCAGATTGAAGGCAATGACGTTGACGATGGGCGCCCAGGCATTGGGCAGCGCGTGCCTTACGATAACGCTGGTTTTGGAGACGCCCTTCAGACGGGCCATTTCGATATAGGGGCTGGCCAGCAAGTTTATGATTGCCGCTCGTGTCATGCGCATCATGTGAGCCACGATCACCAGGGTCATGGTAAGAGCGGGCAAGGCGCACAGATATACTCGCTCGAAGAACGGTGTTTCTGTCTTGACCTGTGACAGCGACGGGAAAATCGGCCACAAAGTTGCCAGCAGCAACATCAGAATATAGGCGACAAAGAACTCCGGGAAAGAAATCGTTGTCAGAGTGCTGGCGTTGACAAAGCGATCATAAACTGAGTTGCGGTACAGGGCGGCCGTAATGCCAAGAGCCAGCGCCAGCGGCACTGCAATGGCAGCCGTCATGCCCGCCAGAAACAGGGTGTTCCAGAGCCGCGGCCCGATCAAACCGAGAACGTCGCGCTCGCGACCCTGACTGCGGCCTGAAAAAGATGATCCAAAATCGCCCTGAAGTACGCCGCCAATCCATTGCAGATATCGGGTGATTGCTGGTTCATTGAGTCCCAGTTCCTCACGGAATGCTGCCACTGTTTCAGGGGTGGCAGCTTGCCCGAGCACCGAAGTTGCAAAGTCACCAGGCAGAAATTGCAGCGAACTGAAAATGATAAGGGAAACAACAAACAGCGTTAGCAGGCCAAGGCCCAGTCTTTGTAATACAGTCCGCAGAATCGGATGCATGTTTTAGCCACTCCCTAGCGCCAGTCTGGCGCACGTCTTGCAATTGACGTGTCTGCCGGCGTCTCCAACCAACTGAAGGTTGGCAAAAAAATGTCAGCATGACCAGCCCTATTTGCGGCTTTTATGCAACAAGTCCCCAAAATCGGTGTCAGCATTGCCTGGCTTGTGCGATCTGCGGTTGGTGCTGGATTGTCCCAAATCCAAAAAGGATGGCGGCACCCGTGACGGCGGATTCCGTGAGATCGCGGCCAAGCCGGTGCTCGACCGAACAGCCACGCAGATATTGCAAACGTCAGACGATCAATGCCAGCAGGGTATCGAGATGGTCGGCCTCGGTTGCAGGTTTGTCCCAGCGGATGCGATGAATGCGGGGAAACCGCATGGCAATGCCGGACTTGTGTCGGGTTGATGGTTGAAGCGCGTCGAATGCCACTTCCAGCACCAGTTCCGGCTTTACGGCCCGTACAGGTCCAAAACGCTCTGTGGTGTTTTCGCGAACAAACCGGTCCAGCCTTTTCAGCTCATCGTCAGTGAAGCCGGAGTACGCCTTGCCCACCGGCACCAGCTCGTTGCGACCGTCCTTTCCCGGTCGCCAGGCTCCGAAAGTATAGTCAGAATAAAACGACGATCGTTTTCCCGAGCCGCGCTGGGCATACATCATTACACAATCAGCAGTAAGGGCATCACGTTTCCACTTGAACCAGTGCCCGCGTGGCCTGCCTGCCAGATAGGGCGATGCGATGTGTTTCAGCATCAGGCCTTCAATATTGGCATCGCGGGCGGCATCCCTCAAGACTGTCAGTTCATCAAGGTTTTCAAACCCTATGACCTCGCTCAACGATGCTCGCGAAAACTTTCCGGCAGCCAGCAAGCCTTCAAGATGTTCGCGCCGTGCTGTAAAATCGCATCTGCGAATGTCCTTGGACCGATCAAACAACAAGTCGTAAAACCGGATGTGAGCCGGGAAGTTTTTCACCATTGAGGCGCTGACGGTCTTGCGGTTGAGACGTTGTTGAAGATCATTGAATGGAGCGATTTCGCCATCGCGCATCACCAGCAGTTCGCCGTCTGCCGCGCCGTGAAAGCCCATGAATGCATCGCCAATGTCAGGAAATGACCGGGTAATGTCATCGCCTGTGCGCGAGTATAACCTTAGCTCCGTGCCATTGCCTGCCAGCTGGACCCTGATTCCATCCCACTTCCACTCTGCCACCCAGTCTTCGGGCGCAAGTTTCGCAAGGTCGCTGTCCTGCAGCGGGTGGGCCAACATGACAGGTCTGAACACCGGTGTGTCTCCCGGATCCGGCCTGTCAGCCCGACCTTCCAGCCAGGCAAACAGATTTTCATAAGGAAGCTCAATTCCATGCCAGACTTCTTCAATCTCCGACACGTTGTGATTGAATGCTTGTGCAATGGCTGTCTTGGCAAGACGGGCCGACACCCCGATGCGAAGTCCGCCGGTCAGCAGTTTGAGCAACGCCCATCGCCCGTTGGCGTCGAGCCCGTCCAGCCAGCCTGACAGCACCGGACCGGCATCTGCGCGCTTGAGTGACTGCAGTGTCTCATAAATTTCCGGCAGCGTTGGCACCGGCGCATTTTCCCGGCATGTCGGCCACAGGAGGGAAACCGTCTCAGCGGTATCTCCCACGAAGTCGCGTGACAGTTTGTAAAGGACAGGATCCACATGCGGCTCCATCAAATCCGTCACCAGGCGCCGGAATGGCAGTCGCAGATTCAAACCGTCCGTCAGGACAGCCAGGGCAATACCGCGATCCGGGTCCGGTGTTGCGCGGAAATATGCTTGCATGAGGTCGAGTTTGGCATTGCGGGAACCGGTGAAAGCGAGGCGATTCATCAATTCTGCGAAGGCATGCATGGTTTACTCGCCCTCGTCTTCGAAACCGACCAGAGCCAGTGCTCTGCCCTTCAGGCCCATGGCCGATATCTGGTGCAACAGGGCGTCCTCTCTGCCATGGGTGACCCAGATTTCATCCGCCTCAACATCGGCCATGGTTTGCAGTAACTCCGGCCAGTCTGCATGGTCGGAAACAATGATGGGAAATTCTGCACCGCGCTGGCGCGCCCGTGCCCTCACCCGCATCCACCCGGATGCAAATGCGGTTAGCGGGTCACTTATTCGTCGAGACCAGCGGTCCGCAATTGCGCCCGGCGGGCACAATACCAGTTGGCCGTCAAGGTCCTCGGCTTGCACATCTGTAAATGGGCAAAGCTGACCAAGTTCCACACCTTGCGAAGAATAGTAATCACACAAGCCCTGAAGGGCACCATGCAGATAGATTGGTTTTTCGTAGCCAGCCGAGCGCAGCAGCGAAATCATACGTTGGCATTTGCCGAGGCCATACACGCCCAGCAAATGGGTCCGGTGGGGTGAAGCAGCCAGAGAGGCTGTCAGGCGAGCGGCTTCTGCACCAGCGTTTTCATGTACGAAAACCGGCAGGCCAAAGGTGGCCTCGGTAATGAACAGATTGCATTTGACCACTTCGAAACTGGCGCAAGTGGGATCAAAGGCGCGTTTGTAGTCGCCTGAAATGACCGCCCGATACCCTTTCCAGTCGATAACAACCTGTGCTGCCCCCAATATGTGGCCGGCGGGGGCCATACCGACTTCAACGCCATTGATTGAAATGGATTCTCCATAATCGAGCGCCTGCAAGGAATTGCCGGCGCGCTCACCATAGCGCACCTGCATGATATCGAGTGTCTGTGCAGTGGCCATTACAGCGTTATTGCCGGGTCTTGCGTGATCAGCATGACCGTGAGTAATGACAGCGCGGTCAACCGGGCGCGTTGGATCGATATAGAAACCGCCCGGAGCGCAGAAAAGACCTTCCGGGGTCGGGTACAGCCATGTAGCAGGATCGAGGATCATTAGGTTTAGAACGCTACTACGTCGCCCTCAGTTCAGGCAAATGCGTCACGAGCCAGAGCCGGCATTCTTGCATACAGCGTAAATCCGCGCACAACGAAGAACAGGCACAGGGCAAGCCACAGTCCGTGGTTGCCCAACACCGGCGCCAGCGCGTATCCGGTTGCCAGGTATATCGCCAGTGAAAGCAGCATCATGTTACGCATGTCGCGGGTGCGCGTCGCGCCGATGAATATGCCGTCCAGCTGGAAACAGGCGGCGCCAAGAACCGGTGTCAGCGCAGCCCACCACAGATAAGTCCGTGCATGAGAGCGGATATCCGGGTTGACGGACATGATGTCTATCGACCAGGGCCCCGCCAGCAGGATGGCGAGAGACAGTATGAAACCTGCGACCATCGCCCACTGCGAAGAAATCCGAACAGCGGTCTTATAGCGCTGCCGGGATCTGGCGCCCACAGACTGACCAACGAGAGCCTCGCTGACAGTGGCAAACCCGTCGATCATGTAACTGCCCATAAAGAACAACTGCATCAAAATCGCGTTGGCTGATACAGTCACATCGCCGATCTTTGCGCCTTGTGAGGCAAACCAGGAAAACCCGAATGTAAGGCACAGAGTGCGCACCATGATGTCGCCATTGACCAGCACCATGCGCTTGATCCTGTCACGATCCAGTATGCGCTGCCGCGACGGGCGCGCACCCTCGCGGCGCACGAACATCCACACAACTGCCAGGCCAACAAAGGCAGATGACACTTCGGCTATCAGCGTGCCGTAACCAATGCCTGCCGTAGCCATGCCAAAGTGCAGCACAAACAGCGCGTCGAGCGCCATGTTCGCGACATTGAGATAGATCTGAACCACGAAGGCCCAGCGCATCTGTCCAATGCCGATCAACCAGCCCAGAATGGCATAGTTTGCCAGCGAGAACGGCGCTGACCAGATGCGGATGTCGAAATAGATCTGGGCTTCGCGTTCAATCTCAGGCGAAGCTGCGATCAACCAGAAGGACAACCTTGAAATCAATGGCGCAAGAACCAGCAAAATGACGCCGATGCCGGCCGCCAGCAGCAAGGCGCGGTAGAGCACAGCAGCAAGTTCCTTGCCGTCACCGGCGCCATACGCCTGCGCCGCAATGCCGGAAGTCCCCATGCGAAGGAAGCCGAACCCCCAGTACACAAGGGAGAAAATCAGCGCTCCGATGGCAATTGCACCAATAAAATGCGGCTCCGGCAACTGTCCGATAACGGCGGTGTCCACCACGCCCAACAACGGCTGTGACACGTTGGACAACATGATCGGCACCGCCATTGCTACAACTGATTTATGAGTGATCGGCGTCATGGCCGCATTGGCATTTGTGCCTGTGTGATTGTCAACTGCTTTGCGCTCAAACCTCGTATACTACTTAGACATGAATAGAAGCCCTTCATATCGTCCAGCCGCTCAATCCGGATTGCCGGAATTGTTTGCTGACTGGTTTGCCGCTCGTGGCTGGCAACCGCGACCGCATCAGCTTGACATGCTCGAAACCGTCTCTGGAGGACAATCGGCATTGCTGATTGCACCCACAGGCGGTGGCAAAACGCTGGCCGGGTTTCTGTCCTCGCTTGCGGACCTTGCTCAAGGAGCGGCCGGAAATGGACTGCACACACTTTATGTATCGCCACTCAAGGCACTGGCGGTTGACATAACGCGGAACCTAGAAACACCAATCCGGGAGATGGGCCTCAACATTCGCATCGAGGCGCGTACCGGCGATACCCCCGTCCACAAGCGACAACGCCAGAAGACCAATCCGCCGGACATTCTCATCACCACGCCGGAACAGGTATCGCTGCTGATCGCACAGGAAGGCGCTCAACATTATTTTGCCAATCTGCGTGTCGTCATCCTTGATGAACTTCACTCAATGGCGCCGACAAAGCGCGGGTGCCTTCTCGCGTTGGCGCTGGCACGGCTGAACAGGTTTTCTCCCCGGCTGAGACGCGTTGGATTGTCCGCAACAGTCGCAAGTCCAGACACCCTGCGGGCGTGGCTGATGCCACAGGACGAATTGGGTGTCGAACATATGGCCGCTTTCATCAATGCTCCCGGCGGCGCGGAACCTGACATCTCCATCATGCGTTGTGACGGGGAGGTTCGAATGCCGTGGTCAGGACACAGCAGCAGCTATGCGCTTCCCGACATTTATGCGGCGGTCAAGTCTGCCGGGATGGCGCTGGTGTTCACCAATACCAGGTCGCAGGCGGAGCGTATATTTCATGAGCTGTGGACACTGAACGAAGACACACTGCCGATTGCACTGCATCACGGGTCACTGGATGTATCGCAACGTCGTAAGGTGGAAGCGGCTATGGCAGCAGGCAAGCTGCGCGCGGTTGTGTGTACTTCCACACTGGATCTCGGCATTGACTGGGGTGATGTGGATCTCGTCATCAATGTGGGGGCGCCAAAGGGATCGAGCCGCATCCTGCAGCGCATAGGCCGCGCAAACCATCGCTATGAAGAGCCGTCACGGGCATTGCTGGTTCCGTCCAACCGGTTTGAAGTCCTGGAATGTGAAGCAGCGAGAGCTGCTGCCTATGAAGGCGCGCAGGACGGGCAAGGTCCGGCAGAATTGAAACGCGACGTACTGGCTCAGCACATTATGGGCTCGGCGGTAGCGGTGCCATTTGACCCGGATGAGCTTTACAGCGAGATCGTTTCAGCCTGGCCCTATCGGAATCTCACAAGACAGGACTTTGACCAGGCGGTGGATTTCGTGTCCACCGGCGGTTATGCGCTCAAAACCTATGACCGTTTTGCACGACTGAAACAGATGCCGGACGGTCGTATGCGTCTGACCCATCCCCGGCTTGCACAATCCTACCGTATGAATGCCGGGACGATTGTTGAAGCCGAAATGCTTAAGGTCAAACTGGCCGGTAAACGCAGATCATCTGCCGGCAAACCTTTGAACAAGTGGGGAGGCAAAGTCCTGGGCGAGGTGGAAGAATGGTTCATAGAGCAATTGCGTATAGGTGACACTTTCCTGTTTGCCGGACAGATATTGCGGCTGGAAGCAGTGGAAGAACTCAGTGCGCTGGTCAGTCGCGCCGATGCGTCCGAACCAATGATTCCATCCTATCAGGGCGGCAAATTTCCACTATCCACCTATCTGGCAAGCCGGGTGCGCACCATGCTGGCGCAACCTTTCAGCTGGAAGCACTTGCCGGACCAGGTACGTGACTGGTTGAATGTCCAGCAATGGAAATCGGTTTTGCCACAACCCCACCAGATGCTTGTCGAGACCTTCCCCAGGGCCGACAAGCATTATCTGGTGTGTTATCCTTTTGATGGCAGGCTCGCCCACCAGACGCTGGGCATGTTGCTGACCAGACGCCTGGAGCGTGCAGGCATGCAACCACTGGGATTTGTATGCAACGACTATGCCTTGTCCGTGTGGTGTGTACGCGATGTTTCCCTGGCCATTGAAACCGGCAGGTTGTCGTTGGCGCAACTTTTTGATGAGGACATGCTGGGAGATGACCTGGACGCATGGCTGGCAGAATCCATGTTGATGAAACGCACATTCCGGACGTGTGCCATCATTGCAGGTCTTATCGAACGGCGATGGCCGGGCCAGGAAAAATCAGGTCGACAGATGACCATATCGGCTGACCTGATATATGACGTCTTGCGCTCCCATCAACCCGATCACTGGCTGCTGAAGGCAGCATGGGATGACGCAGCTTCCGGTCTGATTGACGCGAAACGGCTGGCAATGATGCTGGCGCGTATCAAAGGCAACATTGTTCACAAGGCACTGGAGCAGGTTTCCCCGCTGGCCGTGCCGGTGATGCTTGAGATCGGGCGCGAACCGGTTTATGGCGATGCACATGACGCTCTGCTTGCCGAAGCTGCCGACGACCTTGTTGACGAAGCCATGCGACTCGTCTGACCCCATGACCCTGCGGCTCGGCGACATCGAATTTCTTCCCTGCCTGTCGGGCGCGCTTTACGTTCCGGAATACGACACACTGCTTGTGGCGGACCTGCATCTGGAAAAGGGCTCGTCACGGGCTCATCTGGGGCAATTGCTTCCACCTTATGACACCCGCGCCGGTCTGCTGGTACTTCGCGCTGCGATGGCCAGATGGACGCCTTCTACCGTCATGCTGCTTGGCGACAGTTTCCACGACGATGCCGGCCCGGGGCGAATGGCAGCGACTGATCGCTTGCTGCTCGAGAAACTGGCAACTGAAGCTGACTTCATATGGTTGTCGGGCAACCATGACAGGCGACTGCCCGAGGCCCTGCCCGGCTCCAGATCCATCGAGATTGCGCTGGGTGGAATTACCCTGCGCCACGAACCCGCATCCGGTGCTGTGAATGAGATCGCCGGCCACTTGCATCCTGTAGCTGCCATCAGGCGGCGGGGGCGCAGGTTGCGAAACAAATGCTACATTGTTTCACCGACACGGATAATCCTGCCGGCATTTGGTGCCTACACAGGTGGCCTGGACGTGCGCCATGAAGCATTTCGGCCATTGCTCGCCGGAGACGCTTTCCGGGTGATCATGGTTGGAAAAAAAGCGCTGCATACGCTGCCTGGTCGTGCGGTACTTTAGAATGTTTTTCACAAGTGTGGATACCGGTTTTGTGAAAAAGAGACGCGACAACAAGGGGATAGAGTGCGATTTTGATTCAACCAAAACCTGAATCGCCCAAGATCACTGCACGCTTTGGTTGATCTGCTATCCTTGCAAATCGCTTCATACGCCTGCGACCCGCAGTACGACCGCGGTAATCAGGGCAAGGACCGCACCGGTTGTCAGCATCGCCCGCAAGGTTGCGTACCATTGTGGCAGTTCATCTTGCTGGGCGGATTGAACGTCCCAGACCCCTTGCAGCAAAAACCCGCCGATCAATAATATCAGGCCAACGGTCGCGGGTAGCAGCAATGCCACAAATCCCGCAAGAGACGGTAGCACCGACAACACGAACAGTGTCGACTGAAGCGGGCCTCGGGGCAGTTTGAGCGCGGCGCCCCAGCGTATGCCGCCGAGAAATGACAATATGATGGCGCCATACCCCATTTGAATGAGCAGTGCACGCGAAGGAGCTCGCAGCTCGGTATCGACATCCAGGAGCAGTAGCGGCAACCAGAACGGCAGTAGGCCCGCCAGACCAAGCCAAAGGGCCGCGCCGGGAATCTTGGAAATTGTTTCAGACAGTTTCATGGTCTCGTGCCAGCGATCTAATGTAGACCGGAATGCTAGCACATTTATTCACGGCGCAAAGCAACTGCGCCGTGTGTTTGGCGCGGCTCCGCCCAGACGCATATTGGCCCTCCCCGGACATGGATTTGACGGACGTCAATGCAGAATTTTCTCGATCTTGACATCCTTCACATTGAAACAAGGGAGGTTAAGACATGAAGAAATCTCTTTTTGTTGGCGTCATCGCGCTGGCTATTGCTGGTGCCGGACAGGTCTTCGCGGATAGCCACGCTTCATGCCCGTTGACTTATGAAACCTTTGAGTTCGCGGTACCTCACAGCGACCTGGAAAAGTGTCCGGCTGGCATAGGTGTCGAGAAAGCATTTTGTCGCGTATCTGTCGTAGCAGAAGTCGCGACGGTATTTGCCTTCGATGAACAGACGAATTGCATTTTGACTACAAAAAGCTTTGACGAAGATGCTTTCAAGATCGAGTTCAAAGAGTAAGAGGATCTAGGGTCAGGACTCGAATCGTTCTAGATCACGCCTTTTTGCAGGTGATCCAGCAACTGTTTCGACACAATGCCGTTGACTGTCAGTCCATTGCGTAGCTGGTAGAGCCTGATAGCGTTTGCTGTACTGCCACTCATCTCGCCATTTGCAGCCCCTGCATCAAAGCCCTTCCGGGCCAGCAGTTGTTGAACCAGCTTGATCTTCTCTTTTGAGGTGACCGGCCGACTGGCAGTTTGACCGGAAGGGACATTCGCAGAGGCCTGGCTATTTTTGGAATTAATGCCCCATGAAGGATCCGTGACAGACACCATATTGGCCTCACGCTGTGGAGCGGTCGGGTTCCATGACGCGATCATCTTGTCGATATTGGCAAGCGCGGTCCTGTCCATGGATGCGTTCAGTTCATCCGCTTTCTTGACAGCATCCCGGTCACCACTTCGAGCCGCAATGGAGTACCATTTGTAAGCTTCACCGGGGTTTTTCTGAACTCCCAGTCCGCGCTCATTCAAAACGGCGAAATTGTACTGACTATCGGGCAGACCATGATCGGCAGCCGCTGCGAACCACTTGGCGGCTTGCGCCAGATCAGGTTTGCCGTTTGCGGTATCGGCAGACATGACTGCCAGATTGTGCATTGCCTTGACGTTTCCCTGGTTGGCAGCTTTTTCATACCAGCTCATCGCCTGAACGCGGTCCTGGGCAACGCCTCTGCCGCGTTCATACAGGGTTCCGAGTCGATACTGCGCTGTTGCCAGGCCGCTCTCGGCAGCCCGCAGGTACCATTGGGCTGCTTTCTTGTGATCCCGGCCAACCTTCCTTCCCTCAAGATATCTGCTGGCGATGATGAACTGGGCACTGGCATTGCCGTTCATGGCCGCCTGACGCAGTTCGTTGGTGCCGATTTGCTCGGGCAATTTCGGGGCAACGGCCGAAGACAATGGTTCGCCCATCCCGGCCGGGGCTTGGGAGAGTAGCGGGTCCGAGGGTTTTGCGCCACCAACCGAGGCGGTCGTTATCGGGTCGGATGCCATGCGATCCTTTCGACCCGTCGTCCGCGGTTCCGATGCTGCAGTGGTGGTGGGCAACTCGATTTCCGCCTGTTTTTTCTGCAGTTCGCGTTCTTCGGCCGGTTCGACCGCTGCTGTCTTTTCAGCCGAAACAGGCGAGGTGTCCGACGTCAGCTGGGCAGGGAGCGAACTGAAAAATTTGGAATTGGTCGTGTAGGCAGAAACTGCGGCAAGTAACACCAGAGCGGCCAGGATCAATCGCTTGCGACTGGAGCTGGATTGCCCTTTGGATTTATTTTTTCCGGACCGCTGTTTGCGCGACGAGGCGGTCGAATAAAGGGATTGCTCCAGATCATCCTCGTTCTCATGTGGGTCAAAACCGCCAAAGCCGGCTTGCGATGTTCCGCCAGGAGCATTGGTCATACCATTCGAACCGGTGGATGCCGCGAGACGGGCCTCGGCAATGAAATCAACCTCGTCGTGAGTGATACTGGCAATATTGCCTGCGGACATGGTTTGCGGCGAAACTGACATCGTCGTATCCGGGTTGATCCCGTGATTATCGCGCATGTGAGAGCGAACCACGCTCAACCAATCCTGATTTCCCGGCTGGCCATCGGCATCAGGGGCTTGAGTTTCAAGGGCTGCTGACGTCTCGGCTGGCTCGGTGCCAGAGACATTTGCCTGCGTGGGTTGTTCAGCATGCTCTTCTGTTTCAGCGTGTCCCGTTTCCCCACTGTGTGTTGCATCGCCCGGAGCCGGAGCCGGTGACGCGGTTGCTTCAGCCGATGCTGCAACGACGGTGGTGAGCTCATCAATATCAGCAGTTTCCACGGGGCCGTCGCCAGCCCCTGCATCCTGCTGACTGTCCAGTTCGCCAAGCTTGGTTATGATCTGGGCCAGTGTTTCATGAACGGCTTCCAGCGTTGCCTGTGTGCGCTGATCGGCTGATTCCGCATTTGCCCTGACAGCGGCAAGGCCCTCTTCAAGGGCCGCCAACTCGGCAGATGGTGCTCCAGGTCCAGTGGTTTCGGCACCGGGCGCAATGCCCGCCAGCGTGCGAACTTCGGGTCGGCCTTCTTCCAGGCTGGCAAACAGCTGCTGAATGGAGTTCTCAATCGTTGCAATACCGCCCACTTGCTGTTCGGTGGCGTTCAATCTCTGTTCGATTGCCTGCATCTGGTTTGTGATCTGAGGAATCGCCGCTGAAGATGAAGCTGCGATTTGATTGTCGAGTGCCATGACGCGCTCTTCGAGTGCGCCGAGTTGCGGCTCAAAATTCGCGGGTTGCGAGACCTGCTGCAATTGCTGGCTCAGATCGGCAATACGCTCCTCGATCTGTGCGATTGGCTCAAGTCCGGGTGTTTCGTCGACCTTGCTGGAGAGCATCTCCAGAGCGCCGCGCAAAGCCTGGACTTCCTGGTCAGATGCAGATTGTTGCCGGATTTCTTCAAAACGGTCGTGTAAATTACTGATTTCCGCCTGCACAGACACCAACCCGGTATCTGACGCACCGGCAACAGCCAGTTTTTCATCCACCTGCCGCGCCAGATCCGCCATTCGGGATTCGATGGTGCTGGCTTGTTCTTCTGCAGCTCTGCTGACCGTTACCTCAGTCTGCTGACCGATGGTTTCTGCGGCGTCATGTACGGTATCGATGCGTTCGGCAAGTTCTCGAATCCGGGCTTCGAACAATGCCTTGAGCTTCGAATCGTCATCACCATTTGCGGTTTGCTCGACACGGGCTGACAACTCTTTCATGCGGGCTTCCAGATCCACCAAGATTTCCGGCTTGGGGGACTGCGACGACGGCGTGTCGATCTTGCCATCCAGTTCGATAATTTTATTGTGCAACTGGTTCGCGACTTCGCGAGATTGCTCTTCATACTTCTCGATGTGTTCGACTATATTTCGAACAGCGCCTTCAAGTGTGCTGAAACCGGGAATGTCCCGAGCTTTCACATCTGCCGGTCGCAGGGCCATTTCCTCAACACGATCGCCAATTTTGTCTACGCGCTTGGTCAGCGTCCTGACGCTTTCCTGGGTGCGATGTTCACCCTGTTCAATGCGATTCATCAGCTGGTCAATTGCTGCTGTGCCGGTTTGCTCACTGTGCCCGGGCGCGCCCGCGGAAAGTGCATGTTCAGGTTGTTCAGTAATCTGCTCGCGCTCCTGCATCTCACTCAATCTTTCAACCAGAATATCCAATTTTCTTTCTATGGAGCTGTCTTGTGCTGTTGAAGCGTCCCTGGCTTTGCCACGAGAGGCCGATGCGGGCCTGGAGCGGGACTTTCTGCTTTTCACGGAAGACGACGCATTTTTCCGGGGAGCGTCGGACTTCAGGTCAGCTTCGTCGCTGGCTGCTTCGAGAATTTTCATGTTCAGCCATTCGCCCAGAGTCTTGCCTTGCGAGCGAGCGGCGTCTTTCGCGATTTCACGGGCTTTGCCGTCAATGCCTTTAACGCTCCATGGAATGCCTGGCTTCATGACCCAATTCTCTTTTTGCTTTCCCGATCCATCCCAAAGAAGGATCGACCGATGCCCGATGGAAACGAATCCATCCCCTCTAGGATGCTAAAAGTTAATAGGTTTGGTTAAGAACGGGTTAAACTTGTCCCTGTAACGGACAATTGATTTACAAATTGCGACCGCAAAGCATGCGGACAAGCCGATTAGCTGTGAAAAAATATGACGTATACGTATTGACGGGATTGTGAAGTATGGTAAAGAAAAGTTGTTCAAGTCGCTAATAATTGAGACTTGCAGGACGGTTTGTCAGTAATTTTATGAAGTAGCAACAGGCAAATTCCTGCCGTATTGTGGTATTAGGTAAAGTTTGCCCCTGTCAAAGCCGGGGCAAATGTTACTTCATCGAATTATTGCGAATCCATTGATCGCCCGGTCAACTCCGGGCTGGAAGGTGACTTATGGTTGTTAAACCGGGGGAAAAAGAAGGCCGGGATCGGACGTATTCGATCACGGAATTATGCAAGGAGTTCCAGGTTACACCTCGAACTTTGCGCTTTTACGAACAAAAAGGTTTGCTTAGTCCGGCGCGACGCGGCTGGACCAGATTGTTCTCATATCGTGATCGGGCACGCCTGAAACTGATCCTGCGCGGCAAGAAGGTTGGTTTCTCACTCGAAGAAATCAAGGAGCTGCTGGATCTTTACAGTTTGCGCGATGGTCAGTTGACTCAACTTAGGGTTGCTTCAACTAAAATGCGTGAGCGTCTGGAGGCTCTTCAGATACAACGTGTCGAGCTGGACGAAGCGATACTGGACCTTAAGCGAACTGTCGAAATCGTTGACGGAATGCTCAAGGAACGTACCGGAGGGACTTCGGTCACGGCTAAAGCCAGCTGATCTGAAGCCTGAGTCCGGTGTGAAGCAGCAAACTGCAGGCCGCCGGCAAATAGCGGTTTCTGAGAAGCCGCTTACTTGCACTGGGGTCGCCGGGTGCAATCAGCTGGTGTCTTGATTGCAGCAATCAATATCTCTGCGATTCTGGCTGCGACACATACATCACAAAAATGCCATCGCTCAGCCGGTGGCATTTTTTTCTTGCCGTTTGGGGCAAGAAAGCTGGATCATGGGTCATTCATTCGTCGCTTCATTAACCGGACCAATCCTTATGAGTGTTTTTGACCTGCCCACACCGGCCTGGATGGCTGAGGACCATGAGATGCTCGCCGAGCAGGCTGGCAGATTCTTCGAAACTGAAGTGGCGCCGCACTACGACGACTTTGAAAGCGCGGGTGTATTTGATCGCGAGGTTTGGGAAAAGGCTGGTTCGACAGGTTTATTGTGTGCGGCCGTTCCGGAAGAGTTTGGTGGTCCTGGCGGGGATTTCGGACACGATGCGATCGTGACCTATCAAGCCAACCTGCATGGGTGTGACGGGTTTGGTGGACCGCTGCATTCGGCAATAGTTGCTCCCTACATCCAGCACTACGGTTCCGATGAGCAAAAGAAGCGCTGGCTGCCCAAGATGGCAACGGGCGAATACATTGCTGCGATTGCCATGACAGAACCAGGTGCAGGATCGGATTTGCAGGGTGTCAGAACATCGGCGAAGCGTGACGGAAATCACTATGTGATCAACGGATCGAAAACCTTCATCACCAATGGACAGCTGGCAAATCTCATCCTTGTTGTGACCAAGACAGACCCGTCGGCGGGAGCAAAGGGCACCTCACTGTTTGTGGTCGAGACCGACAAGGTTGACGGGTTCCGGCGAGGGCGGAATCTGGACAAGGTGGGGATGAAATCAAACGATACGTCGGAACTGTTTTTCGATGATGTGCGCGTACCTGCAGATGCGCTGCTGGGTCCTGAGGAAGGACAAGGGTTTATACATCTCATGCAGCAATTACCGCAGGAGCGGCTGCTGATTGCGATTTATGCCATTGCCCGAATTGAACGCGCGCTCGGTGTTACGCTGGATTATGTCAAGCAGCGCAAGGCATTCGGTAAACCCATTGTCGAGTTCCAGAACTCCCAGTTCGTGCTCGCCGAGTGCAAAACAGAAGCGACCATTGGCAAGGTATTTGTCGATAATTGCATTGAACGACACATGAACGGCGGACTTGATGCGGCTACTGCCTCGATGGCCAAATACTGGCTGACCGATCTGCAGTGCAAGATCATCGACAGATGTCTGCAGCTTCACGGCGGGTACGGGTATATGGACGAGTACCCGATTTCGCGCATGTACCGGGACGCGCGCGTTGAACGCATTTACGGTGGATCAAACGAGATCATGAAAGTGCTGATCGCGCGGTCCCTGTAGTTTTGAACCTTACCGGGTCGGGACCAGGGCCTGTGGGGTATGGCGCGGGCTTCAATCAACGATTGCCTGATAAACCAGCGCCCGAAGTTCCTTGCGGTTTGGCCAGGCACTGGAGGGCAGCAATTGGGTCAGGAACACCACTGACATTTCTTCTTTCGGGTCACACCAGAAGTAGGTACTGGCCATGCCGCCCCACGAAAAATCCCCGGGGCTGGCTGAAAGCATTGACTGCGCCGGACTAAGGTTCACGGCAAATCCCAACCCGAAGCCAACACCGGTAAAGGAGGTTTCGCACCAGGCACTGGGACCGAGAGTGGCCAGATCCACACCGCCGGGAAGATGGTTGGCCGTCATCAGTGACACCGTACGCGGACCCAGCACACGTACATTGCCCAGCGAACCGCCGCGCCTGAGCATTTCAGCAAAACGCAGATAATCGCGTCCGGTTGAGATCAACCCGCCACCGCCGGAAAACGTGTCAACTTCACCTTCGCCGAAGCCGGTTGGAAACACCGGCATCCCGCCATCGGGGTCAAATGTGTAGCATGGTCCCAGCCTGCCGAGTTTCGAAGACGGCACGACGAATGACGTATCCAGCATTTCCAGTGGCCCGAGAATATTCTCGGCAAAGAACTGATCCAGCGACTTGCCGGAGACAACTTCCACAATTCGCCCGACTACATCTGTCGCCACCGAATAGTGCCAGCGCGAACCAGGCTGAAACAGCAAAGGCACACCGGCAAGACGGACCACGGTTTCTGCAAGGCCACCGGCGCGCTGTCCGAAGTCAAGCCTGTTCGCGCCATAGGTTTCAGACAATTCGTCCTGATTGAACCCGTAGGTGAGGCCTGATGTGTGGGTGAGCAGATGGTGCACGGTAAATGGTGTGCTGAGCGGTTCGGTTTGATCAAGGTTCTTCGCGCCGGCAACCAGCACTGTCGCATCGGCAAACTCCGGAATGAATGCCGAAACCGGGTCATCCAGATGCACCAGTCCTTGTTCGTAGAGCATCATGAAGGCTGTCGAAGTCACCGGCTTGGTCATCGAGTAGATGCGCGCCAGGGTGTCTGGCGTATAGGCGGTTTTGGCCTCGATGTCTGAAAATCCCGTGTGTCCCATCCAGGCAATTCGCCCCTTGCGAGCAATCAGGGTCGCGGCAAAGGGAAACCTGCCCTGATCAACATAGCGCTGCATCCAGTCGTCAATACGTGTGAGCCGGGTCGGATCGAGGCCGCACTGGGCCGCAGATGATGATTGTAGTGGCATGTCTGGTAGTGGGTCTCACAAGATGGCTGCGGTGAAGAGTTTGTGATGAGTATAGATAATAAGTCTTCTTCATACATCAGGTTCGAGGCAACTTGTGCCCGAAAAACCTTCTTGCATGTACGACAACTGCATTGTGACGATCTGCACATCCAGATGATTACATTTCCGTCATCTTTCGTGACATCAACGTGAATGACACGGACCCGACCAAACAAGAAAAACGAGGAAACAGACCCATGACCACAATCCGCAACACAGCAATCGCCGCCATCGCAGCCGTTA
>CAJICM010000162.1_pt1 | contig 31107 bp, 27 predicted proteins | sample 9199691 | NCBI WGS metagenome assembly CAJICM01 (sample SAMEA7708338, study PRJEB35096) | sediment metagenome | biome: marine neritic benthic zone biome [ENVO:01000025]; feature: sediment [ENVO:00002007]; material: shallow marine sediment [ENVO:03000034] sea grass bed [ENVO_01000059] ...
ATTGCCTGATTCCAGGTCGCTCTGGTGGCGTGGTGAGCACAGGGAGAGACTTGATGTCTGGACTGGACACGCCGGACAACTTCGCACAGTGGGTAACGCGGATTTCAGATCCTGAAGGGGGAAAACTGGCCTGGAAAGGCCGCAAATCCACACAATGCGTGATAACCGTGGCAACCGGATATCCGGCCAGCTTGTTGAAACCGCTGGTTGGGTCACTGCGCAAATATTCTGACGCACATCTCATAATTGTTGCCAGCGCTGGTAGCGGATTTGAGGAACATTTCGCAAATAAGAACTGCATTGTTTATCCGGTAGCAGAAGCAAAAGGCTACCGGCCCTATCCGGCCCTTGCCCGGCTGGAGTACTATCTCGATATTCTCAAAGACCTGCCTGCAGGTATTGATCAGCTATTGTTGGTGGACAGCCGTGATGTGGTTTTTCAGGCAGATCCGTTTGCCGATTTTCCACACAAAGATTTGACGTTCTTTGCCGAGAACGATGACACTTCGAGCTGGAACCTGCGAACGACCAATGGTCGCTGGGCCTGGCTGATGCTGCCGGGGGCATTACCGCAGAGCCTGAAGGGAAAACCGATCGTCAACGGTGGCGTAATTGCCGGGACACCAGCCGGTATAGAGCGAATGTGCCGGGCCAAGTTGAACATTGCGCTTACCACGCACGAATGGACCAAACATACGACGGGTCTCGACAACATCTCGACCAACCTGATTGCCCATTCCAGGATGGCCGGACCGTGTACGGTTGCGCCAAACCATCAATTCGTTGCCAATATCTACCGCGATACAGATATGATGATTGATACGGATGGAAAAATGAAGCTTCGTGGTGGCCGGCCTTGCCCGATCGTTCACATGTATGATCGCCAGCCTGAATTGCTGGCGCATGTCAACAGTCTTCATGACGTCGCCGTCGACAAAACCCTGGTTGTCAGCCAGGACCGGTCTGTAGGTAGATCAAGACCACTTGAAGGCCTGTTCCACTGGCTAAAATTGGCTCGCATCTACATGGTCGGGCGAGCCTAGACACAGGTCCAGATATGTTCTTGCAATAAATTGCATGACCGCAATGAGAGCGAGGGGGCTTGTAAGCATGCACCGGCGAGGCTACTTGTGTCATATTATCAAATCTCATCACATTCAATAACGCTCAAGAGGTAGGGTTCACATGCTTCGCAAGACAGATTTTTACATTGACGGCAAATGGGTCGCCCCAGCCAAGGAGAATGATCTCGAGGTAATCAACCCGGCCGATGAAACGGCATTTGCAACCATCTCGCTGGGGTCTGCCGCTGATGTGGATGCTGCGGTCGCAGCGGCGCGCAAGGCGTTCAAGACCTGGAGCAAGACCAGTCGTGAACAACGGCTGGAATATCTGGAAAAACTGCTGGCTGCTTACGAAAAGCGTTCCGGTGACATGGCCAAGGTCATTTCCAGTGAAGTCGGCGCGCCGATTACAATGTCCACCCAGCAACAGGCCGGCGCCGGCTGGGCGCATATCAAGTCATTCATTCGCACTCTAAAGAACTTCGAGTTTGATGCACCATTAAGTGAAAAAGTACCGACTGAGCACATTGCACATGAGCCAATCGGGGTTTGCGGCCTGATTACACCGTGGAACTGGCCTATGAACCAGATCTGTCTGAAGGTGGTTCCCGCTGTTGCTGCCGGATGCACGGTTATTCTCAAACCCTCGGAAATCTCACCCTTGTCCGGCATCCTGTTCGCGGAAATCATGGAAGAAGCCGGATTCCCGGCCGGCGTGTTCAATCTGGTAAACGGCGATGGTCCAAGCGTTGGCGAAGCCATGTCTCGCCATCCCGATATTGACATGATGTCTTTCACTGGTTCTACCCGCGCAGGTGTTGCGGTACAAAAGGCGGCGGCAGAAACGGTCAAACGCGTGACTCTGGAACTGGGCGGCAAGTCGCCCAACATCGTGTTTGCCGACGCGGATATCCCGAAAGCTGTCAAGCGTGGTACATTGCACTGCTTCAACAACACAGGCCAGTCGTGCAATGCCCCGACTCGCATGCTGGTGGAGCGTTCGGTCTACGACAGTGCTGTGGAAATTGCCGCCGAAACTGCCAACAACTGCAAGGTCGGCGATCCCGCGGAAGAGGGCAATCATATTGGCCCGCTCATCTCGCAAATGCAGTTCGACAAGGTACAGACGCTGATCCAGAAAGGTATAGACGAGGGTGCCAAACTGGTGGCTGGCGGAACCGGCCGTCCCGACGGTTTCAACCGAGGTTATTTTGTACGCCCGACAGTATTCGCCGACGTCAGCAACGACATGGCAATCGCCCGGGAAGAGATCTTCGGTCCGGTGTTGGCCATGATCCCGTTCGAAACCGAGGAAGAGGCCGTCGAAATTGCCAATGATACGCAGTATGGCCTGGCGGCCTACGTGCAGTCTGCAGATCAGGCACGGGCCCAGAAAGTGGCCCGCGAACTGCGCGCCGGCATGGTGTTGTTGAACGGTGCCCAGCGTCCTGGTGGCAGCCCGTTCGGCGGCTACAAGATGTCCGGCAATGGCCGCGAAGGTGGCGATTGGGGTCTGGAAGACTTTCTGGAGGTCAAAGCAATCAGCGGCTGGGATGAAAGCGCAGCCTGACACTTTTTACAGCGCCGTCACAGCATTATCTTCCGAAATCACCCAGCCGCCGCCATAAGGTGTCTGGGTGACCCAGGCGTCGCGCACGCCCACATGGTCAAGTACGGCGCGAATTACGCCGGCATGCGTGACTACCAGTGTCCTGGTGCCGGTGTGCCACGCGTCAGTTGCATCAAGCACCGCGAGAGCCCGAACCTGCATTTGATACACACTCTCGCCGCCATGAGGGCGTGCATGCAGCAGATCATTGGCCCACAGGTTTAGTTCATCCACCGGCACATTATCCCAGCGCAAGCCTTCCCAGACGCCGAAATCCATCTCTTTCAAACCGTCATGAAATGACGGTTGGGAGCCATGGGCTGTGCTGATGTGGTCAGCCAGTTTGGTGCATCTGCACAAGGGGCTGGACAATATTTGGTCCGCCTTCCACGGCAGTTTTTTGAGGACTGCTTTGACGTCGGTGTCAAATTTTGCGCCGGGTTTCAGATCGGTTACACCGTAACATGTGCCGTCGGCAATGTCGGGCTTGGTATGGCGCAGCAGAATTAAACCCATGCCGCAAGTCCCAAGTAGAAGCCAAGTTCGCCTGCCTGTTGTACAGCGCCGAGACAGTCGCCCGTATATCCGTCAAGTTTCCGCATAAAAAGCTGCCGAACGGGAAGGATGACGGCTGCAGACCCGAAAACTGCATAAGCAATTGCGCCGGGCGACAGAACTGACAGGCTGGCCATCACAAGCAGCCCAAGCGTTGTCCAGCAAACAATCCAGTTTTGCCGGGATGGTTTTGCCGCAACCGAGCTGGCGGTACCACCTTCCGCCCGCGCATATTCGGCGGTTGCCAATATCCCCAGAATTGCGGCACGGCTGGCGGCATGTGCTCCCAACAGGCCAGCGATCGCGACAGCAACGGGCAGGCTGGACAGGGCGAATATTTTTGCGCCGATAAACAGGATCAGACCAAGAGTACCGTACACCCCAATGTGGCTGTCTTTCATGATGGCAAGGGCTTTGTCGCGGGATTGTCCGCCGCCAATTCCGTCGCACACGTCCGCCAGCCCATCTTCGTGCAGCGCGCCGGTAACAAGAACGGCGGCTGCAACGGCCAGTAGGCATGCAAGCGGACCTGCAAACATTTGCACCGCCAGCCAGTATACGAGCGCAGCGATCAGCCCGACGACCACACCGGACGCTGGATAAAACCCCACCGATGCCTGTTCGCGCTCTTTTGTCCATCCCGCATTTGGCAACCCGGGCAGGCGCGTCATGAATTGCAGGGCAATTGTGAAGCTCGACAGGTGGTTGTGAAAATTGTCGGTCATGCCTTGCCGGAGACCCCGGCACTTTCGAAACTGGCCATATCGCGCAACATGGCTGCTGCGCATTTCAGCAATGGCCATGCCAGCAGCGCACCGGTGCCTTCTCCCAGTCGCAAGTCCAGATCAAGCAGCGGTCGCACTTTAAGGGCACAGATCATGGCTTCATGACCGGCATCACCGGAAGCATGAGAAAACACCATATACTCTCCAGCCGCAGGCTGCAGGTGAATCGCGGCCATCGCGGCAGCCGTGGCGATGGTTCCATCGACAAGAATGATGCGCCCTGTAGAGGCCGTGCCCAGCATGGCGCCAGCCATCATGTTGATTTCAAACCCTCCATACTCAGCCATGGCCTGTTCTGCGCTCAATTCACTTGGCGTGCGGACGCCGGCTCTCTCAAGAACGGTTAGTTTGCGTACCAGTCCGTCATCGTCGACACCGGTTCCGCGTCCCACAAACTGCGCCAATGGTTGACCGGTCAACTTGTGTGCCAAAAGTGCAGCAGATGAGGTGTTGGCAATTCCCATCTCGCCAAACGCGACAGCATCGCCTGCAGCAGATTTGCCCAGATTGATACCGTGTTCGAGGCAGGCAGACAATTGCTCCCGCGTCATGGCAGGCCCGTCCAGAAAACTGGCAGTGCCGGCAGCAACACGCTGTGACAGCAATTTCTTGTGGGACAAAGGTTCGCCAGCCAGGCCCGCATCGACCACACGCACGGCAATGGCTTGCGTATTGGCAAAAACATTCGCAGCAGCACCCTCAGCAAGAAAGTTTAGCACCATTTGACGCGATACTTCCTGCGGAAACGCAGAAACGCCAGCTGTTGCAATGCCGTGATCAGCGGCAAAAATCGTCAGTGAACAAGAATTCATCAGTGGTTCAAGCGTCTGTTGAACACGCGCAATTTGTGCTGCCAGCGCTTCAATACGGCCAAGCGATCCGGGGGGTTTGGTTTTGGTATCGATCGCCTGTGCAATCTGTTCATCGAGAAGTGTGGCGACAGGCTCGACCTGGGGCAAATTCAGACTGTCGGGATTTTCAGACTTTGACATGGTGCAGACGCTAGCCCAGTAAGGCTGCTGGTGACAATGCAATCCAGGACCGGTTCATCACGTTTACGACATGTTTGTGGTCGTAATTCTTGATTCAGCGTATAACTGATATGACATAAGGTGTCAGGGGCGAAGGAATCGCGGCTTTTGATACGTCATAAACAGACGAAAGTGTTGCGCAAGTAATGTCGATTTTGAGACAAATACTGGTTTTGATGGTACTGTCCGCCGTCGCTTATGGCGGCTATGCAGGATACGGCCACTGGAAAGCCAGCAACGCTGCAACTCCACCCGGAGCGGCCAAACAGGGAGCCGGCAACCCGCCTGGTGGCAATTTTTCGCCGGCCAGTCGGCTAACTCTGGTTGAAACCGGGATGGCCGAAACCCGCACCGTTTCGCGCACGGTGGAAGCTGTCGGCAATACGCGCGCCATACGTTATGTCGACATCAAGCCAAAGGCTGACGGGACGATCACTGAAATCCGTTACACCCCCGGCACCCGGGTCGAAAAAGGTGTCGTGTTGTTTACTCTGGACAATGCCATTGAGAAAGCCGATCTGGCCCAGGCCGAAGCAGAATTTCTGAAAACCGATCTGGCCCTTGATCGCGGCAACAAATTGAGCCAGTCGCGTATCACCGCGCGCGCATCGCTGGATCAGCTGCAGGCTGCGATGTCGGCTGCCGCTGCGCAGGTCGATCGCGCCAGGGCGCGCCTGGCGGATAGGACCATTCTGGCACCGTTCGCCGGGACACCAGGTTTTCATGCTGTGGATGCAGGTGCGCGTGTGACCAAGGACACGGTTCTGACCCGGTTGGATGACTTGTCGTCGGTGTTGCTGGAGTTTGCCGTTCCGGAAGAATACTTTGCTGTTGCGCGGGTCGGTTTACACGCCAAAGCAGTGACCGTGGCATATCCTGATCGAGTGTTCGATGCCAAGATTACCCAGGTCGATACGGTGATTGATCCGATCAACCGTTCTTTCAAGGTGCGCGCTGAAATCGACAATACAGATGGTGCCCTGCCATCGGGCATGTTCATGCAGCTGACACTTGAGCTGGACAGTCAGGCAATGGTGATGGTGCCGGAAGAATCCATAACGGTTGAAGGTGCGAAAACTCACGTGTTTGTCGTGGTCGATGGCAAGGCAAACAAGCAGAACGTCGTAACAGGAATGCGTGAACCAGGCTTTGTCCAGATTGTAAGCGGTTTGTCGGAAGGTGACGAAATTGTAACCCATGGCACTTCGAAAGTACGCCCGGGTTCACAAGTGAAGGTGGTTGACGCCAAGGCTGCGGGCGCGGCCCAATGACATTGTCGGAACTGTCCATCCGCCGGCCGGTACTGGCATCGGTTGTATCGCTGCTGATCATAGTGGCCGGGCTGGCTTCGCTGAACGCTATTTCGGTGCGTGAGTTGCCGGATGTGGATTCGTCTGTTGTTTCAGTTACCACCAGCTATGTCGGCGCTGCGCCCGAAGTCGTTGATACAGATATCACCGAGATTGTAGACAGTGCAATCGCCGGAATTTCCGGCGTCAAGACCATCACATCCACGAGCCAGCGGGGACGCTCGACCACCACCATAGAATTTGAGCTTGGCCGCAATATTGATCAGGCGGCGAACGATGTTCGTGACGCGGTTGGCAGAATACGTGGCCAATTGCCGGAAGAGGTGGATGAGCCACAGGTGGTCAAGAGCGATTCTGATGCTGATCCGGTAATGCGTCTGGCGGTATATTCTGATCGGCAGAGCCCGGAAGAGGTGACCGATTATCTGGAACGCTTCATCAAGGATCGCATTACTACGATAGATGGCGTCGCTGATGTGCGTATTTATGGGCATCGACGCGCGGCAATTCGGATTTGGCTGGATCGCAGAGCATTGGCGGCCCGCAATCTCACTGTGGCTGATGTCGAAGCGGCATTGCGTCAGAACAATGTGGAATTGCCGGCAGGAGAGATTGAATCCACTACACGTCTTTTCACCGTGCGGCTGGATTCCCGGCTGACCAGCCCGCAGCAGTTTCGCGATATCGTCGTAACAGAGGCAGGTGGCGTGCCGATCAGGTTGGGTACATTGGCGCGGGTCGAGAAGGGTGTAGAGGACGACAGCACAATTGTGCGCTCCAACGGCTTGAACGCCATCGGTATTGCAGTCTTGCGTCAGTCGCAATCCAACACCATCGCGATTTCAAGAGCGGTACGAAAACAACTGGCCACGCTGAACACGCAATTGCCCGAGGGCATGCAGATATTTGTCGGTTCAGACGATGCGGTATTTGTAAGCGCGTCGATCAAGGAAGTGCTGATTGCCCTGGGGTTGTCGCTGATTTTGGTGGTGCTTGTTATACTGCTGTTCCTGCGATCGGTCCGCGCCACCTTGATTCCGGCAATAACTATTCCCGTGTCACTGGTTGGGTGTTTCTTCCTTATCTACCTGTTGGGTTTTTCCTTAAACGTGCTGACATTGCTGGCCTTGCTGTTGGCCATCGGGCTGGTGGTTGATGATGCCATCGTCATGCTGGAAAACATCGAACGCCGACTGGCGCGGGGTGAGACCAGGTTGCAGGCGGCGGTGCAGGGATCCCGGCAAGTGACCTTCGCAATTCTGGCAACCTCAATAACGTTGATTGCGGTGTTCATTCCGATCTCGTTCCTGCAGGGTGCCGCCGGCAAGTTGTTCACCGAGTTTGGCTTCGTGCTTGCCAGCGCGGTCATCATTTCCACGTTTGTTGCCTTGAGTGCGTGCCCGGCACTGGCCTCGAAAGTGCTCAAGGCGCGAGATGACGTTTCCGCGGATGAACTGCAGCAGCCGGAAGGCATTGTCTACCGCTGGTATCGCAAAGCCGTCACAGCTTCCATACGGGCACCCCTGATTGTTGTCGCTGCGTGTCTGGCGTTTTCGGGAGCCAGCTATATTGCGCTGCAAAACACCCAGCGAGAACTGACGCCAACCGAAGACAGAAGCCTTGTTTTCGTGCCGATGACCGCACCGCAAGGATCAACACTTGCGTTCACCGATGCCCAGGTCAAAAAGCTTGAAGAACAGCTGGTCAAGGTCAAGGACAAGCTCGATATCAAGATCATCTACTCATTTACCGGATTCCGCGGAAGGCCATATCGCTCTTTCATTGTGGTTCGGTTCGAACCGTGGGACGAACGCGACATTTCAGTGGTTGCCGCGCGCCGCCAGATGATACCCATGGTAGCCGGCATTACGGGTGCCCGCGGTTTTCCGGTCATGCCATCAGGCCTGGGGCTTCGCGGCAGTTCTACGCCTTTGCGCGCGGTCATTGGCGGTCCCGATTATGAAAGCGTCAAGGTGTGGGCCGAGGAACTCAAGCAGAAGGCGCAGGACAATCCCGGCCTCGCCAATGTCGACATCGACTTTGAGCAGAACCAGCCCCAGTTCCGCTTGACCGTGGATCGCAAGCGGGCCGACGATCTGGGGATTTCTGTGCGCACGATTGCTTCCACTTTGCAAACCATGCTGGCGTCACGCGAGATCACCAGTTACATCGATCGGGGCCGCGAATATCCGGTCATCGTGCAAGCCGAGGATCGCGACCGGCAATCGCCGGACGACATCTCAAAATTGTTCATTCGTTCCGATGATGGCAGAACCCTGGTGCCACTTTCAACCGTGGTGAAAATGAAGGAAACTTCCGAGGCGCCGGCGCTGAAACGCTATAACCGTTTGCCTTCCATCACCTTGTCGGCAGCCTTGAATGAAGGCTACGCGCTTGGCAACGCCATCGACTTTATTCGCGATGAGGCAGCCAAGACACTTCCACCTGAAGCCAGCTTGAGTTTTTCTGGCCATTCACAGCAATATCTCGAGACGTCAACCGGAGTCGCGGTAACCTTCGCGCTCGCGGTTCTGATCGTGTTCCTTGTATTGGCTGGACAGTTTGAGAGTTTTGTCCATCCGTTGATCATTATGTTGTCGGTACCGTTGGCAGTTGCCGGCGCGCTTTATGCCTTATGGGGGGCTGGTCTGAGCCTGAATATCTATTCGCAAATCGGCATCATTCTGCTGATCGGGCTAATGGCCAAGAATGGTATCCTGATTGTCGAATTCGCCAACCAGTTACGCGATGACGGCATGAATGTACGCGATGCAGTGATCGAGGCCTCGGTGCTTCGCCTGCGCCCCATTGTCATGACCGTGATATCTACGGTTCTGGGTGCTGTTCCGCTGGTTCTGGCTTCCGGTGCCGGCGCCGAAAGCCGTATCGCCATCGGCACGGTGGTCATTGGTGGCCTGTTGTGCGCCGGCGTGTTGACGTTGTTCCTGACCCCTGTCCTTTACGATCTGATGGCCCGTTTCACCCGCCCGCGCGGGTTTATCGAAAAGCGGCTGGCAGAAGAACTCGATGCAACCAAACCAGGCGAGGCCGTGCCTCAGCCGGGTGAGTAAACCCCATGCCTCGTCGAAATCGTGTCTCGCGTGACAGGCAATCGGCACAAAAAGGTGTCCCGGCTTCTCCCCACATTCGTCGTAAATTGCCATTCTTTGATGTGCTTGACGAAGAACGGCTAGTCAAACTGGAAGCACAGGTTGACTGGATCATTCAGGATGTGGGTCTGGCGTTCAGGGATGATCCGGAGGCGCTGCGCATCTGGAAACAGGCAGGTGCACGAATAGACGGTGATATCGTTCGCGCTCCCGCAGACTGGGTGCGTTCGCTTTGCAAAACAGCTCCGGCGCAATTTACCCAACTGGCCCGCAACCGGGAGCGCTCGGTGATTATTGGCGGCAACAATCAGGTGTTTGCGCCAATTTACGGAGCCCCCTTCGTGCGGGACCTTGAAGGCGGACGCCGTTATGGCGATATCGAGAGTTTTCGCAAGCTCGTGAAGATCAGTTACATGCATCCGAACCTGCATCACGGCGGGTTTGTTACCTGCGAACCCTGTGATCTGCCGGTGTCCAAGCGGCATTTCGACATGCTGCTTGCCCACATGACGCTGAGTGACAAACCGCATCTTGGCGCAATCACCGAAATGTCCAGGGCGCAAGACAGTGTCGACATGGCCGAAATCGTCTTCGGCAAGCAGGTGATGGACGAAAACTGCGTCATCATGGGCAACGTGAACACAAACTCGCCCTTGCTGATCGACAAGGTGGTTACCGAGGCAATTCGGGTCTATTCGAGCCGCGGGCAGGGTATCATTGTTGTGCCCTTTATCCTGAGCGGTGCGATGGGTCCTGTTTCCACTGCCGCATCCGTGACCCAGGCAATGGCCGAGGCGACAATGGTCTGTGCCTTCAGCCAACTGGTGAAACCCGGGGCGCCTTTCGTGCTGGGCAATTTCCTGTCATCGATGTCGTTGAAGTCCGGTGCGCCAACTTTCGGCATGCCTGAGCCGGTGATCAGCAATTACGTCGTTGGCCAGCTGGCCCGGAGAATGCGATTGCCGCTGCGCTGCGGCGGGTCGCTGACAGCGTCGAAAATCGAGGATGCGCAAGCAGCGTATGAATCGGCTGATTCCATGCATTCAACCATGCTGGCCGGTGCCAATTATGTGCTGCACGCAGCCGGCTGGCTGGAAGGTGGCCTTTGTACCGGCTTTGAAAAACTGGTCATGGATGCAGATCGTTTGGGCAGCTACCAGAAGATACTGGATCAGGCGCTTGATACCAGCGAAGATGCATTTGCCCGGGACGCGTATGGCGAAGTGGCACCGGGAGGCCATTTTCTTGGGTGTGCTCATACCATGCGAAATTATCAAACGGCCTTTTATGAGCCGAACCTGTCTGACAGTGAGAACGTGGAAAGTTGGGAAGATGCAGGATCGAGCGATATGAGAACCAGGGCCTACAATCAATGGAACGAGATGTTGAACAAGTATGAAGCTCCTCCGATCGATGCCGGCCTCAGAGAAGAGCTGGACGCTTATGTGGCCAAGCGCAAAGAGGAAATCCCCGACGCCTGGTATTAGTCCGGCAATTACGAGCCCGGGGTTCTGACCATAAGGAGCTGTCCAATTGACCCGACCACCGTTCAAGATTCGCAATCTTGGTGAAATTGCCATTCGATGTTTCGACATGGACGCCATGTTTGAATTCTATCGCGATATTGTCGGCCTGGAAGTTCTGAGTGACACCCGAGATGACGGAATTGCCTTCTTCCGGATTTGCCCGGGGTTTGGCGGGCACACCACCATATTGGCCCTGTTTCATGCTACTGCCGGACGCGCCAACCTGCACCCGCGGGCAACAGTTGCTCCCGAGACAGGTGCAAAATCGTCATTGCATCACCTGGCCCTGACTGTTGCATATGACGAACAGGAGGCGATCAAACTGTGGCTGGAGAAAAACTCGATTAACTACCAGGTGCAGATCTTCGACTGGATCGGATGGCGGGGCATCTTCATAACGGATCCTGAAGGCAATACAGTCGAGTTTGTGGCGGCGGTCAAATGATTCAATCTCATCACAACTCGCTCTAAGTTGTTGGAATGACGATCTTTACGATATCATCGGCCACCCTTTGAATTGAGAACACGGACTCCGATTCTGCAACGACAAGTCCCGTCTGTTGCGGTATCGAATACCCATTTCCCACAAGGCATTGGTAGGGTTGTCTATCAAATTGGCCCTGTAGTCCGCATCATTCATGCCCTTCGCCAGAACTTCGGAAATCTGGTTTCCTGTGATGCTAGCGGGAGCGATTGCCTTTCTCCTCAATCTTCAAATTCAATGACAGTACAAGTCATTTCGGTTCGCGGATCGATGACCTTCACGCAGCTTCGCGGCGCAGCGGCTGGCACATGCAATGTACGCCGCCACCTGCCCAGGTGAACATTGTCATGTCAGGGTCGTAAACATGAAACCCTGCTGCGCGCATCTTGGCGTTAAGGTCACTGGCACCGAGGGTGGACAGCACCCTGTCATCTCCCAGCGCCACGACATTGCATCCCAGTGCCATGGTTTCCTTGAACGTTGCGGGGATGATTTCGATCTTCTTTTCCTTCAGCCAGGCAACGATGTCATCGGGCGTTGTGTCGAGGCATACTGCGGCGCAATTGTCATTTAGCATGCAGACCATCAGATCGATATGCACATAGAACTGGTCTATCGGCGCGTACCTGATTTCCCAGCTTTCCGCCTTGAACCAGTTGGCTACCTGGTTGGCTGCAATTTCTTCCGATCGGTGGTCGGTGTAACCAACAAGCGCGACACCATGACGGATGATGTTGAAATCTCCGCCTTCGAAGTTGCCTGCCGACACCATGTCGTAAATCGGAATATTGTTCTCCAGATAAAACCGAAGGACAGGTGCGTATTCCCCGCGTCTGCGCGGGTTGGCCAGCTGGCAGATCACCGCACCATAAGGTGTCATGAATGACGAATCCCGCGCGTAAATCTGATAGGGCACTTTGTCGTCTGCGGGCAGGAAGTGGCAGGTGACACCGGCGCTCTCGTAGGCATCGACCATTTCGCGGTGCTGGCGCATGGCAAGCTGTTTGTCGAACCTGAGACCCCGGCGCAGCGTGTCCCGCACCAGAGACGACCAGGCGGCGTTCTCAAGCCCCAGCCAACGGAAGGTCTCGGCAGGACCAAGCAACACGTCCCGAAGTAAACCGGTTTCAGACTTCAGATACCAGTCGGACATTTCAGGTGTACCGCCACCTTCGAGACGGGCGCGCAAGGGGGGATTGTCATTGCTCATTCCGGCACTCCTTCAAGACTGCAAATATAAAAATGGAGCGCAGCATGAGGTGACAAAAATTTTCATACAAGTGAATTATGTAGCTCGATTGAGGACAAATTTTTGCGGGTTTGCAGTTCAGGGCCTGTTGTGGATTGATCAGGGCAGGCTCAGCTGGCTCATGCGCCCGCCGTCCACGGTCCACACCTGGCCAGTCACGAAGCCGGCGTCCGGTGACGCAAGCCAGGTTACGAGAGAGGCGACCTCTCTCGGCTTTCCGGTCCTGCCGACAGGATGGATGGTTCCGATTTTTGCACGAAATTCCTCCGGGTCCCTCAGGCTGTTGATGAAGTCAACGTTCAGGTCGGTATCGATCCAGCCCGGTGCCACAGCATTGCAGCGCACCCCGTCCGGTCCGTGGTCAATAGCAACGGCGCGGGTCAGGCCGTGCAAGCCGGCTTTTGAGGCGCAATAGGCCGGGTGGCGCGGATTGGACCCCAATCCCTCGATCGACCCGATATTGACGATGCTGCCCTTGCTGGCGATCAGGTGGGAAAGGGCATGCCGGATGCAAAGGAACGGCGCTGTCAGGTTCACCTGAAGTGTCTGCGTCCAGTCGTCAAGCGATGTCTCAAGCACGCTACCTTCACGCATCAGGCCTGCATTGTTCACCAGTACATCAAGACGTCCATGACGTTTGATGAGCGTCTGGACTACCAGTTCAGGCGCATCCGGGTCGATGAAGTCGGCCTCGATGCAATCGAAGATTTCGTCATGGCCGCGCTGCGCCGTCACAACCCGCGCACCTTCATTCGCGAACCGCTCGGCGCAAGCTTGACCGATGCCGCTGCGACCACCGGTTACGAGAACAACCTTGTCCTTGAAACGGTTCATTGTACCGGTTTCCCGCCGTTCACCTCGATCAGAGATCCGCAAATATACCTCGCCTCATCGGATGCAAGAAACACCACGACATCGGCAATCTCTTCCGGTTCGGCGATCCGGCCCAGCGGCACCGAGGCATTTAGCTCGTCTATGGCGACGTCCGGATCCAGGCCACGCTGCATAAAGCCGGAACGGATCATCGGCGTATTCACTTCGTTCGGACACACGGCATTCACGCGGATATTCTGGTGCGCGTGATCCATACCCAGACACTGAGTAAGCGAGGCCACGGCCGACTTGGACATTACATACAATGGATGATTGGGCCCGGGATGCACCCCCCAGCACGAGGAGGTGTTGACGATTGCGCCGCCGCCCGCGGCCGCCATCACCGGGATTGCTGCCCGGCAGAGACGAAACGGCGCTTCAACATTGATGGCCATGGTGCGCCGGAAGTCGTCATCGGTCGCCTCCGTTACCGGACCACGGGTTATGATTCCCGCATTGTTGATCAGTATATCGAGCCCGTTCATCGCCTCAAAAGCCCGACCGGGCAAGGCATCGCAGTATTCTGCGTTTGCAAGATCGCCATCAAAGCTGAAGTCCGTCTCGCAAGGAACCGTGTCAGCGCCGGCTACCACGACGCCCTGGGTTTTCAGGCGCGCAACAATTGCTTGTCCAATGCCGCCGGCAGCACCTGTGACCAATGCCTTTTTACCTGTCAGGTTTTTCAAATCTGTCGTCCCTTTGGCAAGGCTCTGACTGCCCGGTCGTTTGGCGCGCATAGACAGCGTGGCTGCAAATGACCTTGTCCGCGCGCGGCGAAACCGGACCCGCGAGGTCGATAAATAATCGATATTTACAAATTATGCAAATTGTATAATGTGTGAATTAGGAGATACGATGAAAACCACGTCCAAGCAAAACTTCGCCGAGGTATTGAAACGTCGCGTATTGTCGATGGACATCGCGCCGGGCGAGCTGTTGGACGAGGTAAGCTTGTCGCAAGAGTTCGGCATATCCAGAACGCCGCTGCGTGAAGTCATTCAGCGCCTGAGCGGCGAAGGATACCTGACACTGGAAGCTAATCGCGGCGCCAAGGTAGCTTCCATGGACATGTCCACGCTTCGACATTTCTTTCAGGCGGCTCCGATGATTTATGCTTCAATAGCTCGATTGGCTGCAGAAGAAGCAACTCGCGATCAGGTGGCGAAGTTGAAGCAACTACAGAAAAAATTTCGCGCGTCACTTGATGGCGATAATGTTTCCGAGACAGCAATGCACAACCACTGGTTTCATCATGCTATCGGCGAGATGGCCTCGTCACCCTATTTGATGCCCAGCCTCAACAGACTGCTGATAGATCATGCCCGTATTGGCCAGGTGTTTTATCATTCCAGGTCACCTGAAGATGCGCGGCGCATTTGCGCCGCCGCAGACCAGCATGACGCGATGATTGACGCATTTACAAACCACTCACCAAGCAAGGCTGTTGAATTGACGCTTGAACACTGGGAGTTGTCCCGCGTTCAGATGCAGAAGTTTGTAAGCCCCGATCCTTTGCCATTTAACCTGGAAAGCAGAACTGATGCAGTTTGAAGGCATCTACACCCCGGTGGTCACGCCATACAATGACGACTTTTCAATCAACACCAAAGCGTTTGGCGAAGCTATCGAACATCTGATTGGTTGTGGTGTTCACGGCATCATTATCGCCGGTACTACCGGCGAATATTATGCCCAGACCACCGAAGAACGCATCGAGCTTATGGGGTTGGCAAAGCAGATCATCGGGAACCGTACCGCGATGATTGTCGGCACCGGTGCGATGCGGACTGAAGACAGTATGGTGTTTGCGCAAGCCGCCAGAAAGATCTCTGCCGATGCCCTGCTTATTGCGACACCCCCTTATGCCTATCCTACCGGTCGCGAGATCGCACTGCACGCACTGGCAATTGACCGGGCGGCCAATCTTCCGGTCATGCTCTACAACTACCCGGGCCGAATGTCGGTCAACATGGATGAAGAAACCCTGGACCGGGTTGGCCGCTCGCCAAATTTTTGTGCAATCAAGGAAAGCTCCGGTGACCCGAACAGATTACATATGTTGGCGCGCGATTACCCTCATATCCAGTTGTCTTGCGGTATGGATGACCAGGCTCTGGAGTTTTTTGCGTGGGGCGCTCGTTCCTGGGTTTGTGCCGGATCCAATTTCGCGCCGGAAGCTCACCTTGCCCTATACAGGGCATGTGCGATCGAGGGCAATTTCACCAAAGGCCGGGCGATCATGTCTGCCATGCTGCCATTGATGCGGGTGCTGGAACAGGGTGGTAAATTCGTCCAGTGCATCAAGCACGGACTGACTTTGCGCGGCATCGAGTGCGGGCCTCCGCGCAAACCACTGCAGCCATTGAACAAGGATGACAAGCGTGAGCTCGCCGAAGTGATTGCCACCATGAATACTACGGTATCGGCAATCGAGAAGGAGGCATGAGATGAGCGATCTTCTGACACGTGCGGAGTATGCTGCCATAGCTGTTGCGATGGATTTTCCGCAAGCGGCTTTCATTGATGGCAAGTACCGCGCCGGCCGGGGCGCCAGGCTCAAAACCCTCAATCCCGCGACTGGCAAGGTTATTTGTGAAATTGCCGCCTGTAACTCTGCTGACGTTGACCTTGCCGTGTCCAAGGCGCGTGAGGCTTTCGATCAGGGCCATTGGGCGAAGTTGCACCCTGGTGAACGCAAGGACATTATGATCCGGCTTTGCAAGCTGATCACCCGGAACCGGCGCGAGCTGGCTGTCATGGAGAGTCTCGACAGCGGCAAGCCCGTTCGTGATTGCGAGCTGATTGATATTCCTGAAACGATACAGACGATCAAGTGGCACGCCGAGGCTGCCGACAAGTTGTATGATCAAACAGCGCCAGGCGGTGACGATGCCATTGCCATGATCGTGCGCGAACCGATCGGTGTGGTCGCCGCCGTGCTGCCGTGGAATTTTCCATTGCTCATGCTGGCCTGGAAGATCGGACCAGCGCTCGCCGCCGGCAATTCGGTGATTGTCAAACCGGCGGAACAAACCTCGCTGACAGCTTTGCGTGTCGCAGAGCTGGCTGCCGAGGCGGGCATACCGCGTGGTGTCCTTCAGGTGCTGCCGGGCGACGGTCCGTCCGTTGGCGAACCGCTGGGTCTGCACACGCAGGTAGACATGGTCGGTTTTACCGGTTCAACTGAAACAGGTAAACGTTTTCTGCGCTATTCCGCCGACAGCAACCTCAAGAAGGTCGTGCTGGAATGTGGCGGCAAAAATCCCGCGATTGTGCTTGAAGATGCTCAAGATCTCGATCTCGTGGCGCAACACCTCGTTAATGCCGCATTCTGGAACATGGGCGAAAACTGCTCTGCAAATTCTCGTCTGATTGTGCACGAGGCGGTCAAGAAACCATTGCTGAAGCATATTCTGGCGCGGTTGCGTGACTGGAAAACCGGCGATCCGCTGGACCCGAAAAACCATCTTGGCGCGCTGATTGACAAGGGCCACTGCAAGAAGGTTGCCTCCTATTTCAAAACCGGCAAGGCCAAGCTGTTGGCCGGTGGCAAGATTGAAGGCAGCTTTGCTTCACCGACGATCTTTGACGAGGTCAAGCGTGGTGACAAGCTGGCGCAAGAAGAGATATTCGGCCCCGTTCTGTCGGTCATTACGGTTCGCTCATTCGATGAAGCGATCGCGGTTGCCAATGATACTGATTACGGCCTTGCCGCCAGTGTCTTTACGGCTAATGGCAAAAAAGCCTTGCGGGCTGCTCGGTCCATCAGGGCCGGCACGGTAACCGTCAATTGTTATGGTGAGGGCGACATCTCGACACCCTTCGGCGGATACAAGCAGTCAGGCTTTGGTGGCCGCGACAACGGCATACACGCCCACGATCAGTATACCGAAACAAAGACCATATGGGTTGATCTCAGTGATCCTGCTGCGGGAGACAATGTAGCATGAATCTGGCAGAAGAAGCTCCGCGCACTCGCCGCGGCGGACGAGGATCGAGGCGTGAGTTGCGCAGTGCCATAGACACGGCCATGCTGCCTGCATTGCAGCGCAAGCTGCCACCTGTCGAGCCGATGGACGAAACACAGATCGCGCGAATCGACCGGGCTTCGATGGACATATTGGAGGATGTCGGTGTCATCTTCCGTGATCCGCAAGCCATTGCAGACTGGAAATCCGTCGGCGCAGATATTCGTGATGATGACAGGGTGCACCTGGATCGCGGGCTGGTCATGGACCTGATAACGTCGATCCCTGAAAGTTTCACCTATCACGCGCGCAATCCGGCAAACAATCTGCCGTTCGGCAACGATCATTCGATATTTGTTCCGATGACTGGTGCGCCGTACCTGCGCGATCTGGAAGATCGTCGCCGCGGCCCGACCCTGGATGACCTGGCCAGTTTCCACAAGCTGTCACATATGCTGCCGGCAATTCACTCGTCGGCACATCACATAGTCGAGCCCATGGATCATGTTGTCGCGCACCGGCATTTGCGCATTACCTATTCATCCATGAAGCACTCCGACAAGACCTTCATGGGCATGACGACCAGCCCGAAGAATGCTGAAGACGTCATGGAAATGTGCGCGATCATGTTCGGCGATGAGTTCATGGAGACCCATCCGGTCGTCACTGGCAATTGCAATGGCAACTCACCCCTGGTGTGGGATGAGACCATGCTTGGTGCCATGCGGGCGTTTTGCAGGCGTAACCAGCCGGTATTGTGCTCACCTTTCGTGCTGGGCGGCGCCAATACGCCGGCGTCGACTGCGGCGTCAGTTGCTCAACTCAACGCCGAGGCGCTGTCTGCCCTTGCCTATACACAAGTGGTTCGAAAAGGGTGCCCGGCGATCTACGGCCACTATCTTTCCACGGTATCCATGAAGTCCGGGGCGCCAATGGCCGGCACGCCGGAAATCAGTCTGATGAATTTTATGATCGGGCAGATGGCCAGGTACTACAAGGTGCCTTGGCGCACGTCCAACACACTTGGTGGAGCCAAGACATTTGATGCGCAGGCCGGATACGAAAGTGCTTCCACCATGATGGCGGTCCTGATGGCGGGCGCTAACTACATCTGGCATTCGGCCGGCTGGAACGAAGCTGGCATGCACTGTTCCATGGCCAAGTTTGTTGTTGACGCTGAACAATGTGCAATGGGCTACCGGATGGCCCAGGGCGTGAACTGGGATGACTTTGATGAGGCTCTTGCGGCGGTGCGCGACATTGGTCCCGGCGGTCACTATCTGGGCCACCCTCACACGCAGGCCAGGTTTCAGGATGCATTTTTCATGCCCGACCTGTTCGACAACAACTCCATTGAGCAGTGGATTGCAGATGGATCGCAGGAGATCACTGAGCGTGCCCTGAAGCATGTGCAAAAGCTGCTGGCGTCCTATGAAGAACCGCGCCTGGACGATGCGGTCGACGAGGCCCTGCGCGACTACATTGCACGGCGCGAGCGTGAAATTCCGGCGGTTGACGCCCTCAACAATGAGCACTAGTGCCCGATGACAAGTATCCAGGTCACGCGTCAGGCTTCAGATCCGGGACCACCCGGATGGAACGCCATATTGCCACCAGCGCCGGCTTATCCGGCGCTGGAAGGTGACACGCTTGCTGACTGGCTGGTGGTCGGTGCAGGTTTTGCCGGTCTGGCTGCCGCCCGCCGCTTGCGCCAGTTACATCCGGACGCTTCCATTGCCGTGCTTGAGGGGCGCCGGGTAGCTGAAGGTCCTGCCGGGCGCAATTCCGGCTTCATGATAGATTTGCCACACAATCTGGTATCCGAAACCTATGCCGGTGCGCTGGATGAAGATCGCATGCAAACGGCCATAAACCGCTCAGCCATCGATTTCGCCCGCCAAGCCGCTGCGGAGTACGATATGACCGGCGAGACGTTCGTAGTCAGCGGCAAGATAAATGCCGCAGCTTCCGCGAAGGGCATGAAGCACAATCTGGCATATGCACAACATCTCGCAACCCTTGGCGAACAGCATGAGCTTCTGGATGCGCGCCAGATGCGAGAGGTTTGCGGATCACCCTACTATCGAAGCGGGCTTTATACGCCGGGAACGGCCATGCTGCAGCCGGCCATGTTTGTGCGCAGTATGGCCGCCGGTCTCGTGGCGCAGGGTGTGAAGATTTTCGAAAAGTCACCTGCAATGCAGCTGCAGCGCACAGCCGGCATCTGGACGGCCAAGACCGTGAGCGGGTCCATTCAATCTCCCCGGGTTGTTCTGGCGGTGAACGGTCATGTCGAAAGTTTCGGTTTCTTCAGACAGCGGTTGATGCATATTTATCTGTATGCGTCGATGACCAGACCGTTGACACCGGATGAGGATCGAACATTGGGCGGTGAGCGCCTGTGGGCATTTACACCTGCCGATCCCATGGGCACTACCGTGAGGAAAATTGCGGGCACCGGCGGCATGCGCATCGTCGTACGTAATCGTTCTACATGGAACCCCGACAGGCAGGCGAACGAAACAATACTGGCATCGATGGGCGAGGCTCACAAAAAAGCATTCCGTGCCCGTTTTGAAACGCTCGGTAATGTGGATATGGAACACTGCTGGGGCGGAATGCTGTGTCTCAGTCGCAACAATGTTGCTGCATTCGGCGAGATCGACGAAGGGCTCTTTTCGGCATGTTGCCAGAACGGACTGGGAGCGGCCAAGGGTACGGCATCCGGCATACTCGCCGCGGAACTGGCAAGTAGCAGGCAATCCGAACATCTGAGCTATATGCTTGCCAAACCAGAACCACGCCGGTTGCCGCCTGAACCACTTGCCTCGATAGGGGCAAACGCAGCAATGCGCTGGGGCGAGTTCAAGGCAGGCGCGGAGTTATAGAGATTTTCAGCATAACAGATGCATGTTGGTCTAGCTCTGAACGCCTTCGACATACCAGTCCATCTTGAGCATTTCCTCGTCGGTCGCTGTTTCCCCAGCGGCATATTTCTCAACACCCTTCTGGTCCTTGATCGGGCCGGTGAACGGGTGCAGCGACCCGTCGGTGATGCCCTTGCGGACTTTCTCGGCGGCCTCCACCACAGTGGCCGGGATCACCTTGTTGTACTCGGAAAGCTTGACTTCTCCTTCCTTGAAACCGCCCCAGAACGAGGCCGACGCCCAGGTGCCCTCGATTACGTCTTTCGCGCGCTTCACGTAATAAGGCCCCCAATTGTCAAGGATGGAGGTCAAGTGTGCCTTGGGGGCGAACTTCGACATGTCCGACGCCTGGCCAAAGGCGTACATGCCGCGTTGTTCGGCTGCCTGAAGGGCTGCAGGTGAATCGGTATGCTGGGTGATGATGTCACAGCCTTGATCCATCAGCGCCTTGGCAGCATCGGATTCTTTCGGCGGATCATACCAGCTCGACACCCACAACACCTTGGTCTTGAAGTCGGGGTTTACTTTCTGCGCAGCCAGTGTGAATGCATTGATGCCCATCACGACTTCCGGAATCGGGAACGAGGCTATGTAACCGGCAACACCTGTCTTGGACATGTGACCGGCAATGGTGCCGATGACCGCGCGGCCCTCATAAAAGCGCGCATTGTAGATCGACATATTGGCCGCTTGCTTGAATCCGGTCGCGTGCTCAAACTTTACATCCGGGAATTGTCTGGCCACCTTCAGGGTCGGGTCCATGTAGCCGAACGATGTTGTGAAAATCAGCTTGTTGCCGTCCTGGGCCATCTGGCGAATGACGCGCTCGGCATCGGGGCCTTCCTTGACGTTTTCAACGAATGTGGTCTTCACCTTGTCGCCGAGCTCTTTTTCGATCATCAGGCGGCCCTGGTCATGGGCGTAGGTCCAGCCATGGTCACCGACCGGGCCAACATAAACAAAGCCGATTTTCAGCGGTTCAGCGGCAAACGCCGCGGCATCCAGCAGCGACAGCGCGGCAGCCGAAGCGCCGGTTAGTTTCACGAATTCACGCCTGTTGAATTTACTCATTGGGTCCTCCCGGAAAACGTCCATGTCTGTGCAATAGAATATGCTGTGCAAACTAGCACGCAAGTTGAACGTGGCAACAGTCCACGCCAGATTTCAGGCATTCTTGCCATTATGTGCTGTTTTTCTAGGCAAGTTTCGGGCGCAGGGCCACCAGATCGGCAAAGTAAGGTAACCGCTGGCGGGCTGCAGCAACCCGGGATGCCTCCAGTTTGCCTGAAATGAGTTGCGGACCTTCACCGGCGCGCACCACGTCCCGGCCGGCCGGGTCAACGATGCAACTGGCGCCTGCATAGGTGATGTCACCCTCGACGCCGGCATGATTGGCGTACACGACGTAGCAGCCGTTTTCAAAGGCCCTTGTAGGTATCACCCGGTGTGCGACCTGATCCCACTGAGCGCCAAGAGCGGTCGGCGCAATGACAACCTGCGCACCGGCCAGACAGGCGGCACGGACGATTTCGGGAAACTCGACATCATAGCAGATCACCAGCGCGCAATTCATGCCGTGCAGATCCAGTAATGTGAGTTGATCGCCTGATGCAAAGTAGTCTTGTTCAAATCCCGGTGGAATGGCGAGCTTGCGGTGGTTGGCAAGAGCTTCGCCTGTGCCGGACACCACCAGTGCTGAATTATAGACAGCCTGGCCATCGCGTTCCGGGTAACCGTAGCAAACAGCCGTACCGGTCTGCCGGGCAAGCTCTGCGACGGCCCTGGCGAACGCCCCGTCTGCCGGTTCGGCGAAATCGTGCAGGTTTCTGCCGGCATTGTACCCCGACATGAACAGTTCAGGGCATACGACCAGGTCGAGTTTCTGGCCGGTGATGGCAGTGGCGAGACCGACAAGCCGTTGCTCGGGGCTCGAGTTGGCGCCATCGCTCTGGTAGATGCCGGCTCTGATCTCACTCACCGGTTCACCACCAGCAGCTGGCGCGGATATTCGGTCAGATACTCGCAACCGGTTTCGGTGACCACGATACTGTCCCCGATACGCCCGCCAAGTTTGCCGTCAACGCTGATGCCCCCATCGACTGCAAAGGTCATGCCTGGTTTAAGGATTGTCTTGTCGCCATGTTTCAGTTCCGGGCTTTCAAGATAGGCCATGCCGATCGATCGACCGGTGCGGTAACCGGTTGCATAGCCGCGTTCGCCATAAACCTCGTCAGCGGCTTCGGCAATGGATTGCGCGGTTACGCCGGGCCGGATAGCGGCAATGGCTGCCTGTTGGGCGTCAATTGCCGCCTGCTGGATCTTGGCGGCTTCGTCCGACACTTCCAGAATGTGGAACATGCGGTCAAAGCCGAGCTTGTACTGTTTGAACTGTGCCATGTTGCAGAAACAGAAGTATACCGGATCGCCACGCTGCAACTGTTTGACGCTGGCCCGGCGGTGCACCATTGATGTATCACGGCCGGATTGCATGATCTGCAGGTTATGGATCATCGGCGAGACAAACCGTTCCCACCCCTTGGTGGTCAGAAAGCCCGCTGCTGCGCGCGTACCGGCATTGATAACCGCCAGGGCGGCTTCATATTCAGGCGCGTTCTCGGCCAGCGCCCCTTCGGCGGCACCCATCATGGCGCCGGCAATCTGGCCCGCTTGTTTCATCACCTCGATTTCCAGCGGTGATTTGATCATGCGCATGGCCCCGATCAGGGGGGTGATATCAGCCAATTCAACTCCTGCGAGTTGATCGTCGATCCAGTTGCGGACGATGATTGGCAGGCCGTTGCGTTCGATGCCGATTGTCTTGTACGAACCGCCCAGCGTGCGGGCGAGCACGTTTTCCCAGCGATGATCGCCGGCATCCTCCCATGTGCGCACATCGTCAACCCAGGTCATTGCAGCGACCATCTCACTTTCCATAAGGGGTGTGACGACAACGGGGGCATCGTCCGGCCGTATGATCAGGAAAGTCGGGCGGCCGAATTCCACAGACAGATAACCCCAGAATCCGGCGAAATACGCTATGGTGCTTTCATCCGTAATCAGCGCGATCTCAAGACCCGCTTCTTTCATGCGGGCCTGGAGCTGGGTAGTACGGGCGCGGGCTTCTTCAAGCATGTAAACTGTCCTGAACTGATGGTTGCCGTAGGCTAGGGTTTCTTGCGCCAAAGTCTTTGCTGAAAACGACATTATTGACGTAGGATTGCTATCAGCAGATCAAATCGTCGAAGGGATATCAATGGCTCAAGCAGTTGTCCGGTCACCAGCTTACGAGGTCGAGTTTGATGCGGGCCGCCACAACCGCGCCAAGATCGGCTATGTGCTGCTTGCGACCGAGCAGACCATTCAGGACGATGTGATGACCTTGCGCCCGGAAGGTGTAGGGGTTCACATAGCGCGGGCCTCCATCCCTGACAGTATTACCACAGAGACCTTGGCCGCCCAGTCAGAACTGCTGGCGGACGCTGCTGCCACGTTGCTGCCGGACGGGTCACTGGATGTGGTATGCTATGCCTGTACGTCCGGCTCGCTGGTAATAGGCGAACCCACAGTGCTGGCGGAATTGAACAGGGGACAGCCGAACGCCAGGGCCACCTCGCTGATTACCGGTGTGATACGTGGACTTCGTGAGGTTGGCGCGAGGAAAATAGTAATCGCCACCCCGTATCTCGACGAGGTCAACCAGTGCGAAGCAGATTACATGACAGCGGCCGGATTTGAAATTCTGTCAATCGAGGGGCTTAACCTGGAAAAAGACAGTGACATGGTCCGCGTTACCCCCGATTTCATTCGTAACTTTGCTGTTTCTCTGGACCGCCCGGACGCCGACGCGGTGTTTGTTTCCTGCGGCGCTCTCAGGACGCTGGACGTGATCGGCGAAATCGAGGCAACCATAGGCAAACCCGCCATTTGTTCAAATCAGGCGATGATCTGGGATACCTTGCGGCTGGCCGGGATTGACGACCGGTTTGAAGGCTATGGCCGGTTACTTGCTGATCATTGAATACAGGTCGGGCAACCCCGTTGCGGACTGTGCCTGGTGAACTACCCTTCATATGTCTCGCGAGTGACCTGCAGGCCGTAGCGCTGGATAAATTTGCGCTTGATCTGGCGGACCAGATTGGGTTCGTTTTCGGGCTTGAGCCCGTCTGCCACCAGCACTGCCCTGGCGAAATCAATCGCCGTGACGGTCGGCTTCTTGGCAATCAGCTGCGCGCCGGTGAGGTCGTTGCGATAATTCCATTTTGCGCACAACTCATCCAGAAGCATGTCGAGGTCTTCGTCCAGCGTCGCGGCGCGTTGCTGCTTTATCGGCATAACGTGTATTTCCTAGACAGCCCGTGCCAGCAGCAGATGACCCGGCTGCGGTGTGCCTTCTTCATGGCGCACTGTGATATCGCTGGCGTGCACCAGGATAAAGCCCGCCGCCTCCAGGGCCGTCTTGATGTAGGCAAGCGAATGCACGAAACGCTGGTGCGGGCCAACCATGAAGTCGCGACCCGCCATTACGTCGTCCGGTAAGACTTCCGTTGAGAACCCGAACATTGCTGCAGGGGTGGCGATGCGGTGGACACCAGCAAATAATGACGAAACGTCACCCAGATAGGGCAGCACATCGGTCGCAATGACCAGGTCCCACGGCTCATCTGCCACCTCTTCCACAAAGCCTTCCGCGTCGCCCACATACAGGTCGTCATAAAGTTGGTGTTCTGCCGCGATATCGATCATGTTGGCCGACAGGTCGATGCCCGTGCGGTGGTGTGACAAGTCGCTGAGGGCCACCCCGGCCAGCCCGGTGCCGCAGCCCAGGTCGAGCAGGCGTTGATAAGGTCCCGGCGCATGATCCAGCAACGCCTGGCGCACCAGCATGGGCACATGATAACCAAGCCGGTCGACCAGGATGTCGTCGAACACGTTGGCATGCTGATCGAACAGCATTTCCACGTAAGCTTCCGGCGCACGCCTGGGCGTCGCTCCCAGTCCCATTGCCGCCAGCCGCACCGCCGCACCGCCGTGATCATCCGGGTCCAGCGCCAGCACACGGGCATAGACTTCGGCGGCACCGGCATGATCACCGGCCTTTTCCAGCGCCAGGGCTTCGTTGTAGGCTTCCGCCAGTTCGTCGTCCGGTTTCATGACCCCGGGTCCTGACCTGTCCTCGGTTATTTGCGTCATTATGCAACACTGCCCATATAGGGAATATCTCGGTTTTTTTGAAAGCACCAAACACATTGCACGATTCCAATCAACAAGAACGTCCGGTCAGGGTTCGTCTCACCGAGGATGGTGAACTGGCCAAAGCTTATGCGCTGACGCTGACCGCCATGGAAATGCGTTCCATGCTGGCCGCCGAAGAAGGCGGTTACGGCGTTTACGTTGCGCCGGAAGATGAACTGCGCGCCATGTGGGAACTGGATCAGTACGACAGTGAGAATGCCACCGGAGCGCGAACCGACACGCCGGCCCGGTCCAAACCGGCCATCGTGGTTTCATACACCACAACGGCGCTGGCCTACGCTGCGGTGCTGTTGTTCTTTTTCGGTGCTGCCAGAAAGTCGAGTTTCGGTACGGACTGGGCCGGCGAGGGGGCCATGGTGGCTCATCACGTCACGTCTGACCTGGAGCTCTGGCGCACTGTCACCGCGCTTACCCTGCATCTGGACTTCAGTCATATTGCAGGAAATCTGGCTTATGGCATCATATTCGTCTGGCTGCTGTCCAAGGAGACCGGACCGGGCATCGCGTGGGCCTCTGCAGTACTGGCAGGGGCCGCCGGCAACTGGCTCAACGCCTTGTGGCAGGCACCCGCCCACACCTCCATCGGCGCATCGACGGCGGTTTTTGCTGCTGTTGGCCTGCTGGCGGCACTGCGGCACAAATGGCGCCCACCGCAATTTTCATTACGCTACTGGGCGCCGCTGGGCGGTGGTTTCATGCTGATGGCATGGCTGGGCTTTGGCGAAGGCAACACCGACATCGGGGCGCATGTCTTCGGTTTTCTGGCCGGTCTGGCCGGGGGCTACTGGATGTCACGCAAGCACCGGTCATGGTTTGGCGATGCCCAACGCCAGATTGATGGTCTCAAGCTGACCGGCGCGGTGCTGGCAGGAAGCTGGGCTCTGGCGCTGATGTTTTGACCCATAAAGTTGCTCTATCTATTTGAAAGAAATCAGGTTTATGACCGTTTTTGATTCAGCCAAGAGTCAACCTGATCTAGCCAAGATCTCCTGCTTGATGGCTTCGCTCATGAAAGTTATGAAAGTGTGGATACGGGCCGCGTTGGCAAGATCCGCGTGGGTGACAATCCACAGGCCGTTGCTGAACCTCTTATAAGCCACATCGACCCGTTCGATGCCGTCCAACTCGTCGCCCAGATATGTCGGCAACATGGCAGCACCAAGCCCGCGTTGCGCGGCACTGCCCAGCGCCAGCAGGCTGTCTGCCTTCATTACGATATTCGCTTTAGGCACAGCACGGCGCAGCCAGCGACCCGGCGTCGATCCGGCCATCGCATCGCCAGGTGACAGCCAGTCGAGCCCGTTGAGCGTCGGCCGCGGTTTGCCGCGTAAGTAATCGGCAGACGCGTAGGCTGCAAACCGGATGTCGCCGAGATAATGGCCCACCAGCGGGTCCGGCTTCGACTGCGCCGGGCGGATCGCCACATCGGTATCACGCCGGGTCAGCGAGAGGATGGAATTGGTTATTGATACATCCAGCACAATGTCTGGATATTTCCGGTGAAACATCGCCAGAGGCCGGCCGACAATTGTGTGCAGAAGGGTGTCTGTTGTGGTCAGTCGGATGATGCCTTCCAGTTTCAGGTCCTTGCCGGTGATCTTGCGCTCCAGACCCCATACGGCCTGTTCAACTTCTCTTGCTGCTTCCAGCAGTTGCTGGCCTTCAATGGTCAGCTTGTAGCCATCAGGCCTGCGATCAAACACCGTGACCCGCTGCAGTGCCTCAAACGAGGTTATACGCCGTTGTACGGTAGAGTGATTGACCCCCAACGCGCGCGCCGCCGCAGCCAGCGATCCATTGTTGGCCACAGCGAGAATGAATTGCAGGTCGCTCCAGTCCAGCCTGTGCATACACGCACATCCTTGTTGCGAATTTTGAGAATTATTGATCGTTCACGCATAGCCTATTCTGTCTGCAGGATTGGATCAACAACAAGTGAGTTTTAAGTCGCTGGTTGATCTGAAGATTTTGACCGGTGAGTTTTGAAACAAGGAGCAGATGACATGAAACGGGCGTTGGTATCAGCAGTGGTTGCAGCAGGACTAGTGGCAGGCGCGGGGACCGCGCTGTCAGGTGAGGCTGAAGACAAAGCCATCAAGGCCCGCCAGGCGGTGATGCAGCTGTTGTCGTTCAACCTCGGCAAGCTGGGCGCCATGGTGAAGGGCGACATGGCCTATGATGCCGACCAGGCCAGGATCGCGGGAGATAATCTGAAGGCGGTCGCCCGGATCAGGCAGGACGCCATGTGGCCGAAGGGCACTGCCATGGAAGAGCCGGGCATGCAGGGCAAGACATGGGCGAAAAAGTCAGCATGGGATACATATCCCGAAGTTGCCAAGAAGCACGAGGCGCTGGTAGCTGCGGCCGACAAGATGGCTGATGCCGCCGGCGGTGGTGTGGATGCCATCAAGGGCGCCATCGGCGCGGTCGGCGCATCCTGCAAGGGCTGCCACGAAAACTTCCGCGCGCCGAAGAAGTAATTTGACAAGCAGAGTCAGGATTTGACTTGTGAACCCGGGCTGTTGGCCCGGGTTTTTTTATTCCGCTCACGCCGGCAGCCAAAGACTGCTTGCGAGAGCAAAATATACCAATCCGATACAAAACGCTGCACTTTCCAATCCCGCCCTGCACTGGTTAACATCTGCGCCATGAACCTGGATCGCTACTTCAACCGCATCAATTTCACCGGCAAGGCCCGCCCGGACAGAGCTACTCTCACAGCTCTCATGCAGGCGCAACTGCAAGCCGTTCCGTTTGAAAACCTCGACCAGCAACTCGGTATCCCTGTGCCGACAGACATACCAAGTGCCTACACCAAGGTGGTGGATCATCACCGCGGTGGATGGTGTTTCGAGCTGAACGGACTGTTCCGCTGGGCCCTGATGGAAATCGGTTTCAGGGTGCATACTCTGGCAGGCCATGTCGGCGGCAACGGCGGAAGCCGCAATGCGCCGGCTGATCATATGTTGCTGCGCGTGGATGTCGATGAACCGTTACTGGTGGATGTAGGCTTCGGCGGCAGCCTGTTTGCACCCTTGCCCCTGTGCCAGGCAGAGATGCACCAGTCACCCTACACCTTGTCGGTGGTTAAAGCAGACGAAGGCTACTTTCGGTTTTCGGAACAGGCTCTAGACGCAGATACGGTTTCGTTCGACTTCAATTTGACACCGGTCGGCGATGCATGTTTCGATGAGGTCAGCAACGTCTTGCAGACCGATGAGCAGTCATCGTTCAGACGCATGCTCAAGGCCCAACGCCGCTACCCGGATCGGCACGTGGTGTTGCGCGGTTGCGTCAAAACAACAATCGCACCGCACGGCACGAGCCAGCAGGTACTCACCTCATGCAAGGCGCTGGTTGACTGCTTGCATGATGATTTCGACCTGGACGTCCCCGAAATCGCCTCGGTCTGGCCAGGGATCAAGCAGCGTCATGACGCGCAGTTTGGCTAGAGCATTTCTCACAAGCGTAGATACCGGTTTTGTGAAAAAGAAATGCGACAACAAAGCGATAGAGCGCGGTTTTGATTCAATCAAAACCTGAATCGTTCTGATGCACCTGCAGAAAATGCCGGCTCTTGCGGAAATGAAACATTTGGCAGTTTCCGGCCCATGCCTGCCGTTCATACCAAGAATCTATCGCCGCATTGCAGCATCCAATAACGGACATTCGAACAGGGCAGCAAAAAAGTCTGTGTTCTAATGGCAACTTAGCAGACGGTTCAGCTTTAGCGATCCCGGTCCAATGACCCGTTTGCGACATACAAAAGCTAAGCTGGCTCCATCAAATAGCTAGCCGGGCTTTCTAACCACGGGGTTTTGTGCGGGCTGGTTGCTGTCCGACCAGCCGGCCGCACGGTTTGTTACGCTGCTTCTTCACTCTCCGCGAGAAACTCGAAGAGCCTCGCGACAGCTTCTGCACCCGGATCATTGTGGCCAGCCAGTTTGCTCTCAGCGATATAGCTGGCGCGACCAGCCTTAGCCTTTGTGATACTTGCGGTATGATCGGCACCTTCTCTTGCGGCACTTGCAGAAGTCTCAAAACCGTGCGGTAAGGCTTCAAGCGCTGGCAGCAACGCGTCGATCATAGTGCGATCGCCAGGTCGAGCGCCGCCAACCTGCTGCACGCGATCAAGTCCGGACTTCAATGCACCAATTGCATCCGCACCTCCAGCGGAGGCGTCACCAGCGGCGGCAAAAAATATGGCGAGCAGAACGCCAGAAGAGCCACCCATTGTTTGGCTTAGCTCGAGCCCAATAGCCCGATAGAGTTGGGTCAGATCTGCAAGTGGCATTCTGTCCAGCGCATCGATTAACGCTCTTGCCGCCGTGGCGAGGGTCGAGCCGGTATCTCCGTCACCCGACTTCGCATCCAGCGCGTTCAAATCCTTTTCGGCCGCAATCAGAGTGTTGCAGCAACGCACAATGAAGGCACGCGTCTTGTCGTTTCTCGAGGGCATTGGCGGTATGGGTGTCAAACCATCAGGCAACGGTTCGATAGCTATGTCCGATACAGCCTGGCAACCAGGCCAAGCCCAAGGAGAAACCGGGTACATCAATTCCGTCTCGATCCATTTGCTAGCTGGAAGCAACGACACGGAAAAGCCTTGCATATCTAGAGAGGTCATCATGTGTGCAGGGCCGACCATCCAGCGAATGCGCTCACCAATGCGGGAACGTGTAAGCTCTTCAGCGAGCACCGCCATTTCCAACGGCGTCGTTCCACCAAGATTGTTCAGCAACGCCAAGTACGGGCCTGGCGTCAGATTTGGGGCCAGACGATCTACAACGAGTTCCATGGCGTCGCGTGCATTGGTGAAATCAACCTGCTCGATGCCAGCCTCGCCGTGTATGCCAAGACCAAGTTCAGCTTTGCCTGGCTCAATGCGTTGTTCCTTGGGCGAGCCGGGAACCGTACAAGTGTCAAGAGACATGCCTATGGATACGACGCCGGCAATCACCTCTTCTGCTGCGCGTGTCACTGTGTCCAGATCTGCACCTTGCTCCGCCAATGCTCCCGCGATCTTGTGCACGAAAAGTGTTCCAGCGACACCACGCGGCTGAGGCAAGTCTGGCAACGCGACGTCGTCGTCGACAACAACCATCGAAACTTTGTGCCCAAACGCCCTGGCGCGTTCCGCCGCCAATCCGAAATTCAGCCGGTCGCCGGTATAGTTCTTAACTATGAGCAGGCAGCCCGCCTTTCCCGTCACAGCCAGAATACCGGCCAGAACGGCGTCGACAGAGGGTGAAGCGAAAACATCGCCACACACAGCCGCAGTAAGCATACCCTGGCCAACAAATCCGGCATGCGAGGGTTCATGACCCGATCCGCCTCCCGAAACCAGCGCGACCTTTGACTTG
>CAJICM010000087.1_pt1 | contig 30735 bp, 30 predicted proteins | sample 9199691 | NCBI WGS metagenome assembly CAJICM01 (sample SAMEA7708338, study PRJEB35096) | sediment metagenome | biome: marine neritic benthic zone biome [ENVO:01000025]; feature: sediment [ENVO:00002007]; material: shallow marine sediment [ENVO:03000034] sea grass bed [ENVO_01000059] ...
CCTTGTGCCGGGGATCCACGCACGTCTGGTTCAAGTTGAGATGGCTGGATCCTCGGGACGAGCCCGAGGATGACAAGGTGTGTTGGGCAGTTTTGGTTTATTCCGCTCACGCCAGCAGCCTGGCGGCTGCGCTCCGCTGGGGCGCACTTCGTGCGGCGCGCGGTCGCGCTTGCCTCAGCACTTCGTGCTTCGGAGGGGAGTTCATCACTGCGGCTGTTCGGGGTCGGAGAACGGCGCGAGGCACGAAGTGCCGAGTAAAGCTGTTCGACCAGTCAAAAACAACGGCCCGAGCGGAGCGAGGATAGGCCGTTCGAGCAGCAAGATCACCGTCTGGCTTGAACGGGAAAAAGTGAAAATTGCTCATACGATAGTGATCTGTTCCGCCATATCGGCGTTATACGATCCGTGCATGGTTCGCCTTGGCAGGCAACTCTAATTCCTCAACCAACTAGGGGTAAAACCGATGACAATTTCCAACGTATCACGACGCAATCTCCTGGCAGGCGCGGCAGTCACTGCTGCAGCAACACCATTCGCGGTTGCGTTTTCGCCTTCACCAGCGGCTGCCAAAGCACCAATGGCAAAAGTGGATCACCCGACCCACCGCCGTTTCAAGCTTGGTGATTTTGATATCACAACCATCAATGATGGTGCGATCAACTTAAAAAACCCCCAGGCTATTTTCGGCACCAATGCGTCAAAAGAGGAGTTTGAAGCCCAGGCCAAAGTCAACTTCCTGCCCACTGACAAACTGCAGATCAGCTTCACGCCGGTGATCATAAATACCGGCAGCGAACTGGTGCTGTATGACACTGGCAATGGTGAAGCCCGCATGCCGGCAGCGGGACAGTTGGTCCACTCGACGCTTGCGGCTGCAGGCTATACCGCAGACCAGGTCGACAAGGTGGTCATAACCCATTATCACCCGGACCACATTGGTGGACTGATGATGGGCGGCAAGCCAACTTTTGCCAATGCAGTTTACGTGGCCAGCGCCGCTGAACACGATTTCTGGTCAGCACCCGATCGCATGTCCGGTGGTACGGAACGTGTTGCCAAATTGACCGAAAGTAACATCACCCCGCTGGCAGAAAAAATGACATTCGTGAAGGACGGCGATGATGTCGCTTCCGGCATTCGCGCCATGGCTGCAGGCGGTCACACTCCCGGCCACACTGCGTATTCCATCGAAAGCGGCGGCAAGCGCATCGTCGTGGCCGGTGATTTTGCCAACCAGCCCGCGCTTTCGATCGCCAAACCTGACTGGCATGTGAAATTCGACATGAACAAGGACGCAGCCGTTGCCACGCGCAAGAAAATGCTCGACATGCTGGCTGCTGACCGAGTGCCGTTCACCAGCTATCACATGCCTTTCCCGGCAGTTGGCTACATCGATAAAACTGCCGACGGCGGCTACCACTATGTGCCGGTGAGCTACCAACTCGACGTTTAACGCTTGTAACACCGAGATTTGCGGTTTCAGATTCCGCTCAACCAGTTGCGATAGTTGGCGGCGTCATCAACGTCTGCCAATTGTCGCAACAATGTCATCGGTGCGGCGCCTAGGTTTGACATGGTGTCGGCCAGTGTGTGCTCGCTTGACCAGCGAACGTTTCTGAAAAGCGTCAGCACCCTGCGCCTGCGGGATTGCCCGACAAGCCAGTAACCGCCGTCCTGGGCGGGCCCGAACACGGCTTCGTTTTGACCAAGTTGGTGAAATGCCTGAGCGATATCCGCACGTTCAATATTCGGTATGTCACTGCCGATAATCACCACCGGACCAATCGGCAGCCTGTCGAACATGCGTTGCATGCGATCACCCAGATCGCCGGTACCCTGATCTACGAGATTGACATTCGCCGGCCAGACATTTGCGTGCAATTCATTTACACCCGACACGGCAACCCAGGTCTGCCAGCGGGTATCTCGCGACAGGGTATTTAGGGTAGTGGACAGTATCACCCGGTAGGCCCGCGTTGCCTCCATAGCGCCAATACTCGCTCCCAGCCGGGTCTTGACCCTGCCTATACGCGGCTGTTTGGCCATAATCAGTAGATGCTGCGTGCGCGCGGTCATCCGTAAAACCGCTTTATCCGATCAGGTGACACCCCAATCGACCACATGGCAAGACAGGTCAGATTGCGCAACATTCGTACAATGTAACCGTCGCGAACATAACGCTCGGCGCTGGTGATCGCCGGCACGTCCAGATTTGTCAAACGTGACCGTCCGATGCGACGGACGAGATCGACGTCTTCCATCAGCGGCAGCGGTCGATAGCCACCGACCTCTTCATATAACTTGCGGGAAATCAGCAAACCCTGGTCGCCATATGGCAGTGCAAAGACCAGGCAGCGCCAATACACGAGCGTCTCGAGAACGCGCGATTTTGCACTGTCATCATCCAATCTGAACCGAAACACCGCGGCGTTGCGGCTTTCTGCCATATGAGCCTTTACGGCTTCAGCCCAACCATCTGCCAGTACGGTATCTGCGTGCAGAAACAACAGCCATTCACCAACAGCCTCTTTTGCACCTGCAGCAAGCTGCATACCGCGACCCGGCTTTCCAGTCAGTAGTTTTGCACCAAACTTGCCGACGTCAGGCACGACGTCGGAGCCGCCGTCGGCGACAATGATTTCAGCAATTTCCGTCGTTTTTCCGTGCCGAGTCAAACAGGCAAGTGTACCCGGCAAACTGGCATTGGCGTTTCGCGTGGGAATAATGACCGACAGCATGGTGGCGGAACAATAGCGTCAGCACGGGCGAGTTGGAACACACAGGTTACAGATTTTTGTTCTTGTTATGTTCCATTTCTTGTTGTACGGTTTAGACATTATGGATATGAACCCGAATCCCTCCCGCCTGGATCTTTCCAGTTCGCCCGCACCCGCTGCGGTAATGCCACAAATCAAGGCGCGCGGTCGAGGTGTCGGCAGCAATTCAAGCGGACGCTTTGAAACCTTCAAGCGATCCGGTTTTGATGATGGCTGGCATCATGAAGATGAAGACCTGCCGGTTCTAAAAACCCATGTGACTGAAGAATCCGCACGTTCCATCATCGCACGAAATACATCACCTGATATTTCGTTTGACCGTTCGATCAATCCTTATCGTGGATGTGAGCATGGATGTTCCTACTGTTATGCACGGCCCAGCCACGCCTATATGGGGCTGTCGGCCGGACTGGATTTTGAAAGCCGGCTGTTTGCCAAGACAAATGCCGTTGAATTGCTGCAAAAGGAACTGGGAGCAAATGGATATCAGGCGGCAACCATTGCACTTGGTGCCAATACGGACCCCTATCAGCCGGTCGAGCGGCAGTATCGTTTGACACGCAAAATCCTCAAAGTTCTGAACGAATGCAATCACCCGGTTGGCATCGTCACCAAGTCCGCCCTGGTGACCCGCGACATTGATCTTCTGAAACCGATGGCTGAGAAAGGCCTGGTCAAGGTCGCCCTGTCGATCACTACACTCGATCACAAACTCTCCCGAAAGATGGAACCGCGCGCCTGTGCACCCGGCAAGCGTTTGCAGGCACTGGAAATTCTGTCGGCTTCAGGCATTCCGACCGTTGCCATGACAGCGCCGATAATTCCGGCCATCAACGACATGGAGATCGAAAACCTGCTCGGCGCAGCGCAATCTGCCGGGGCACGTGAGGCAGGCTATGTGTTGCTGCGCCTGCCGCATGAGTTGAAGGAATTGTTCCGTGAATGGCTGGAGCGAGAGTTTCCAGACAGGGCAAGGCATGTGATGAATCTGGTGCGTGACATTCGCGGCGGTCGCGACAATGATCCCGAGTTTGGTGTGCGCATGACAGGGCGCGGGCCTTACGCCTGGCAGATCGGCCGACGATTCGAATTGGCCTGCAAAAGGCTGGGTCTCAATAAGGCAAAACAAAAACTGCGTGCAGACCTGTTTGAGCGCCCCATTCAACCGGGCGAACAGCTATCGCTGCTTTAGGTCAGTGTGGGTTTGTCGATGTGCTCGTCCAAATGTCAGGTGTCGTGCGACAACAAAGGGATAGAGCGCGGGATTTCCGGCAGCTCTTGCAGAAGGTGATCTGGATATTGCGGTCTATGAGGTGGAACAGGCCCAGCCAGGCCATGAAGTCCTGCGCGAAGAAAAGACTTTCTGGATGATGTCACGGCACCACGATCTGTTGCAGCGTGATACATTGCCGGTTGCGCTTTTTGATCGCGACTGCTGGTGGCGGGACGCGGCCCTTAAAGCCATGCGCGAAACCGGTCGCGTATTCCGTATTGTCTATTCCAGTCAGAGCGTGGCAGGGGTCTCGGCCGCAATCGAGGCAGGTGTTGCGGTTGGATTGCTGGGCGAAACATCGCTTAACAGCAAGTTGACCCGCCTTGGAGAAGAATACGGGTTCGGCAATATGCCGACCTCGCGACTTGTTATAGGAACAAGGCGCGGGGCAGACAACGCGCAGGTTCAGGCAATGAAATCTGCCATCCGACAGGCTTTCGTAACCACATGAGGATCGAGGCGATCTGGAACATAGTCGCTTACACGCTCGCCAACCAATCGCATTTGCCTGATGGCTTGCCTGAATACCCATGACTTCAAAAACATCAAGCGGAGGATCGGCAGTGCAGAAGCTGCCGGGGCGAAACTGACAGCTGTGCGCTGCACCAGATCCGTTTTGGGATTGCAGATCACAGCGTGATGGCGCAACCTAGCATCGGCTTGCATGACAGACCTAGAGACGAGTGACTAAGAAATGGAACTGTTACGGGATATTCGCGATACGACGACGGAGTTGCCGGCACTTGAAATGTTGCGTTACCTGCTGACGGAACGGTTTGCCGGTGAGACTGTGGTTACCGCGTCGCTAAAATCTCCAAGCATAGTAGTCCTGAAAATGATCTCTGACATTGACCCGACGACTCCGGTCATATTCTGTCACCCACGCAAGGTTTTTCCAGCGAGCGAAAAATATCGCGCTGAGATCATCAGCCAGCTTGGACTTACAAATGTAAAGTCCGTGACCGGTAGTGATCCCTTTACCGGAAAACACGAGTTTCAATTTTGTGAACGCCTATGGAACGAGCCTGCCGAAGGTGGCAGATCAAGCGAGACTATTCACCTCAATGACGCGTTGGCACCTTACAAGTGCTGGATCAAGGCTGCTTATCACCAAAGACCGAAAGCCACTGCCCAGCAACGGATCGATGTGTATGGCGGAAAGGTGATCGTCGATGTCCTGCGCCGGCGACCTACCGAGGCCGTTGACCAGTTCATGCACGACCACGGATTACCCTATCACCCAAGGGTCAGACATCTCAAAAAACCAGTTCCAGTTGCACCTACGGCTGGCAAGGAAGTTGGCTGGTATTTCTGATAAAAGAAAGTAATGGCAATGCCGAAACTCGTAGCACCGCACTGCTCCACGACTGTCAAACCGCTTTTGCTACCGGATGACGAACGGGACGAAGAGCTCAAGCGAGCCAGAAGCCTGAAGACCATCGCTCTCGATTCGCGTGCTGTGTCGGATGTCTTGATGCTGGCAATGGGCGCCTATACCCCGCTGGACGGGTTCATGGGCCATGATGACTGGCGCGGGTCTTGCCAGGACATGAAACTGGCCAACGGTGTTTTCTGGCCGATCCCGATTACATTGCCTGTCGAAACGCAGATCGCCGATACCATCAGCAACGGCGAGCAAGTCGCGCTTAGCGACGCAGAGACCGGCGACATCCTCGCCGTCATGGAAGTGCGCGAGAAGTATTCAATAGACAAGCAGTTCGAAGCGACACATGTCTATCGCACCACTGATAGAAAACATCCCGGGGTGGCCAAGGTACTGGAACAAGGTGATGTCAATCTCGCCGGCCCGGTGAAGGTTCTCAGCGAAGGCGACTATCCGGAAAAATATCCGGACCTGTACATCCGCCCGGCGCAGTCACGCGAGATGTTTATTGAAAAGGGATGGTCGCAGATTGCTGCGTTCCAGACGCGAAATCCGATGCACCGCAGCCATGAGCACCTGGCGAAGATAGCGGTGGAGGTGACTGACGGAGTGTTTGTCCACCAGGTGCTGGGCAAGCTGAAGGCCGGCGATATCCCGGCTGAAGTGCGCACCCGCGCGATCCAGGCCATGATAGACAACTATTTCCGGGCAGGCACTGTCGTTCAGGCAGGTTACCCGATCGAGATGCGCTATGCAGGCCCGCGAGAAGCGCTGCTGCACGCGCTGATCCGGCAGAATTTCGGCTGTTCGCACCTGATCGTCGGGCGCGACCATGCCGGGGTCGGTGACTATTACGGACCGTTTGATGCGCATCACATTTTCGATGAGCTGTGGGACGGCGCGTTGCTTACCAGGCCGCTGAAAATCGACATCACGTTCTACTGCAGAAAATGTTACGGCATGGCGACTGCCAAAACCTGTCCGCACGATCCGGAAAACCATATATCCATTTCCGGCACCCAACAGCGCGAGATGCTGTCCAACGATGCAGACATTCCGCCCGAGTTCAGCCGGCCTGAAGTGGTGGCGATCCTGAAGCAATACTATGCCAGCCTGAAATCGGCGGGCTAGGTCATAACCTCATGATCATCGCGCAAATTTCAGATACCCATATAGCGCTGGATACACCCGATGCTAACCGCAGAATTCGGGATTTTGAAGCCACCATTGCGGATATCAACGCGCTCGATCCGGCACCAGATCTCATCGTGCATTCCGGCGATATTGTTCATAACGGGCGCCAGGACGAGTACAATCAGTGCATCTCAACGCTCGCCAAGGCGGCTGCGCCGGTATACGTCATGGTCGGCAACAAGGACGACAGGGCCAACTTGCTGCAAGCGTTTTCCCCATTTGGATATCTTGCGCCTGACAGTGACTTTATCGACTACGCGATTGAAGATTTTCCGGTGAGGCTGCTGGCGTTGGACACCAAGAGCCGTGACAGCAACAAGGGCGATTTTTGCAGCGAGCGGATCGGCAGACTGACCGGCATGATCGATGCAGACACGACGAGACCCATTGCGGTTTTCACTCATCATCCGCCGTTTGATGTCATGGTCGGACCGGTTCAGGTCAATTTTCAAACCCGCGACATCATGCTCGATCTGCGTTCCGCCTTGCGGCATTCCGGACGGGTCATCGCGGTATTCAGCGGTCATGTTCATCGCGGCACGGCGGGTCACGTGGAAAATATCCCGGCGACGGTAATGCCCAGCATCGCCACCACGCTGCGCAAGGGTGAATACGCTGACCACATGAAGGAGCGACCGGTTTACCATATTCACCAGTTCGATCCTGACTGGGGTTTCAGTACACAGTCACGCATCGTCAATATCGATACATGACCGCAACGAAAGCATATGGTGGCAAATGGCTTTCCCATCAGCAGTGTCTTTCGCTATTATCCTGAGCGATGGCGATTCGTTCTGTAACTGCACCCGATTTCACCCTGGAGCGCGCAGCACTTGAAGGCGGCGCGCGCCTGGTGGCAGGCGTCGACGAGGCTGGTCGCGGCCCCCTGGCCGGTCCGGTTGTGGCTGCTGCCGTCATCCTCAATCCCGACCACATTCCAGCTGGCCTGAATGACAGCAAGAAACTGTCCGAACAGGCCCGCAACGCGCTGTTTGCGGAAATCCTGGCGACTGCAGATATTGGCGTTGGTGTGGCCGATGTTGCCCGCATTGACCAGATGAACATTCTGCACGCAACCATGTGGGCCATGGTTGAGGCGATTGCCGACCTCGAGCAACACCCTGATCTCGTACTTGTCGATGGCAATCGCTGCCCGAAACTGACCTGCCCCAGCCAGGCAGTCGTCAAGGGCGACGCAAAAGTCGTGTCCATTGCCGCAGCTTCTATCGTCGCAAAGGTCACCCGTGACAGGATCATGATGGCGCTTGACCAGAAGATCCCCGAATATGGTTTTGCCCGTCACAAGGGTTATGGGACGGCTTTTCACCTTGAAATGCTCAAGACCCACGGAGCCACACCGCACCACCGCAGCTCGTTTGCGCCGGTGCGCAATGCGCTCGCAGCGCCTGCGCGTTAACCATTCATTAAGAATTTGATTCACGCCGGAGTCCGGGTGATTCAACATGGACGCCGACCTGCACGTTCAAGACGCTGAAGACGTCTGTCCGCAGGCGCGGGCATCTGTGAAGTATGTCCGTTTGTCAGTGATGCGTAAAAACAGGTTATGCGTACAAATGGGTATTGCCACAAAGCAGGATATTTCTCCGCTTCTGAACACGATTCTCGCGGGCGACTGCGTGGAGGAACTGCGCAAAATTCCGTCCAAGAGTGTGGACGTTGTTTTCGCTGATCCGCCCTATAATCTGCAGCTTGGCGGCGATCTTACCCGCCCCGATCAAAGCAAGGTGGACGGCGTGGATGACGAATGGGACAAGTTTTCATCGTTTGCCGCCTATGATGAGTTCTCGCGCGAATGGATGGCACAGTGCCGCCGTATTCTGAAACCCACTGGAACCATTTGGGTTATCGGTTCCTACCACAATATTTTCCGCGTCGGCACGGCGATGCAGGATCTCGGCTTCTGGATTCTCAATGACATCGTGTGGCGCAAGACCAACCCGATGCCAAACTTTCGCGGCACCCGATTTGCCAATGCCCATGAAACCATGATCTGGGCTGCGCGCTCAGAGGATCAGAAAACCTATACCTTCAACTACGAAGCTCTGAAATCATTCAACGATGACCTGCAGATGCGGTCCGACTGGCTGTTGCCGATCTGCAATGGCAGCGAGCGCATCAAGGGCAGTGACGGCCGCAAGGCACATCCAACGCAGAAGCCGGAAAGCCTGCTGCACCGGGTGCTGCTGGCTTCCACGAAGCCTGGGGATGTCATCCTCGATCCTTTCTTTGGTACCGGCACCACCGGTGCGGTTGCAAAGCGGCTGGGGCGCCACTTCATCGGTATTGAACGCGATGAAGGCTATATCGCGGTTGCCCAGCAGCGCGTCGCAGCCATCGAAACCGGTGACGATGAAGTACTCAAGGTATCAACCGGCAAAAAGGGCGAGCCGCGCATTCCGTTCGGATCGCTGGTCGAACGCGGCCTGCTAAATCCTGGTGACACCCTGTTTGACCCGGCGCAACGCAATGCGGCACGCGTGCGAGCTGACGGTTCACTGGTCTGCAAGGATGCCACCGGCTCCATCCACAAGATGGGCGCCCATGTCATGGGTGCAGAAGCCTGCAATGGCTGGACTTTCTGGCATTTCCGAAAATCCGGCAAAATGATGCCAATCGATGTGTTGCGCCAGAAGGTGCGCGCAGAAATGAAATCTGCCTGATCATGAGCTTCGAGGTGCGACCTGGTACGGCAGAGGACGCACCCGGCGTCTGTATTGTCTTCAATCAGGGTATCGAAGACCGCATCGCCACTTTCGAAACGAACCCGCGTTCCCCGGAAGACATCGCGCATTGGTTTGGCAAGCCTGAATTTACCATCGTGGTGGCCGAAGAAGCCCGCCAGATTGTCGGCTTTGCATGTACCCACGCATATAGCACACGCGAGTGCTATGCCGGCATTCGGGAGTTTTCCATCTACGTACATCGCGCCGCAAAACGGCGCGGCATTGCGCGCAAGCTGATGGTCTCGCTGATCGACGCGGCTGAAAAAGCTGGTTGCTGGAAAATCACGTCACGGATCTTCCCGGAGAACACCGCCAGCCTGGAATTGTGCAGATCACTCGGCTTCCGGGTCGTCGGTACTCATTTGCGCCACGCCAAACTGGATGGTGAATGGCGCGACGTAGTGACAGTTGAGCGGTTGCTGGGGCTGGATTGAAGGTGCCGTTGAGAAATTGCTCTACCTGGACTTCTCTTTGAACAGATCAGATCCGAGCATGGCGACGGCAATCTTTTTCATCACCGTCGGCAGCGCTTCTGATGCCATTTCATGGCGCGCAACCCAGCGCCAATCGCCATCGGAGGCAGGCAGTTCATCAAATACCTGATCTGTGCGCTGCAAACGCAGCAACAGATGAAAATGCGTGAAGGTGTGTTCGACATGCTGGCCTGTGCTTGCCCAGTCGGACAGGTAAGGTGGCTCCAGTACAGTGTTTTGCTCGCCAGTCGCCCAACCTGATGAGGGAAACTCCAGCATACCGCCAAGCAGGCCTGTTTCTTCGCGCCGACGCATCAGGACGGCGCCGTCTGGCCTCTCCGCCCAAAAAATACTGGCAGTGCGGGTGGGCCGCTGTTTCTTTGGGGCCTTCACCGGTAGTGTCTCAGCGATCCCCAGCCCGCGGGCCCGACATACTTTCATCCACGGACAGATCAGGCAGTTGGGTTTTTTCGGCGTGCAGATAGTTGCGCCCAAATCCATCAGGGCCTGGGCAAAATCGCCCGGGCGGTGTTTCGGCACAAGTTCCAGCGTGCTCGACCTGATTTTAGCCTTGCCGCCGGGGAATGGTGTCTCGATTGCATGCAGGCGCGATATCACCCGCTCCACGTTTCCGTCGACGGCCGCCGCTGTCCGGCCAAACGCGATGGCCGCAATTGCCGCAGCCGTGTATGGTCCGATGCCGGGCAGTTTCAGCAGGCTTTCTTCAGTATCCGGGAAACGGCCGCCATGATCTGCAACAACGGCTCTTGCGCAGGCATGCAGGTTTCTGGCACGCGCGTAATACCCCAGCCCCGCCCATTCACGCAGCACATCATCGAGCCTGGCCTGAGCCAGATCTGCCACCGTTGGCCACCGCGTCGTGAAGGCGATAAAATACCGGCCCACAGTGGCAACAGTTGTTTGCTGCAACATGATTTCCGACAACCAGACGCGATAGGGATCACTTGTCTCGTGCCGCTTTGCACGCCACGGCAGCGACCGGGCGTGAGCGTCATACCAGTTCAGCAGATGGTCGGCGAGACGCTTGTTTTCGCTGGCCATGTTGTCATTATCAACTTCTTGCAACATAACAGACATGTGAAGTCTCTGTCCTTTTCTTGCGCTATCATTCAGCACAGGTTCATGCACGCAAGCTCAAAATGTAAATTATGAAAAGCCTAGATCATCATTTCCGGCATGTTACGCGCCCCGCCTTTGAGCATTACGGTTTCGCTCACGGTGAGCTGGTTGCACAGTGGGCTGCCATCGTTGGAGATGACATTGCGGCACAATGTTCACCGTTACGTATGGTTTGGCCAAAGGGCCGTGACAAGCGACACCGGCAAACCGAAGGCGCCACACTAACCGTACGTGCAGATCAGGGAGCCGGACTGGCGCTAAGCTACCAGACCACCGCAATTGTTGAGCGCATCAATGCGTTTTTTGGCTATCACGCGGTCGCGAATCTGAAAATTGTGCAGCGCGACCGGACCGGACCCAGCCCATCTTCCAGCGCCGAGGTTGCCAGGCCGACACCAGACATCATCAGGAGTGTCGAGCAAAAAGTCGGTGTGCTACAAAACAGCGAACTGAAAGAGGCGCTTGCCCGCCTCGGCAACGCGGCTCTTGCAAAAGCCGCAGTAAAGAGCAAAACAGCGCAGTAGTTTTCAAACTAACAAGCGAAAGATCCTCACAGCCGGCAAGCCGGCTCGCCACAAACCCCAGCATCTAGTAGGTAAAAGTCATCATGAAACTAAATCGACGCATATTCAGTCTAAACCTGGCTCTCGCTGGCTTGGCGGCCACCGCATCAGGTGCATTTTCCACCGATGCGGTTGCGCAAAGCTTCACCGCTGCCGAATTGCATGCGGCACCCAAAATTGGCGACAAGACGCTTGGGCCTGATGATGCCAAGGTGATTATTGTGGAATATGCATCAGCAACGTGTCCGCACTGCGCTGCATTCCATACGAATGTCTTCAAGGAACTCAAAACCGAATTCATAGATACCGGCAAGATCAAGTTCATTTCGCGGGAGTTTCCGCTCGATGACCTGGCACTGGCGGGATTCATGGTCGCCCGCTGTGTTCCGGACGACAAATATTTCGGCATGCTTGATTTGATTTACGAGCAGCAAAGGACCTGGGCTGGTCAAAACGCCCGGGCCGAGTTGTTAAAAATGGCCAAACTTGCAGGCCTTAGCGAAGCAGAGTTCAACACCTGTCTGAAGAACGAAGAGCTTGCAAAGGGCATTCTGGCGATCCGCGAGGACGGCGCAGAGAAGTTTGATGTCAAAGCAACACCGACTTTCTATGTAAACGGCAAAAAACTGGAAGGCGATCAGGATATTGCAGGATTCCGAAAGGCAATTGAGGCAGCAGCTTCGTCCTGATTGGCGGTTGATACCTGGAAATTGCCGGGGAAAACCTGCCTGGTTGACACTTCCCCCTGCAGACGAATCAGACTGAAACGGCCAAGAATCACAATTTGCCCGTGGGAATGGGAATGGTGAGGCTTGTTCAGGCCTAGTTTACAGGGGTGAGGGTTACTGCATGAAGTTCTCAAAGCTGCGGCTGTCGAGCTTCAAATCATTTGTCGAACCAACCGAGCTGGAAATCCTGCCCGGACTGACCGGTATTGTCGGACCGAACGGTTGCGGAAAATCCAACCTGCTTGAAGCCTTGCGCTGGGTGATGGGGGAAAGCTCCTACAAGAATATGCGCGGTTCTGGCATGGAAGACGTTATCTTTTCCGGTACCTCCGGCAGGCCGTCCCGCAACATGGCCGAGGTCATGCTGACTCTCGATAATGAGGAACGTGACGCGCCGCCGTCTTTCAATGCCTTTGATCAGCTGGAAATCTCCAGGCGAATTGAACGTGATGCAGGATCTGCCTATCGGATCAATGGCAAAGATGTGCGCGCCCGTGACGTGCAGTTGTTGTTTGCCGACGCATCAACAGGGTCCAGGTCTCCCGCCCTGGTGCGGCAAGGGCAGATCGGCGAAATCATTTCGTCGAAACCGCAAGCACGCCGCCGCATTCTGGAGGAAGCTGCCGGCATCACCGGACTGCATACCCGAAGGCATGAAGCTGAACTGAAACTCAGGGCCGCAGAGACCAACCTGGAACGACTGGAAGATGTGCTGGCGCAACTTGAAAGCCAGTTGCAAAACCTCAGGCGTCAAGCACGGCAAGCCGTCCGCTACAAGGAACTGTCATCCGAAATCAGACGGCTGGAAGCAACCGGACTTTACCTGGCCTGGAAGGAAGCCCGGACAGCGGTTGAATCTGAAAACAACAATTTGTCGGAACTGACCCGTGTGCTGGGTGAACAGACCCGCGCGGTATCTGAAATGACCCGGATGCGGGATCAGGCTTCAGAAATGCTCCCCAAACTTCGGGAGAACGAAGCCGTGCGCGCTGCGGTTATGCAGCGCATTACGCTGGAACGGGAGAGTCTTGAACGCGAGGAAAAACAATCGCTGAATCGACACACCGAAATTGAATCCCGCATCGAGCAGATCGATCGCGACCTCGCGCGTGAGAAAGAATTGCTGGGTGATACCGATGGCGTAATGAAGCGCCTGACCGACGAGCGCGAAGCCCTCGAAGCCGCTGCTGCCAATGATGGTGAAGCCAGGAAAAACGCAGCGACAAACCTGCAGGCAGAAGCAGAAAAACTTGCCGAAGCACAAGCAAGTGCGGATGATGCAAATGCACGGTTGTCCGAACTGATTGCACGACACAATGCCATTGCCCGCCAGACATCCGAACTTGAAGCCCGTATTGTCCGCGATGAAGCCGACCTGGCCGGAACCCGCGAAAAGCACGCCAACATTGTCACCGAAACCGGCGGTGATGATGCAACCGATACCCTGAGCGGGTCCATAGAGGCCGCTGTAAGCCATGCAAAATCTTCGGAAGCAGCTGCCATTGCAGCCGAGCAGGCGCTGCAGAAAGCTCGCGCCTCGCAAACCGAAATGCATCAGGCGTATGACGAGGCAAGGCGCAGATCTGAAAGCCTGAGCACGGAAGTTCGTACTCTTACCAAACTGTTGCACGTGGCAGATGATGAATTGTGGCCTCCGCTGATCGACGCCCTGAAAGTGCAGACCGGCTACGAAACGGCGCTCGGTGCAGCCTTGGGCGATGACATTGATGCGTCAGCCGACGAAGCAGCCCCCGTTCACTGGCGGGCCCTGCCGTCGCTCGAAGGCGTGCCATCGCTGCCGTCAGGTCTCAAGCGATTGTCGGATGTGGTGAAAGCGCCCGCAGCGCTTGCCCGCCGGCTACAACTCGTCGCAGTTGTCAGCAAGGCAGACGGAGCAAGACTCCAGGCCAGCCTGACACCGGGGCAGCGGCTCGTTTCAACCGGCGGTGACCTGTGGCGCTGGGATGGTTACACCGCAGCAGCTGACGCACCAACGTCAGCAGCCAAGCGTCTGGCAGAACGCAACCGGCTTGGCCAACTGCAGAAAGAAAGTGCTGCAGCGTCTGCGACTACAGAAACATCCCGGAAGAAGCTGGAAGAGGCCAAGGAGGCCGTCACGCAAGCTGAACAAGCAGAACGTGCAGGTCGCCAGACCTGGCGTGAAGCCACAGCCGCTGTTGAAGTTGCCCGCACGGCCCTGTCGGAGCATCAAAGGGTAACCGGTGAACAATTGCGCCAGGCCTCTGTGCTGAAGGAGACCGCCAAACGTATTGAAGCGCAGATCTCTGAGTCCAGGGCATCACTTGAACAACTATCAGCAGAAAAATCTGGCCTGGCACCAACAAACGGCGCGGACGAGGAACTGCGCACCTTGCGTGCTGCAGTGGACAGCCAGCGTGCTGCCTATTCTGATGCCCGGGCCACTCATGACGGGCTGGAGCGTGAAGCCAGGGGGCGTTCCGAACGCCTTGCAGCAATTTCACAGGAACGTACCCAGTGGACAGACCGTGCCAGGCGGGCAACGGGCCAGATCGAGGAGCTTGAAGGCCGTGCAGCGTCACTGCGCAATGATCTCTTATCGCTGGCAGACTTGCCTGAGCAGTTTGAGACAAAGCGCAACAAGCTCTTGAATGCTGCGAGCGAAGCTGAAGCTGAACGCAAGACGGCGGCTGATCTTCTGGCGGAAGCTGAGAATAATCTCCGCATGCGAGACCAGGAATTGCGCGATGCGGGCGATGCTCTTGGCAAGACCCGGGAAGAACATGCGCGTGTCGGCGCACGATCGGAAGCTGCAGAAGCACGCGTTACAGAAGCGACCCAACGCATTTCCGAGGCGCTCGATTGCTTGCCTGAAGACGTCAGCCAACGGGCCGGACTTGATCTCGACAATATACCGTCATCCGAGGAAACCGACCGAAAACTTTCCTTGCTGAAAGATCAGCGTGAACGTCTTGGCGGTGTCAATCTGCGCGCCGAGGAGGAGGCAGCTGAAATCTCCACGCAAGTCGAGACAATGATCAGCGAAAGGGACGATCTGGTTCAGGCAATCAGCAAGCTGCGCCATGGTATATCAAGCTTGAACCGCGAGGGCCGAACCCGCTTGCTTGAAGCATTTGACCGGGTCAACGCAAATTTCGGCTCCCTGTTTGCGACTCTGTTTAATGGTGGAAAGGCTGAACTGCAGCTGGTTGAATCGGATGATCCGCTGGAAGCAGGCCTCGAACTGATCGCCAACCCGCCTGGCAAAAAGCCAACAGTGCTGTCTTTGTTATCCGGCGGTGAGCAGGCGCTGACAGCATTGGCACTGATTTTTGCGGTCTTCATGACAAATCCGTCACCAATCTGCGTGTTGGATGAAGTGGACGCCCCGCTTGATGATCATAATGTGGAACGCTTCTGCAATCTGCTGGATGCAATGCTGGAACGTACCGATACGCGTTTTCTCATCATAACCCACCACAGTCTGACAATGGCACGAATGAACCGCTTGTTCGGTGTTACCATGATGGAACGCGGTGTCAGCCAGCTCGTTTCGGTTGATCTTGAAACTGCTGAAAGCCTTCGCGAAGCAAGCTAGGGTCAGGTTTTGATTGAATCAAACCGCGCTCTATCCTTTTGTTGTCGCATTTCCTTTTGACAAAACCGGTATCCACTATTGTGAGGAATGTTCTAGTATCACCCGGCTGAAACCAGGATGCGCGGGCCATTGAGTTGTGTTTGCCACGCCACTTGTTAAAGGCGAATTGCCGCAGACCGCTCCGTTACAAAAAAAACTAGATATATCAAATGTTTAAGCACCACAGATCGAACTTGACACCAGATAGGGCCAAACCTATTATCCGGCCCGGTTTCAGGGGTTTCGTGATCCTTGAACTGCCTCAATACCTTCAGGAGCAGGTTCATGGGCGGTGATCGTGACAGACAATCGCCCGAGCGACTTGAGAAACTTGGAGACCGTCTGAAGAAAGCGCAAGTCTCTGTAGACGAACGCAGCAAGCCCAGGCAACGGCAATCCAATGCACTTGGATTTGCCTTTCGGATTACAACCGAGCTGGTTGCAGCCGTTGTTGTCGGAGTTGCCATAGGGTGGGGTCTCGACAAATGGCTGGACAGCAAGCCGTGGTTTCTCATCGTGTTCTTCTTTCTGGGTGTTGCTGCCGGCGTCATGAACGTCTATAGGATCACGCAATCCAGTGGCGGTGACGGATCTGTTCCCAGGTCCCAATTGCCATCGGTTATCGAAGACGACGATGATTGACGTTTCGACCCGGCCATTGCCGCTGGATACGTTAATCAGGTCAACAGATTGAAAAAGGGGCTGGATGCGTGGCCAGTAACACCTCACAGGGCAGCGAAGGCGGGTTAGCGCTCGACCCGATGCACCAGTTCGAGATTTCTCGCATAATTCCGATCAAGTTCGGAAGCATCGATGCGTCATTCACCAATTCCAGCCTGTGGATGGTGTTGACAGTTGCCGCAGTTTCGGCGCTGCTTCTGCTGGGCAGCAAGCGTATAGTCCCGGGTCGTCTTCAGTCGGTCGGCGAAATGATCTACGAATTCATCTCCAACATGGTCCGCGACACCATGGGTGATGAAGGAAGCAAATTCTTTCCATTCATCCTGACGCTGTTCTGCTTCATCTTGGGCGCCAACATGCTCGGTCTGTTCGCGCTTCCTGTGCTGCTGCATCCATTTACCGTTACCAGCCACATCATTGTAACGTTTGCGCTTGCCGCACTGGTCTGGGTCGGTGCTACCGTTTATGGGTTTTACAAACACGGTCTTGGCTATCTGAAGCTGTTTGCACCATCGGGAACACCGCCGGTCATGCTGCCATTGCTTGTGCCGATTGAGATTATTTCCTACCTGTCACGCCCGGTAAGCCTGTCGGTCCGTCTGTTTGCAAACATGATGGCGGGTCATACCATGCTGAAGGTATTTGCCACCTTCGTCGTCGCTCTCGGGTGGGCAGGCATCGTTCCACTGGCCGTCATGGTCGGTTTCACCGGACTTGAGGTGCTCATTGCATTCCTGCAGGCCTTTGTCTTCGCTATCTTGTCGTGCATGTACATCAATGATGCACTGCATCCCAGCCACTGACTAGTTTTTCTCAACCTTTCAACTACATCACTCAAACGGGAGTTTTTCAAAATGGAACCTGAAGCAGCAAAACTGATCGGCGCAGGTATCGCCGCGGTTGCAATGGCCGGCGCCGGCGTCGGTATCGGTAACATCTTCGGCAGCTATCTGCAGGGTGCTCTTCGCAACCCGGCAGCTGCTGACAGTCAGCGCACCAACCTGTTCATTGGCTTCGCGCTCGCAGAAGCAACAGGCCTGTTCGGCCTGCTGATCAGCTTCATCCTGCTGTTCGGCGTCTAATCGATCGCAATTGATCCCGCCGGATGTGGCTTGCCATTCCGGCGGATTTCCGCGATCGAGACTGGCAAGTCCACCTGCCGCCACATCCGGCGGTCAGACAGGAGACCGGCACAATGCCGCAACTAGTTACAGCAGATTTTCTGCCTCAGCTTATCTGGCTGGCGATCACCTTTGGTGCGCTGTATTACATTATTTCACGCTTGGCGATCCCCAAGATCGGCGATGTGATCGAGCAACGCCACGGTCGTATAGCCACTGACGTCGCCGAAGCTTCCCGGCTCAAGGCTGATACTGAAAAAGCAATCGAGAGCTATGAGGCCGCACTTGCAGAAGCACGAGCCAATGCGCATGCCATTGTGAGCGAAAACCGCGCTGAAATGACGGCTGAAATCAACAAGGAAGCAGCTGCGCTTGACGAGCGGCTTGCCAAGAAACTGGTGGAAGCTGAAGTTTCGATCGCCAAGACACGTGATGCGGCGATGGCACAGGTTTCAGGCATTGCCCAGGAAACGACCGCGGCCATTGTGACGGAACTGTTGGGCAGGAGTCCGACTAAAACGGCTGTTTCGTCGGCGGTATCCTCCGCAGCAAAGGGTTAAGGTGTAGCCATGTTGAGTCAACCTGATTTCTGGGTCGGAGTATCCTTCGTTCTGTTTGTTGTGCTGCTGGTCTATCTGAAAGTGCCTGCCATGGCGGCCAAGGCACTGGACGAGCGGGCTGACGCCATTCAGAAGGAACTTGATGAGGCTCAGCGCTTGCGCGAAGAAGCACAGGCCGTGCTGGCTGACTACGAGCGCAAGAAAATTGAAGCCCAGGAAGACGCGGAAAAGATAATCGCACAGGCCAAGCGTGAAGCTGAAATCTATGGCGAGGAAGCGCGCCGCAAGATGCAGGAACAGATCGAGCGCCGCAGCCGGCTGGCCGAGCAGAAGATCGTTCAGGCTGAGGCCGCCGCCGTAAAGGATGTCCGCGCCGCCGCGGCTGATCTGGCAATTGAAGCTGCAAGCCGGGTGCTTGCAGCGGAAGTCAAAGGCGCAACGGCTTCCGGCCTCATAGACGAGTCCATTGCAGCGGTTCGCAAGCGACTGAATTGATCAAGTCTGCCTGCAACAATCGATTTAACCCCCGGCCCATTCCAAGGTACGGGGGTTTGTTTTATAAGAAATACGAAAATCACGGGGTCTGCGACCAGGGCGAAACTTGACAACAGAGCCTGTGACCTCCCATGTACGCCAGCATAATGTCTGCTTTGAAACGGAACCAGTGACCATGACCAATCAGCTTCCCGATCTAAAGGTTTATCTTGCTGCGCCACGCGGATTTTGTGCCGGTGTTGTGCGCGCCATCGACATTGTTGAGCGGGCTCTGGAACTGCATGGAAAACCCGTCTACGTGCGCCACGAGATCGTACACAACAAGTACGTTGTGGAAGATCTGAAACAAAAGGGTGCCATTTTTGTTGAAGAGCTGGATGAAGTTCCCGATGGTGATCGCCCGGTGATCTTTTCCGCACATGGTGTTCCAAAATCGGTCCCCGAAGCCGCCAAGAACCGCAACATGTTCTACCTTGATGCCACCTGCCCGCTGGTCTCCAAGGTTCATATGGAAGCGTCACGGCACTTTCAGGACGGGTATGAAATTGTACTGATTGGTCATGCAGGCCACCCGGAGGTTATCGGCACTATGGGGCAGTTGCCGGACGGTGCCATCACATTGGTGGAAGATGAAGCAGATGTTGCCGCGTTCTCGCCGAAAGACGCCAATAAACTCGCCTATATTACACAAACCACGCTGTCAGTTGATGATACACGCGGTATCATTGAAGCGCTGGAGACAAAGTTTCCAAGCATTCACGGCCCGCACAAGGAAGACATTTGCTATGCCACAACCAATCGTCAGGAATCGGTCAAGTCAATAGCTGACAAGTGCGACATGGTTCTGGTGGTCGGCGCTCCGAACAGCTCAAACTCGCAACGCCTGGTAGAGGTCGCCAGAACAGCCGGCTGTGGCCGTTCCATGCTCGTACAACGCGCGTCAGAAATTGATTGGTCCGCCATGGGAGGCATCAAGACCCTGGGGATTACCGCGGGGGCGTCTGCGCCTGAGGTACTGGTCAACGAAGTGATTGATGCCTTTCGTGAACGATTTAATGTCAGCGTTGAAACCGTCAAGACCAAGGACGAGAACGTAGAGTTCAAGTTACCCCGTCAGCTGCGCCGTGCAGGCGAGCCGGGAGCGCCAGCGCGCGCCGCGTCCTGAGCATTGCATTACAAGGTCTAGAACGACTTGGCTCACGTCACCATCTATACTGACGGCGCATGTTCAGGAAACCCCGGACCCGGCGGTTGGGGCGCTATTCTCGTGTACGGCAAGAGCCGCAAAGAGCTTTCCGGCGGTGAATTTGAAACCACCAACAACCGCATGGAACTGCAGGCAGCGATAGAAGCACTGAACGCCCTGAAGCGACCTTGCAAAGTCGAGTTGTATACAGACTCCGTATATGTGCGCGACGGGATTACCAAATGGATCAAGGGCTGGCAGCGCAACGGTTGGCGCACATCGGCCAAAAAACCGGTCAAGAACGCCGAACTATGGCAAGACCTTCAAGCGGCCCTGGAACCGCATGATGTTGACTGGCACTGGGTGAAAGGCCATACGGGCCATCCGGAGAACGAGCGCGCTGACGAACTGGCGCGACATGGCATGGCCCCGTACAAATCAACATGATTGCAACAAATCAAAGGCTCGCAGTCGACCAGAAGCGATGCGAGCCTTAGCGTGGATTTTCGATCATCGATGAATACTACAACGCGGCGAGAATTTTCTCCGCACTCGATGCTTCCGCCGAGCTTGCCACCTCTTCCACATTCATTACCTTGACCACACCGTCATCCACCAGCATGGCATAGCGCTGAGAACGCAGACCCAGTCCAACGCCGGATGCGTCCAGTTCCATGCCGATCGACTTGGTGAAGTCCGCACTGCCGTCTGCCAGGAAGATGATAATATCCTTGGCACCGGTCTGCTCCGACCAGGCGTTCATTACAAACACGTCGTTCACCGCCACACAGGCAATCGTGTCCACTCCCTTGGACTTCAATTCTTGTACGTGGGTCACAAATCCGGGGAGATGCGTCATGTGGCAGGTTGGCGTAAATGCACCTGGCACAGCAAACAAGACGACCTTGCGACCATCAAACACGTCTGCCGTGCTCATCTGGGTGGGTCCTTCGGCTGTCATGGTCAGGAAGGTTGCTTCAGGCAGCTTATCGCCAACAGAAATGCTCATGAATAACTCGCTTGGTTACGGGGTTCGGGAAGTGTGAAATATGGATAAGATCTACTGTGGCACACCTTCATGTACAAGGCCTGTTTCGCCATCAGCAATCGTCAGTCGCACAGATTTACCGGCAAGCGAAACGGGACCGCCAAAGCTGTCCACCGCAATCCGCCATGTAGTCATCTCACCTGACCGGCTCACCAGTTCCGGTTTGCGAAAGTAAGAGTTGCCCTCTGTTTCAACAAAAATGTCGGCCTGTGCAGGTGACTTGATGCCCTTTAGAGATACTTCCAGCGAGGCCTTGCCATTCGCTTCAAGTTGTCTGAGCGACAGGACCGACAGTCGGTCTTCATCGGCGTTGACCGGCACCGCAGCACGCGCCACCCTGAGACGGAACTTATCAGAAGCTGATGCGGATTTTGCATCAATTTCAAGCTTCACCTGCGCCTGAACCGGCACACAGATATCGTTACACACGGCGTAGAACATGTTCAGCGACAGGCTGACAGGTCTGTCCGGATCTATCGGTTTCACATCTACCGGGAAAACCACTTCTGTCTTGTAGCCAATACCTTCGCCATTTTCGTCGACGAAGCGATGCGGTAACGGCATCATTACTTGTGTCGCCGCAACGTTTTGAGAACCTGACCAGTCAAAACTGGGTGGCACACCGCCATCACCCGGCACACGCCAGTAGGTTTTCCAACCCTTTTGCATCGTAATGTAAATACCACTGCGCCAGACATCTGATTGCTTGCCCGCGTTCAACAACCGCAATGATGAATAAGGTGAGGAGAACTCTTCGGTTACTGCGTCACTGGCATTTGCAGGGCTTGAGACCGCCACAATTGCCGCGGCGGCCGCTACCTCCAGGATATGGCGAATTATCTTCATCGGCGTATCTAGCAATAAAATGAGTAGAGCTTCCATTAAACCGCTATCAATTTTATGCGAGAACCAGCATATGGGCATTTGCCCGGAGCTTGCCGCAGGTGTTATTCTACCTTGAGATCACTCAGCCGTAGGAACGAACACCGAATGACTGTGCAATACCTCGACGGAAAGATGTTGATTGCGATGCCCGGCATCGGTGACGATCGCTTCGAACGCGCCGTGATCTTCGTGTGCGCCCATTCCAGAGATGGCGCCATGGGCCTGGTTGTAAATCATGAAGTCGACAGCTTGTCCTTTGCCGGCCTGCTGAAAAGGCTGGATCTGCTGGACAATGACGACGCAATTCGCCTTCCCGAGAGCGTTGCCTCTACCCGAGTGCTGCAGGGGGGACCCGTAGAGACCAGCCGTGGATTTGTCCTGCACTCCAGAGATTATTTCAGCGCTGAAAGCACTTTGGGAGTAAATGGCAATATCGGGTTGACTGCGACACTTGATGTATTGCGCGCTATTGCACGTGGTGAGGGACCTCGCAAATCACTGCTGGCGCTGGGATATACCGGTTGGGGACCAGGTCAACTGGAAGGTGAAATACGCCAAAACGGGTGGCTGCATTGTGAAGCGGATGAAGGATTACTGTTCGACAGTGACCTGGACAACAAATACCAATCCGCGCTGGCCCGCATCGGTGTCGATGAAGCCATGCTGTTGGGCGGTCATTTCGGCAACGCGTGAGCTTGTGCACAGTGTCGTTACCTGATTTCGACCGCCAAAAATCAACCAGACCTGGCCTTCTTTGTCGCAGCGCGTTTTTTTCGGGCCGTCGTCTTTTTGGCGGGTTGTTTTTTTGACGCTCTGGCTTTCTTGATCTTTTGCGGTGTTTTCGGCTTACAACGCCCACTGGTCCCTGCCTTGCTATCCTTGTCGCTGGCCGGGACTTCTTTTGAACCGCTTGCCACCGCTTCCTTGGCAGGCTGCGCCCGGTGCGCAGCAGGCGAAGTGTCAGTTGTTGCAGGTTTTTCCGGCTGCTTTTCGGCTGCAGGTTTTTCCGGCTGCTTTTCAGCCGCAGGTTTTTCCTGTTTCGCAGAGGTGTCGGCCGGAGCACGACTTGCTGCTTTTCCTGGCCTGCTTTGCGAACCGGATTTGCTGTCCGGTACCGGTTTCGGCGACACTGCCGCCTCGGCTTCGGCGGCAATCTCACCCCCTGTTACCGTGGTTTCTGGCGCGGTTGCGGGTGCGTCTTCTGGTTGTGGCTTGATATCGGCAGCAGGTTTCGTCGGAGCAGCTGGGGCTCTCTTCGGTTGCGTCCTTGTGGCCGCTGCCGGTATTGGCGCTATCACAGGCTTCGTTTTCACAGCAGGTCCAGCCGGCGCAACTGGCTCGCGCATTGGCCGGGAACTGGCATCGCGCACGGGACGCTGGGTCGCTGCCGGTGCAGATACCGGGGTTGGTTTCAGGTCCAGTCGCTCGCGGAAACTCCTAAGGTTTGCAGTGATGCCCTCATTGAGTTGCGCGGCTGTATCCAATTCAGCTCCGCCTGCCGGTGGAGCACCCCGTGGGCCCTGATCCACTGCAGGAATACCGTCCATCTGATCAGAAGACGCGGATATTTCAGAAGCTTGAGCGTGGCTGCGTGCGGATTGCTCTGTTGTCGGGTTCGCTACCCGGGGCGCCCAAGGTGCGGGTTGGAAGTCATAGGGCGACCACGGATCCAGCGCCTCTTCTTCGGGTTCGGGTTCTGGTTCCATAGCGATTGGTGGCGGGGCGACTGCAGCCTGCTTACGCGTCAGGCGGTTCCACAAGGCAGCAATGCCGGACTGACTGGATGAGGTGTCACGCGATGGCGCACCTAGAGCCGCAAGGACCTGTTGCGCATCAATCGGCTCACCGATCAAGAAGCCCTGCGCCAGATCGCATTCCAGAGTAACCAGATGATCAAGTTGGGCTTGTGTCTCAACGCCCTCTGCCACTACCTGCAGACCAAGATCATGCGCCAGCAGGATCATTGCGTCCAGAATGACTGAACCGCGATCTGTCTCAAGACCCGCCTGCAGGAAAGAGCGATCAACCTTGAGAGTATCAAACGGCAGGCGCCTCAAATAGGACAATGATGAGTAACCTGTGCCGAAATCGTCGCATGAAAGACCTATGCCCAACCCCTTCAGCCGGTCGAGCATCTGCAGAGACAATTCCGGATTTTCCATCACCATCGTCTCGGTAATTTCCAGTTTCAAAGTGCCTGGCACCAGTTCTTCGCGCGACAGTACGGTGCGGGCAAGATGCAGTAGTCGCGGGCCGGTCAACTGGGAAGACGACACGTTCACTGCGACAAATACCGGTTGAGCGGGTGTGAACATCCTCTGCCATACACCAAGTTGGCGGGCCGATTCAGTCAACACAAACGCCCCGATTTCCCCAATCAGACCGCTCCGCTCAGCCAGGGGCAAAAAGCTCGATGGTTCGAGAATTTCGCCGTCAGACTTGCGCAGGCGTACCAAAGCTTCAAAACCCGCAAGCTGGCGGTCAGACAAACGCATGATCGGTTGATAGAGCAGTTCAAAGCGACGTTCCTGCAAGGCGTTTTGCAGATCCTCAACGCTCAACCCGGTGGATGCCGCTTCATGCAGCATGCCCGGTTTGTAAAAAGAGACCTTGTCCTTGCCTCGCGTCTTTGCCTCGAACAAAGCGGTGTCAGCGCATCTGTGCAGAACGTCGGCGCTTCCCATCTGCGGATCCCAATGTGCGATACCCACACAACACGTCAGATAAATCTCGTTGGGAGGCACCCGCACTGGTTGAGAGACCGCATGACGTACCTGGTCAACGAAAATAATCGCGGATTCCATGGCATCCTGGTCGCTGGTACTCTCGTGGATAATAGCGAATTGGTCTCCCGGCATTCTGGCCAAACTGCTGGTTTCTGGCAGCAGTTTTTCAATCCGGCGGGCTATGGTTTTAAGCAGACTGTCACCAATTTCCTGACCAAGCCTGTCATTTACAACATTAAAACGGTCGATATCGACGATCAGGATATTGAGCTGCAGGCCAGGGTTGGCAATGGCCCGGCTGGTCGCCTGCGACACTCGATCAAGGTACAATGCGTAGTTGGGCAATCCCGTAACCACGTCAAAAATCGCGTCCGACAACAGACGGTTCTGCGAGTTGCGTTGCTGTGATGCGTCACTTAGCACACCGGTCAATCGCAGGCCCGTTTCTGATCCGTCAGGCAGCGAACTGCCTTTCAGCGTGTACCAACGATACCGGCCATCGGCATGACGTATGCGCAATTGCAGGTCAAAGTGCTGGTTGCCGCGCAACTTTGCCACTTCCAGCGCTGCAAAGTAGGCGTTGTGATCGTTGGGATGAATCAATGCCAACCATGATTTTGGATCGGTATTGTCCAGGCTTCCTTCTTCATACCCCAGGACTTTTTCCAGTTCAGCTCCAACAAAAAAAGACTTGTCACCCGGCTCGTAATCCCAAACGACCTGTGAAGCGCTGGCCAGCGCCAGAGCATTGCGTTCAGCTTCCAGGGTATCCTGTTCCGGGTTGAGTGCACTGGAAAACGCGAAATAGGCCAATATGAACGCTAGCGCCACCAACACCAGCGCCAGCCCGCCCACCAACACGGGCGATGCCAACTCACTGGGTGGCCGCACGATTGCAATGTAGCTTGCAGCGCCCGTCCAAAGCCCCAAAAGGATCCAGACCATCAAAGATGATCTCGCCCGCACACCGCCGCGACGGGCGAGAATTGCTGAGGCGGCAAGCACCGTGACCACACCAAGCGCAAAGCCAACCCTTACAATCTGCTTGACAAGCACCGGCTCGATCAGTGCATAGGCGGCCAGCGCAATACCGGCACCACCTGCAAATATCAACAACCCGCTCAAGCTTGGCAATTGCCGGCGAGTGCGCATGATGGTGACACCCATAAACATCAACCCGGCCATCATCAATGCTTCAACAACAGCGCTGAGCACTTCATGTCGAGGGACAAATACCGGCAGAATAGAGCCCAGGGCAGCCTCCAGCTGACCCGTTTCCAAAGTGATAAAGCCGACCGCAGGCACGGCAAAAATCATGGACAGCGGAAACACGATCTGCGGCGACAACAGCACCAAACAGGTAATGACAACAACAGCCAACATGGCCATACCCAGCACGATTCCTCGATAAAGGGCCTGCCTGTAGGCATTGTGATCGAAAGCTGATCGCTGCCAGAGCCTGACTGCAGAGACGCCGACTTCCGAAAGTTCAAGGGCAACCGTAAGGCTGGTTTTCGGTGGAACCGTAAATGCGAACGCATCGCGGTCAGGGATATTCAAACGGCGCAGGGTTACGCTTTGCGATGACGACGCCGCCGATATGCGGCTGCTTGAATATGATGGCGAAGCAATTCCCGATCCGGGAAATGATTGCCGCGCAGCATCAATGACAAGTTCCCTTTCAATTGCTGACGGATTGGCAGTTGTAAAAATGGCCCAGCGGTACTGCGGACCTGGTCCGGTCGCTTGCAGGCTCATGCTTTCGCTTTGACCTGTGCTGTTGGCGGGAAGCTGGATCACGACCTGTCTTTTGTCGCTTTGTACAGCGCCTAAAAATGGGACTACATCAATGTGGCTGGCCGGAAAATCCGCGCGTACAACCTGGCCCGACTCCTGAGACAGAACAGCAGCCGAACTCACGATCAACGCTATTAAAAAGCCGACCCAAGCTGCAATTGTTACGCGCCAAGATGGCATAGCCACTCTTTCTATTACCAACCCCCGATTAAAACATCTTAGCCTGACAATTGTCGAAGACCAAAGCCTGCAAACTGCAATCGCAATCAATATCCACCGATTATGCCTAGCGTTATCCGGATCGATTATCCTGGCGGGTCCGCGTCCAATAAGGCAAACAACAGGTGATCTTGCCATCTGCCATTGATTTTCAGGTATTTGCGCGCATAGCCCTCTTGTGAAAATCCGCATCGCAGAAGCAGTCTTCTGGATGCCTCATTCACAGGCAGGCAAGCCGCCTCGATACGATGCAAGCGCAAATTCTCGAAGGCAAATGCGACCGCCGCATTCACAGCGGCGGACATGTAGCCTTGATTTGCATATGGCTGGCCAATCCAGTAGCCCAAAGAACAGGTTTGGGCAACACCACGGCGCACATTGGAGATAGTCAGCCCGCCAACCAGCTTGCCGGAGCGACTGCAGAACACGAAAAAGGCATATGCATAATCATCGCGCATGTCCTTGTTGTATCGGCGTATGCGCATACGGTAGGACGATTTTGTAAGATCATCGCGTGGCCAGGTCGGTTCCCATGGTTCCAGAAACGCCCTGCTCGACGATCTCAGCTGCGCCCATTGCGCATAGTCAGCGGCCAATGCGGGGCGCAACAAGACCTTTTCCGTTTGAATGATCGGGTCACCGTCCAGGTATGCATAAGATCGCAGAAATGACATTGTGATCGCTGAATTTAATGGCAGACAATTCGCTAGATCAGCGTGGTTTCCGATTGATTAGGTCGACTACCATTACATTGATCGATTCCAGGATGCTAGTGCAATTTCAGGAGTTCACCTGAATCCAGGTTACACCAGTCGTTCAGTTAAATCTTGCCGCAAGATCGTTACCTTGTGCAAGTGACGATGTGTCACCAACTGCGGCCCGCGACAGGCAGGCGCCGCTGAATGTTGCACTGGCCAGCCGTTTCACATCATCAGTGGTCACCGCGTCAACCTTGGCGAGAATATCTGCAACTTCCGGCACTTTGCCATAGGCAAGGAGCTGCCGGGCAATCTGATCAGCGCGCGAAGACGGGCTTTCAAGGCTCATGGCCAACGATGCCTTCAGCTGAGCCCGTGCACGATCCAGTTCGGCCTGTGCAATTTCCCGGGTGCTTGCCAGCAACACATCAGTTGCCACTTTGCAAAACTCGGCTGCCTTATCCGGAGCAGTGCCAGCATACACCTGCATCAAGCCGGTATCGGCAAAGGCAGACACATGGGCAAACGTCGAATAGCAAAGCCCCCGGCGCTCACGAACTTCCTGAAACAGACGCGAAGACATGCCGCCCCCCAGAATGCTGGCCAGCAAATGAACACCGTACACATCGTCATCGTTGTACCCGGGCGTCGAGAACGCCAGGACCTGGTGCACCTGATCCAGTGGGCGTTGGCGCGCAGCATCTCCGCCTGTGTAGCCCGGCGTGGTGCGGTTGGCACCTTCACCGCGTTCGATACCCGACAAACGCTCAAGCGTGGCGTCAACCAGCGCGTCATGATCTACCCTTCCTGCCGCGGAAACCACCATGCGTGACCCGGTATAGTGCTTGCAGCGATAAGAGGCGAGGTTTTCCGCGCTGAAGCTGGTGACCGTCTCGGGCGTTCCCAGAATATCCCGGCCCAAAGAGTGGTCCGGCCATGCCAAATGCTGGACGATATCAAAAACCAGATCGTCAGGTGTATCTTGTGCGGCTGCAATTTCCTGCAGAATAACGCCTTTCTCCAGGGTCAGATCATCGTCGGCGAAAACCGGATTCATGACAATGTCCGAAATCACATCCAGGGCCAATTGCCAGTCATTACGTAACACCCGGGCATAGTAAGCTGTGGTTTCCATAGATGTGGATGCATTCATATCGCCGCCCGCTGCTTCAATTTCCGAGGCGATCTGAAATGCCGACCGGTTCTTGGTGCCCTTGAAGGCCATGTGTTCCAGAAGATGCGCCAATCCGTTCTGATTGTCTGCCTCGTCACGGGCGCCTGCCTTGGCCCAAACACCAAGTGATACAGTCTCAACATGCTCCATGTTGTGAGAAACAACGGTCAGGCCATTTTCCAGGATCGTCGTGCGTGCGTTCATGAAGTCAAGTCCTACCTGCCTGAGTGCGATCCAGCACGAACTGCTTTACTGTCGCCAGATCATTGCTGAGTACCTTGAAGCGTTCTCGACGTTGCATCAAGTTGCCCATTCTTGGTGGCAATGCCGGCCGAACTCCACTTGCTGCTTCGACCGCATCCGGGAATTTTGCCGGGTGAGCGGTCGCGAGTGTGACCATCGGAACATCACCGACGGGCTTTCCGCGCGCCACACCGTAACCCACTGCCGAGTGTGGGTCGAGCAACTCGCCGGTTTCCACCAAAGTGGTGCGAATGGTTGCAGCTGTTTCTGCCTCGTCAGTCCGGCCCGACGAAAAGCCAGCAGAAATGTAGCTGCGCATTTCATCGCTCAATGAAAAACTGCCCGATTGCTTCAGCCCCGACATCAATGTTGAAATATGGTCAGCATTCCCGCCACTTGCTTCGAAAAGCAAGCGCTCGAAATTACTGGACACCTGAATGTCCATGGACGGGCTCTGCGTTGCCGCGACACCCGATACTTCATATCGACCGGTCTGCAGGCTGCGGTGCAGAATATCATTGATGTTGGTTGCGACTACCAGTTCATTTACGGGAAGTCCCATATGACGCGCGACCTGGCCGGCAAATATGTCGCCGAAATTTCCTGTCGGCACGCAAAAACTGATCTTGCGATCCGGCCCGCCCAGCGACAGTGCCGAGGTAAAATAATACACTGCCTGGGCCATAATTCGCGCCCAGTTGATCGAATTGACACCCGACAACCGCACGGTGTCACGAAATTTTTCGTCAGAAAACATGGATTTCACGTGAGCCTGACAGTCATCAAAATTGCCTTCCAGCGCGATATTGTGGATGTTCGGTTTATCGACTGTGGTCATCTGACGGCGTTGCACATCGGAAACCAGACCGTGTGGATGCAATATGAAAACGTCCGTGCGAGTTGAAGCCGCAAAGGCTTCTATTGCTGCACCTCCGGTGTCACCGGAAGTGGCTCCAACAATGGTGGCGCGCCGGTCTTGCTGCTGCAACGCGTGATCCATTAACCGGGCGAGCAACTGCATGGCGACGTCCTTGAACGCCAGCGTCGGACCGTGGAAGAGTTCCAGCAGCCAGTGATTTGCATCCAGCTGTTTCAGCGGTGCCACCGCCTTATGAGCGAAAGTTGCATAGGCCTCATCGATCATCTGACGCAAGTGCGCATCCTCGATTTCGCCACCCACGAACGGCTTGATGACAGCAAACGCTGTATCGGCGTAGCTCTTGCCGCGCAGGTCCTTCAACTCGTGATGGGTCATTTGCGGCCAGGTTTCAGGCACATAAAGGCCACCGTCTGCTGCCAGGCCGGTCAGCAGCACGTCGGTAAAGCCCAGTGCGGGTGCCTGCCCGCGTGTCGAAATATACTTCATCATTCTCACTTGCCGGCAGCTACGCCTCACCTGACACAATTTCCTGGCGACGTTTGCGGATGAACAGCCAGCTCATCACGACCAGAACAAGCGCTAGCGCGTACCAGGTGACAGCGTATTGCAGATGATTGTTGGGCAATTCAACCTTCAAATCCTCAGGATCGGGCCATTTGCCGGTTCCAGGTTCACCGCCACGTTCCAATTGCACAAACAAGGCGGAGGTAATCGGAGCCGGGCCCTCATAGCCTTCCAGCAGATTATCAGGCATGGAAGCAGAAATGCCGACCAGATCATACCAGTACCAGATGCCCTGCCTCGTGTCCGCATCAGGCGAAAACATATTCCGGTCAGACGCCCTGTTGCGCGTGATACCGGTTATTGTAAGTTCACCTTCCGGCTTGCGTGTATCTGTAACAATCGGCGCCTCCCGCATCCGCTGATCCAGAAAACCGCGGTCGACAAACACAATAAACCCCGATTTGTCGATAAACGGTGTTATCAACTGGTAGCCTGGCCTTTTACCGCGAGCACGATAGATGTACCGCGAGGCCTCGTGACGGTAATTGCCATTGAGGCGTACACGCAGGAAATCCACGTCATATCCGTGCTCCATACCGGCTTCTATGTCATTAATTGTCACCGGA
>CAJICM010000186.1_pt1 | contig 29820 bp, 22 predicted proteins | sample 9199691 | NCBI WGS metagenome assembly CAJICM01 (sample SAMEA7708338, study PRJEB35096) | sediment metagenome | biome: marine neritic benthic zone biome [ENVO:01000025]; feature: sediment [ENVO:00002007]; material: shallow marine sediment [ENVO:03000034] sea grass bed [ENVO_01000059] ...
CATGCCGCGCAGTGAACCAGCGCGTCCCCAGGGTTTGACCATTCCACCACGTGAACAACTGCAAAAGTAAGTTTTTCATGCCTCAAGCCCAAGCTGCTCCAAAGTGCAGTCATAAGAAGGTGAATTGCATATCCGTTATGCCTATTCGCCAGGCTCAAGTCCAGTGGGTTTCAGGCTTACAATGATTGAGAAATATGACCACACGCGGTACAAGTTCGTTTCTGACCCCGTTGCTCTTCACGCCGGACCTGCTCCATGACCACCCGCACCGATACCGTAAAACTGTCCATCAATGGCCTGAGCGTATCATTTGGCAGCGTAAAGGTGTTGCGTGACATTAATATAGACATACAGACCGGTCGAAAAACTGTACTGATCGGGCCGGCTGCATCCGGAAAAACAGTGCTGATGAAATGTGTGGCCGGCATTCACGCACCGGTGTCCGGCTCCATTAGAATCGATAACCAGCCGATTACCGGAATAAGTCCGCGTGCTCGTAATACACTGCTTGCCCACACTGGCGTGCTTTTCCAGCAAGGTGGCCTGTTTGACAGCCTTACGGTTTGGGAAAACATAACGTTCAGACTGATCAACAACGACGGAATGGACAGGAGGCAGGCCCGGGACCTGGCAATTGACAAACTGGCGCGTGTCAATCTGCCGGCAAGCACAGCTGACCTGCTGCCCTCCGAGTTGTCCGGCGGCATGCAGAAGCGCGTGGGGATTGCCCGCGTGCTGGCCAGTCAGCCATCTCTTATGCTGTTGGACGAACCTACAGCGGGTCTGGATCCCATTACCACAAAGGCAATCTACCGCTTGCTTGACCGTTCGATTGAGGAGACCCACGCGACAGTGTTTGCAATTACCAGCGACATGGAATCTGCACGCACCGAGTATGATAACCTGTTGATGCTTCACGAAGGACGGATAGTCTGGAAGGGCGTGGTGGCCGACATTGATGCCTCAGCCAATCCATATGTCTTGCAACTCATCAATGGGCGTGCCGAGGGACCAATCAAGATGCGTATGAAGGCGCGTACGTGAGCAAGAGCCGAGTCTCATCATCGAATCACCAGTTTCACACTGCCATGTGATTTGCGTGTTACTTGCCGCTGGCAATAAATTCCCGTCAATTAAAACCTGATCGGAGATTTTTCATGTTCAGATTATCTGCGTTAGCCATTACCCTGCTCGCACTTGCTGCCAGCCCGTCATTTGCCGCAAGCGGCTCTTTCAGGGGTGCCTCGGGCCATGCGACATCGGGCTCGGTCACGGTAACTCAGCAAGGTGGCCGGATGGTGATCAAGCTGGGGTCCAATTTCAGGCTGGATGGTGCCCCGGATCCTTACGTTTCCATGGGCAATGGCTCTCGTCCGGTCAAAGGGGGCACCGCCGGTATTCTCAGAAAACTAAAGGGGGCAGGCACCTACTCTGTACCTGCAACCTCCGTCACCAAGAGCGCCAAAGAGGTTGTAATCTGGTGCAGGAAGTACGCTGTTCCACTTGGTGTCGCCAGGCTCAGATAAAGTATTTCTCGCAAGAGTGGATACCGGTTTTGTGAAAAAAGAAATGCGACAACAAAGGATGGAACGCGGTTTTCACTCGGTCAAAACCTGAATTGCTCTTGTCAAAGCTGGTGGTGGTTACTGGTTGTCTTGCAGCCATTGCTTTACACGCGCGGCAGCGCTTTGCGCTTTGAACGGCTTTTGCGACCACAATCGAAGCTTGTCTTTCAATTGAACCCTGACGTCAAACGGTTCGACCAATTCACCACCTGCCAGATGCGACGCAACAAGGGCCTCATGTCCCATCAAAACACCTGCGCCGTTGATGGTCTCCGCAACTGCCAGAGTGTATAGCGAAAACACCGGCCCGCGAGGTGTGAAACTGGCGCCTGCTGCGGCTGCCCAAATCGCCCAGTCGTCGACCCAGCTTGTGTCTGACAGACATGGCACCTGCGAGAGATCCGATGGCGATTTCAGTTTTTCAGCCATCGCTGGCGAGCAGACTGGAAAAATCACGTCGCGGGACAAAGCGCCCTTGCCGTCCACGCTATAAAACAGGCTCAAATCATAAGGCGCCCGTTTGAGATTTGGCGGTGCTTCCATTGCAGTAATGGATATGGAAATGTCCGGTTCAGCTGCGCGCAGGGATGGGATTCGCGGGGACAACCACAACTGCGCGAGCGAGGGTAACGCAGCGATGTGCACCGTGCTTGGCGCAGCTTCACGGCGCAAGAACTGAACGGCGTCTGCAAGCTGGTCGAACGTTTCAACGAAACCGGGCAGCACCTTTGCGCCGAGACCATTCAGTTCAACACCGCGCGGCGTACGATCAAACAATCTTGCACCAAGCTCAAGCTCCAGCGACTTGATATGTGCCGTTATGGCACCAGGCGTCACCCCCAACTCCTTTCCGGCCGCTGCAAACCCGCCCAGACGGGCTGCAGCTTCGAAAGCCCTGAGTGCCGTTAACGGGATATCTCTCGGACGCGGTGGTGAAACAGCCATTTTAAGCCTCAATTTTTCTAACCCTAATATTTCGCAATTCTGATTTGCCCGCAAGTCCGAGTGATGCTTTCCTGCAACGGCGATCACGCCAACCAGTGTTGTTCACAAAGGAAGCAACAATGACAGTTCTCTCACAACGACCATGGGTTCCTTCCCACTGCGACTTGCTTGTGCAACGCATCGCCAAAGAAACGTCCCTGGCTTCCAGCGAGCAGGTTAATGCACGGCTTGATCAACTGGTTGAGGAAAACAGGGTTATTCATGAGCGCGACTGTTTCAATCTCAACCCGGCCACCAACGTCATGAACCCCCGCGCTGAAGCTATGCTGTCAGCAGGCCTCGGTTCGCGTCCTTCGCTTGGGTATCCAGGCGACAAATACGAGATGGGGCTGGAAGCCATAGAGGAGATTGAAGTCATTGCCGCTGAATTGTGCGCCGAAATTTTTGCAGCACAGTATGCCGAGATCAGAGTGGCGTCAGGTGCCATGGCGAACCTTTACGGTTTCATGGCTGTAACCAAACCAGGTGACGCGATCATCGTTCCTCCTGCTTCAATTGGTGGTCATGTAACACATCATGACGCGGGTTGTGCGGGACTGTATGGTCTGGATATTTACCAGGCGCCGGTTGCGGCGGACGGCTACACTGTCGACGTGGACGGGCTACGGGCCCTTGCCAACACTATTCAGCCCAAATTGATAACGATTGGCGGCAGTCTCAACATGGTCCCTCATCCGGTGTCGGATATTCGGTCCATAGCCGATGCAGTGAATGCCAAAGTCTTGTTCGATGCAGCGCACCAATGTGGCATTATTGCTGGAGGAGCCTGGCCTAACCCACTCAACCAGGGCGCCCATCTGATGACCATGAGTACCTACAAAAGCCTGGGTGGTCCTGCGGGCGGGCTGATTGTCAGCAATGACCCAGAAATTGCCGAACGTCTTGATGACATTGCATTTCCGGGCATGACGGCAAATTTCGACGCAGCCAAATCCGCTGCTCTGGCCATTACCATGCTGGACTGGCGCGATCATGGCAAAGCCTACGGGTCGGCGATGGTTGAACTGGCGACAACGTTAGCCAATGCGCTTGTTGACAATGATCTACCTGTATACGGCAAAGGCTTCGGTTATACCCAGTCGCATCAGTTTGCTGTCGAAGCTGCGCCATTCGGTGGTGGACAAGCCGCCTCCAGGAAGTTGCGCAAGGCTGGATTTCTCGCATGTGGAATTGGATTGCCCGGAGAGCCGGTCGCCGGGGACATGAACGGCTTGCGAATAGGCACGCCGGAGCTGGTGCGCTGGGGGGTCAAGCCGGATCATTGTGACAAGCTGGCCGCCTTGATTGCACGGGCACTGAAAACCAACGACCCGGTTTCCCTTGCCGGCGAAGTATCTGCATTCCGGCGCAAGTTTACCAAATTATACTATATCAGACCCTGAGCCTGCCGCAGCACTGTCGCGTCCCTCATGTATAGTGACGCCGATGGTCGCCTGTTATTGTTGCCGCAACCCACGCTGCTGCAAGACCTGATTGACAAGGTCATCGGCGGAGGCTGAATTAGCAAAGCAACCGGAAAGATTGCGTATCCGGCTGGCGATACTGGATTCAGGAAATCCGATTTTTGCCATGTCGGCCCGCAGAGCGGCTGTAACCTTGTCGAAAGATAATTGGCCAAATCCTTCTTCGTCGCGCAATCGCCTGATTGCCACGCAGTCGCTGATACTCTCATTCATTAAATGTTCCGGGCTATTGCGCGGCGGGTGCGGCCGGTCAACATCCCCTGTTTGATGATGTGCACATTCGTGTCGATCTATGAATTGCTGAAACTCCACCGGCGCGGCGGAAAAATTCGATCTCATTACTGTGGGAGTTCCACTGCTATCCCTGATTGCCATTCCCGACGCCAGGCCAGATCGCCCCCTGTCGGTATTTGTGAACCGAACCGTTTCACCCTTGTTGTTGACACACACGGGAGCTGCTGCAAGCCCCGACTGGTTTGCACCCTGATCTTGCTGGGCAATTGCGCCACCGACAAACAGAACTGCCGTTGACACGCATGCAATCAAACTGAACCCGAACCCGGGCAATTGAGTCATGATCCCTCAAACAGCAGGTTTGGCACCTGAGATTTGCCATCCGTCAATCCGGTTGCGGCATGAACAATCGCATTGGCGTTTATGCCAAAATGTTCATACAGATCGGCAATTGTGCCGGTCTGACCGAAATGCTCCACGCCTAGTGGAATGGTTCGGTGCCCGGCAACCCCGCCCAGCCAGGCCAGGGTTGCAGGATGTCCGTCAATTACCGTTACAATGGAGCAATTGCCCGGAAGTGGCGACAACAATGATTCTATATGACTGCGCGCGCGCGCATTTCCGCGGCGGCGGTCGCGTTGCGCAGCTGTCCATCCGGCGTTCAACCGGTCTGCCGACGTCACGGCCAAGACACCAACATCCCGCCGGATCTCCGCAATGCGCCCGGCAGCAGCAATGGCCTCCGGCGCGATACAACCCTGATAGGCCACTACGACTTCGCAGTTCGGCCCCGGCTTGCGCATCCAGTAAGCGCCGTCAATTGTACCTTGCCGGAAGTCGTCGTTGGCACGTTGGCCGGGCTGTTCGATCGGGTTGGTGCTAAGGCGCAAATAGACCGAGCCGCCCGTTTCATCCCGCAACCAGGTTCGTTCGTCTCGATCACCCTCGCCATCTTTCTGCAGGTACTGAAATGCCCACTGCATGATGACGGCCAGCTCATCGACGAAACCCGGTTCGAACGCTGCCAGCCCGTCCTGACTCATCCCGATTAACGGTGAGCCTACAGACTGGTGCGCCCCGCCTTCCGGGGCCAGCGTGACGCCGGACGGTGTGCCGGCAATAATAAAGCGCGCATCCTGATAACAGGCATAGTTCAATGCATCGAGGCCGCGTGCAACAAACGGGTCATAGACGGTGCCTACAGGCAACAGACGTTTTCCGAACAGCGAATGAGACAGACCTGCCGCTCCAAGCAGCAGGAACAAATTCATCTCCGCGATGCCCAGTTCAATGTGTTGTCCGCCTGGCGTGAATTCCCACTTCGCCGTGGACGGGATCTTTTCATTGATGAATGTGTCGGCCTGTTCAGTTCGCGCAAACAATTTGCGCCGGTTCACCCACGGCCCGAGGCTGGTCGTACCGGTGACATCAGGCGATGTCGTGACGATGCGTTGCGCCAGAACACTGTCGCCCTTTGACAGATCATCCAGTATTTTCCCGAAGCCCGTCTGGGTTGAGATTTCACGTTCCGCCGGATGTTCAATTGCCGGCACCGGTATTGCTGCATCGTTGAAACGGCGTGTCCCTCTTGAGAAGAACGGGGTCTGATCCAGGAAGGTCTGCAGAGCAGCAGGGTCATCCACGGTAGCAAATTTCTCCCACTCTTCACCTTCAGCCACACCCATATGACGCTGCCACGCTGCCATCTGCGTCTTGTTCATTAGTCCACCGTGATTGTCTTTGTGGCCGGCGATGGGTGTGCCCCAGCCTTTGACCGTGTAGGCCAGAAAACAGATTGGACGATCATGGTCGACGGCAGCGAAACTCTCAGCCATGGTCGCCACGCAGTTGCCACCGAGGTTTTCCATCAGTTCGGCCAGCTCATCATCGGATCTTGCTTCTATAAGCGCTGTCACGTCGCCCTGGTCACCGAGATCGTACATGAGACGCTTGCGCCACACCGATCCACCCATGAATGTCAGAGCAGAATACAACTGGTTCGGGCAAGCATCGATCCAGGCCTTGAGCCTGTCGCCACCACGCTCTTCAAAAGCAGCACGCTGCAAATGGCCATACTTGACGCGAACAACATCCCAACCGAATGCGTCGAATATTTTTTCCACCCTTTGCCAGAGCCCCTCGCGTACGACGCCATCCAGCGACTGGCGATTGTAATCAATTATCCACCAGGTGTTGCGCAGGTCATTTTTCCACCCTTCCTGCAGTGCTTCATAAATATTCCCCTCGTCCAGCTCCGCATCGCCGACCAGCGCCACCATCCTGCCGAGACGCACATCCTTCCCCCAGGACTTGGCCGAAATATAATCCTGCACCAGCGAAGCGAAATTTGTTATCGCGACCCCCAGGCCCACCGAACCTGTCGAGAAATCCACATCGTCGATATCCTTGGTCCGCGAGGGGTAGGACTGCACGCCTCCGAACCCGCGAAAAGCTTCCATCTTTTCGCGGGTCTGATTCCCCATCAGATATTGCATGGCATGGAATACGGGCGATGCGTGCGGCTTTACGGCTACGCGGTCCTCAGGCCGAAGAGCAGAGAAGTAAAGCGCCGTAATGATAGATACCATCGATGCAGATGAAGCCTGGTGACCACCAACCTTGATGCCATCCACCTTGGGCCGTATGTGATTGGCGTGGTGGATCATCCAGTGCGACAGCCACAACAGGCGTTGCTCGATGGTCTTCAGGTGACCGTTGCGCATAGTCATGGGCACTTTCTCGCTACCTCGTCCAAATAAATTGGCGCAAGTGTAGCCATTCAGGGCCTGAACGCTAGCTGGATCTTAGAATGTCGAAGGCAGCAGGTGGTTATTTCTGACCCTGCTGGTAAGACATGGTGGCCAGCACAATGCCGAATGTCACAAATGCGATTAAGACCATGGCGAGATACATTTGTTCGTAGGTTGTCACGGCATCCTCTCCATTGTTTCAGCGTGAAATACGCTGGAGATTGTGGCATGACCGGTAATGTTGCGCGTTGATCCACGTCAATTTCGCGCAACTGGGCCACTGGTCTGCCTCGATGAACGCTGGACTGTGTTTCAGTCAGGCATTTTCACGCCGGATACAACGGTTGGAAAATGCCAACGCGCGATTCCGTCATTGTCGATGCGATTCTCCCCCCCATGGACCAATAAACACACTTATGGCGTGTATTTCCTACATACAATGCAACCCTAAGTGATTGGTCCTTAACGCTTCATTAACCAAAACTTCCGGAGTCCGGGCGCAAAATTTCGCCATTTGAATTGCCCGCAACTTGGCGTTTTCAACCGGAGCAGGCAGTTGATTGTGCATATCTATTATGACAGTGCGCTGCAAAGGCCCGGAATCGTTGAGGTTCAAGGGCGAATCGTGGCTATCTCAGGTTGTCCACAGAGATCGTCAAGGCTGTGGACACAATATGTTGTGTTAAGCTTTCGTTAACACACTAGGTATTGACGAGCGCCCGTATTCGGCACTACATTCATGGGCATGGGAACGGGGCTAGGGACGGCTCGGAGTTGGGCCTTCCCGTCTAGGTAAGTAGATTACCGAACTCCAAACGTCAGAAGATGGATAAGGCGGAGCGATATCGCACTATCCAGACGGGGAAGTTGTGTCTTGTGCGTACGGGCTGGGAAGTCATGTACGTGTAAAGGGAGAGCTTCGCTGAAAAACCCTGTGTGTAAGGTTGCGTGAAAGAAATTTGCCGCTGAAAAGCGCTTGATTGATTAGATGAAACTGAACAACTGAAGCGGCCGCGGGTGCTGCTTTGAATAGGGGAATACGGATGCGGGTAGAACGGCGCTTTACGGTCGAAGGCAAGGGACCATATGCTGGAGTGGAATTTCGCAGGGCGAGCAGCGAGATCAGGAACCCTGACGGGTCAATTGTGTTCCAGCTCAAGGACATTGAGGTTCCCAAGACATGGAGCCAGGTGGCTTCCGATATCATTGCTCAGAAATATTTTCGCAAGGCCGGCGTGCCCGCACGGCTGAAAAAGGTAGAGGAAAATTCTGTTCCTTCCTGGTTATGGCGTTCAGTAGAAGACACCGAGGCGCTTGCGGAACTTCCGGAAGAAGAGCGCTATAGCTCTGAAATGTCGGCCCGGCAGGTGTTCAACCGCCTGGCCGGAACCTGGACCTACTGGGGATGGAAGGGTGGCTATTTTGATGCTGAAGCAGATGCATTGGCGTTTTACGAAGAAATGGTCAACATGCTGGCAACGCAGCGGTGTGCCCCGAACAGCCCGCAATGGTTCAATACCGGACTGCACTGGGCCTACGGCATAGACGGCCCGGGCCAGGGTCACCATTACGTTGATTTCCAAACCGGCAGGCTGACGAAATCCGCTTCGTCGTATGAACATCCGCAGCCGCATGCCTGTTTCATTCAGTCAATCTCGGACGATCTGGTGAATGAGGGCGGCATCATGGACCTGTGGGTACGTGAAGCACGCCTGTTCAAGTATGGTTCCGGAACAGGATCCAACTTCTCCTATATCCGTGGCGAAAATGAACCTCTGTCCGGCGGCGGCAAATCATCCGGCCTGATGAGTTTCCTGAAGATTGGCGACCGCGCGGCTGGCGCCATCAAGTCCGGCGGCACCACTCGCCGCGCTGCCAAAATGGTAGTGGTCGATATCGACCATCCGGACATCGAGGCCTATATCGACTGGAAAGTGAAAGAAGAAGAAAAAGTGGCCGCACTGGTAACCGGTTCGAAAGTTACCCAGCAGCACCTGAAAATCATCATGAAGGCCTGTGTCAACTGTGAAGGGCCCGGCGACGATTGCTATAATCCTGCGAAGAACCCCGCCCTGAAACGCGCCATCAAGGATGCGCGAAAGTCACAAGTGCCGGATGCTTATATCAAGCGCGTCCTGCAGTTTGCCGCGCAAGGTTTCAACGACATCGAGTTTGATACCTATGACACGGACTGGGACGGCGAGGCCTATCGCACGGTTTCCGGCCAGAACTCAAACAATTCGGTCCGCGTGACGGACGAATTTCTGCGCGCCGTTGAAAATGGATCGACCTGGGACCTCAAATGGCGCATGCATGGCGGTGTTGCCAAAACCATTGATGCCCGCGACCTGTGGGAAAAAGTCGGCAATGCCGCGTGGGCATGTGCAGATCCCGGTATCCAGTTCCACACGACCATCAATGACTGGCACACCTGCCCGGCATCAGGAGACATTCGCGCCTCCAACCCGTGTTCTGAGTACATGTTCCTGGATGACACTGCCTGCAACTTGGCATCCTTGAACCTGCTTACCTTCCTGGACAAGTCCACTTCGAAGTTTGACATCGAGGGCTTTGAACATGGCGTCAGATTGTGGACCATGGTTCTGGAAATCTCAGTGTTGATGGCACAGTTTCCGTCCAAGGAGATTGCCAAACGCTCGTATGAATTCCGTACACTTGGTCTGGGATTTGCCAATATTGGCGGCATGCTGATGACGTCTGGCATTTCGTATGATTCAGATGAGGGCCGAGCAATTTGCGGCGCAATCTCGGCCATCATGACCGGCGTGTCGTATGCAACATCTGCCGAAATGGCCGGCGAGCTGGGCCCGTTTCCCGGTTACAAGAAAAACGCGTCCGCCATGTTGCGGGTGATGAAGAACCATCAGCTGGCTGCGCGCGGATCGGCGCAAGGGTATCAGAAGCTGGCCGTGAACCCGGTTCCGCTTGACCACGCTAACTGTAACGACAAGATGCTGCTGGAACACGCCGTTGCCGCCTGGGACCGGGCAGTTGAACTGGGCACCAGGCACGGCTACCGCAATGCGCAAGCCACGGTAATCGCGCCCACCGGCACCATTGGTCTGGTGATGGATTGTGATACGACCGGCATTGAACCGGACTTTGCGCTGGTAAAATTCAAGAAGCTCGCAGGTGGCGGCTATTTCAAGATCATCAATCGCGCGGTGCCTGCAGCGCTGAACACGCTCGGCTATTCCGAAGAACAGATCGAAGCCATCATCAAGTATGCCGTTGGCAACGGCACGCTGTCGGATGCGCCCGCCATCAATCACCAAACGCTGAAGGCAAAGGGTTTCACTTCAAAGGAGCTGCAGGCTATTGAAAACGGACTGGGCTCGGCATTCGACATCAAGTTCGTGTTCAACAAATGGACACTGGGTGAAGAGTTCTGCACCGGGACGCTGGGCATTTCGGCAGACCAGCTCGACGATTTCAGTTTTTGCCTGTTGAGCCACCTCGGCTTTGCCAAGACTGATATTGAGGCAGCCAACATCCACGTGTGCGGTGCCATGACACTGGAGGGTGCACCGGAACTGAAGGAGGAGCATTTGCCGGTCTTTGACTGTGCCAACCCATGCGGCCGTCTCGGCAAACGCTACCTGTCGGTCGACAGCCACATCCGCATGATGGCTGCAGCCCAGCCATTCATCTCAGGCGCCATTTCCAAGACCATCAACATGCCCAACGAGGCGACGGTCGAGGACTGTCAGGCAGCGTATATGTTGTCATGGAAGCTTGCGCTCAAGGCCAACGCACTGTACCGGGACGGTTCGAAACTCAGCCAGCCGCTCAATTCAGCCCTGATCGAGGATGAAGAAGAAGATGCCGATGACGTCATCGAACAGGTAGCCGCAAGCCAGCCGCAGACGCAGCGGGTGGAAAAGGTTGTCGAGAAAGTCATTGAAAAGATAATGGAACGCGAGCGGGAGAAACTGCCGCAGCGGCGCAAGGGGTACACTCAAAAGGCCATCGTCGGCGGGCACAAGGTTTACCTGCGCACCGGCGAGTACGATGACGGCAAGCTGGGTGAAATCTTTATTGACATGCACAAGGAAGGTGCCGCCTTCCGCGCCATGATGAACAATTTCGCCATCGCCGTTTCCCTTGGCCTGCAATATGGCGTGCCGCTGGAGGAGTATGTCGAAGCCTTCACTTTCACGCGTTTTGAACCGGCAGGTCAGGTACAGGGCAATGAGGCGATCAAGAACGCCACGTCGATCCTCGACTATGTGTTCCGCGAACTGGCGGTTTCCTATCTCAGCCGAAATGACCTGGCGCATGTGGAGCCTGCGGACATACGTTTTGATGCCATGGGCAAGGGCGAAAACGAAGGCAAGGCCGACAAGGTCGGTGCTGCTCCCTGCCCGCCCGGCGGCATGCCGGCGATGGCAGTGGCATCTTCCGGCTACACACGGCAGAAACTGGCTGACAACATCTTCATGATGCCAAGCAGTACGCCGGCGTCGGCTGTCGCCAACCCGGTTGCAGCCAGCCAGTCGCGCATTGAGGCGGCATATGTGGCAGACGGTTCTGCGGCACTGAATGTGGCAGCGGAAATGGCAGTTGAAGCAAGCCCGCAGCCCGCAGAAGAAGCGGTCATCCCTCTGGACATTGATTCAGATGGAAAGATCAAGACCGACGCCGAACGCCGGGTCGAGGCGCGGATGAAGGGCTATGAAGGTGATAGCTGCGGCGAATGCGGCAACTTCACCCTTCTGCGTAACGGCACCTGCCTGAAGTGCGATACCTGTGGGAGTACGAGCGGGTGTAGCTGACGCTTAGTCCAGAGTAGTTCTCACAAAAGTGAATAAAGCGGAGCCTCCTGTTGCGGGGCTCCGCTTGTTTTGCAGCCGTCGATATCAGACACGCGGCTGGCGTGTTAGGTAAAGAGCGCAGTCTGCACCGGATCAGAGACCTAGTTGATCAACATTGCTTCCGTTGAGGTGTGCCCACGGTCACATCCGCCACCATAGCCGGAATAAGACGGCTTGGAGGCCTTGTATGCCTTGCTACCGGTGCTTTCGACTTCGCCGGTAGGGACGGTTGCGGCCACATCACCGGCGCTAACAGCTGCGCCAACGGCGCTGGATGCCGGAGCAGGTGTCACTTCGGGCATTTCACCGGCAACTGCCGGCAGCGCGAAAAGCGCGATGAATGCAGGAACAAGCAATGTCTTCATGGTATCCTCCGATAATTCGGTACTCATCAAATCCGTCTGGGATCATGTTACTGCATTTGAACCGGTTTTCCTATGGTAAGGTGGACAATTTGCCATCACAATTTGCAGGTGACCAGAACCGGCTGGTAATCAAGTCTCCCGCTTGCGATATCCAAGACGTGAAACAACCATGAGGGTAAGCGAATGGCAGTCACCAACGTACTTGCAGCCCTGATCGGGCTTTACTTCATCTGCGGCGGTATCGCCATGTTGAGCGATCGAAAAGCGATGACCGGTATGATGCAGGCGCTCATCGAGCAGCCTGTCTTGGGTTACTTCGGCGGCGTCATGGCCTTCGCCATCGGCGGCACTATTCTGGCCGTCCATTCAATATGGGATAGCTGGCTCGCCGGATTCATAACGCTGGTCGGCTGGATCAGCCTGATCGAAGGGGCATTGTTGATTGCGGCCCGCCAGCCGTTTTTGCAACTTGTTTCAAAACTGAAGTTCGACGGACAACTGGGAACCGGGTTCGGCGTGGTCACTTTGGGTATCGGCCTGGTCTTGCTGACAATGTCACTTTTGTGAGAGATGCTCTAGACAAATAGCCATCACAATTCATGACGGCTTTTGACAAAACCATCCTTGCAAACACTAAATTGTCCTCGTGTTCGAAATTTACCGGCGAGCGGCCTCAGTCGTCCTCAACGCTCGGGACTTTCACCAGGGCCTCGCCTTCCAGCACCAGTACATCATCGACCGAACATGTGCAGGCCAGTTTGACGCGATTACCCTTGTCACTCAACTCAAGCACTTCAACGCGAGCCGTCACAATGTCACCGATGCGCACCGGTGCCTTGAAGTTCAAAGATTGCGTCATGTAAATCGCACCTGGACCCGGCAGTCGGGTGCCGATCACAGCAGAGATCAGGCTGGCGGTGTAAAGACCATGTGCAATACGGCCCTTGAACGGGGTCTGGGCTGCAAAGTGTTCCGAAAGATGGATGGGATTGCGGTCGCCGGATATCTCGGCAAAACCAATGACGTCAGAAGATTTGACTTCCTTGGCATAGGTTTCGGCCATGCCGATCGACAAATCCTCAAAATACAGGGTCTGGGTGGCGGGTAACATGGCTTACGGGGCTCTTTCAGCAAACGCATCAGTTTGTCATATTGCAGTGCAATATGCGCACCACAGTGTTTGCTGTCCAGCCCTGGTAGTAAAGTTCCCGCAAACTGGCTAAACAAACCAGGTCAGAGCAATGGGTCCGCCCAAAAGGTGACCCCGGAACGCTTGAGCCCCCTCGCGCGTCCCGGGGTCAGGGTAACCCCCCAAGGCTCCCCTGCAAAACAGGTTATATGTGTCGCTACTGCACTAGCGGCGAACGATGACCTTCGCGCCAACCCGGGCGCGTTTATGAAGGTCAATGATGTCGGTATTGGTCAGGCGAATGCAGCCTGATGATACAGCACCACCAATAGTAGACGGGTTGTTGGTGCCATGAATTCGATACAGCGAGCTGCCGATATACAGCGAGCGTGCGCCCAGCGGATTGTTGGGGCCGCCTTCCATGCGAGCCGGCAAAATAATGCCCTTTTTCTTTTCCCGCGCAATCATACTTTTTGGAGGCGTCCAGCTGGGCCACTCCGCTTTTCGGGAAATTTTGGCGGTTCCTGACCACTGAAATCCCCGGCGCCCGACGCCGACACGATATTTATAGGCTTTTCCGCCAGGTTGAATGAAGTACAGATTGCGTTCCGACGTATCGACAATAATCGTACCGGCCGCATATTTGCGACCCTGTGGAAAGTTGATCAGCTTGCGAGTGCTCGGGCCATAGTTCTTGCGACCAAAACTGAAGCCACCTCGGTCTCTATTACTACTTCCACCGAACAGGCACTCGAAGAAATTGCTGCATTGTTTGCCATTACGCGACTGGGTAGCACTTGCGGGTGGAACAGCTATTACTGCTGCCAGCGCAATCGCAGATAATGATAAAAGTACACGCTGCATAGAACCTCTCGCTCGCGAATCTCTAAAAGCCGTCGGCCATTTGATGTCCGACCATAGATGCGCCTGCGCTGCACATTCAAGGGCGAGATTGGGGATCGGTGCATTATTTTGAAAAGTGTTGCAAAAATGCAACGGTCTGCTTTTTCTTATACTTTAGTCTTACGACCATACAGTTCGAGCCTGTGGTGGATGATCTCATAACCCAGCTCCCGGGCGATCTCTTCCTGCAAGCGTTCGATCTTCTCCGATTGAAACTCCATGACTGCACCCGTATCAACATCTATCAAATGATCATGGTGCGGCCCATCTGCCGGTTCATACCTTGACCTGCCATCCACGAAAGCATGTCGTTGAATGACGCCGTGCTCTTCCAGCATTTTCAACGTGCGATAAACAGTCGGCAAAGAAATGCGGCTGTCCTGCCGAACGGCACGTCTGAATATATCCATTGCATCGGGGTGCTCATCACCCTTGTCGGCCAGTATCTGGATGATCAGCTTGCGTGGTTTGGTAATGCGCGCACCGCCTTCTCGCAGCGCACGCAACAGTTCATCACTGTCAAGGGGTGTGGTCATTTCGGCAAATTATCAAGTTGATAATCATTTGCAATAGTAAATCGAGCTGCGACAAATTCCTTATTGCAAATAATTTGCATTTACATAAATTGACATCCAACACCTAAATCAGGATCACTGCCCGTGCTTAGCTATCTGAAAAAACCGATCCTCGTCGCCTTGCTTTCGGCCATCATGTTCAGCTTCGCGCCAAGCGCGCAAGCACGACTCAAGGTTGTGACGACCTTCACGATTATTGCCGACATGGCAGCCAATGTTGCAGGCGATGCGGCGGACGTTGTGTCGATCACCAAGCCCGGTGCAGAGATACACAACTACCAGCCAACCCCGAAGGACATAGTGCGTGCGCAGGGCGCCGGACTGATCCTGTGGAACGGCCTCAACCTGGAGCAATGGTTTGAGAAGTTCCTGGCCAATCTGAAAGGCGTACCTTCGGTTGTTATCAGTGATGGCGTTCAGCCGATGAGCATTGTTGAGGGTCCCTATCAGGGCAAGCCCAACCCCCATGCGTGGATGAGTCCCACCGATGCGCAAACATATGTCGACAACATTGCGCGCGCCATGGCTGAACAGGACCCGGACAATTCTGCAGTCTATATGGCAAACGCCAAAAACTACAAAGCTGAAATCAATGCCCGGGTAGCCCCCATCCGCAAAGCCCTGGCAGCTATCCCGGAAGACCAGCGCTGGTTGGCGACCAGCGAAGGGGCATTTTCCTATCTAGCGCGCGACTTCAAGCTGAAGGAGCTGTTTCTGTGGCCGATCAATGCCGACCAGCAGGGAACGCCACAGCAGGTTCGGCGGGTCATCGACACCGTGCGTGCCAACAACATAAAGGCCGTGTTCAGTGAAAGCACCATTTCGCCCGCTGCGGCAAAGCAGGTCGCGCGCGAAACCAGTGCGAAATATGGCGGAGCGCTGTACGTGGACTCACTGTCGGGTCCCGATGGACCTGTGCCGAGCTATCTCGACCTTCTTACGGTGACTACAGAAACAATCGCATCAGGACTGAAATAATGCTGAACCCCGCAAGCGCCAATCAACTGCAGGCTGAGGGCCTTGAAGTCCATGACGTGACCGTTACTTACCGCAATGGCCATACTGCGTTGTATGACGCCAGCTTTTCGCTGCCAGCCGGCACCATCACTGCGCTGGTGGGCGTTAATGGTTCGGGCAAGTCGACGCTGTTCAAGGCAATCATGGGTTTCGTACCGCTGGCCAAGGGGAGCGTCTCAATTCTCGGCATGAGTGAAGAAAAGGCGCTCGGAAAAAATCTCGTCTCCTACGTGCCGCAGTCTGAAGAAGTAGACTGGAATTTCCCCGTCCTGGTGGAAGACGTGGTCATGATGGGCAGATACGGCCATATGAACTGGATGCGTATCGCCACAGCCCGTGACCACGAAAAGGTCGCCAGTGCGCTGGAACGGGTCGGCATGGCCGAGTATCGCAAACGCCAGATTGGAGAATTGTCCGGAGGTCAGAAAAAACGCGTGTTTCTGGCTCGGGCTCTGGCACAGGAAGGCAGGATCATCCTTCTCGACGAACCGTTTACCGGCGTGGATGTAAAGACCGAAGATGCCATCATCAAACTGTTGCAAGGGCTTCGTGACGAAGGACATATCATGCTGGTCTCCACCCATAATCTCGGATCAGTTCCCCAGTTCTGTGATCGTGCCATTTTGATCAAGGGAACGGTTCTGGCAGACGGGCCAACCGAGCAAGTGTTTACGCAAGCCAATCTGGAACACGCTTTTGGCGGAGTGCTTCGGGAGTTTACCCTGGGTGGCGAAGAACTGCATGACGACGACGATGCCCGCACGCTTACCGTGCTCACTGACGACGAGCGACCGTTCGTTATTTACGGTGAAGGTGACGAGGAGCAGAAATGAACCTGCTGCTGGAACCGTTCGCTTACAACTACATGATCAATGCCATGTGGGTGTGTGCACTGGTCGGTGCAGTGTGCGGTTTCCTGTCGTCTTATCTCATGCTGAAAGGCTGGTCACTGATTGGAGATGCTCTGTCACACGCCATTGTGCCAGGTGTTGCCGGTGCCTACATGCTCGGCCTGCCTTTCTCGATAGGTGCGTTTTTTTCGGGCGGCCTGGCAGCACTTACCATGCTGTTTTTGAACCAGCGCACCAAGTTGCGTGAAGATGCCATCATCGGTTTGATCTTCACATCGTTTTTTGCGCTTGGGCTGTTCATGGTGTCGCTGTCTCCAACATCGGTGAATATACAAACCATCGTGTTAGGCAATATCCTGGCCGTCACGCCGGAGGACCTGGTACAGCTTGTCATCATTTGCGTCGTTTCCATTGGCGTGTTGTTGTTCAAATGGAAAGACCTGATGATCACGTTCTTTGACGAAGACCATGCACGTTCTGTAGGTCTCAATACAACTGTACTCAGACTGGTGTTCTTTACTCTCCTGTCGGCCTGTACGGTTGCGGCACTGCAGACAGTCGGTGCCTTTCTGGTCATTGCCATGGTCGTGACACCGGGTGCTACCGCCTACTTGCTGACTGATCGCTTTTCCCGGTTGATCATTCTGTCGGTCAGTATTGGCGGTCTCACCAGTTTTGCGGGCGCTTATCTCAGTTACTTCCTCAATGGCGCAACGGGCGGAATAATTGTCATCCTCATGACGGCGGTGTTCTTGGTTGCCTTCGTGTTGGGACCCAAGCATGGCCTGCTAGCGGCCAGGGCGAAAGCGCGTGCTGCTCTGGAGGCGCGGCCATGACGGCACTAATTGAATGGGTCACGCAGCCGTTTGCGTTTGAGTTCATGCTCAAGGCATTTGTCATTGCGGTAGTGTTGTCACTTCCGATGGCTATCCTGTCTTGCTTCCTGGTGCTCAAGGGCTGGTCGTTAATGGGCGATGCAATTTCACACGCTGTACTGCCGGGTGTCGTGCTGGCCTACATACTCGGATTGCCATTGGCTGCTGGTGCTTTCGCCGCCGGAATGACCTGCGCCCTGGCGACAGGATTTCTGGACCGCAACTCCAGACTCAAACAGGATACCGTCATGGGAGTGGTGTTTTCCGGCATGTTTGGACTGGGTCTGGTGATGTATGTCGCCATCCAGACGGAGGTGCATCTGGACCATATCTTGTTTGGCAACATTCTGGGTCTCACCTGGAATGATGTGGCTGAGACGGCCTTCATCGCGCTCATCTGTACATCCGGGATTGCCATTTGGCGCAAGGACCTGTTGTTGCATGCTTTCGACGCACAACATGCCCGCGCCATCGGACTGAAAGTGCAGTTGCTTCACTACGGCCTGCTGGCAGCAATATCACTGGCCGTTGTCGGTGCGCTTAAGGCATCGGGCATCATACTGGCCATTGCCCTGTTGATTGCACCGGGTGCCATCGCCTTTCTGGTGACCCGCCGATTTGGAAGCATGCTGGCAGTGGCGATCACGGTTGCCATTGGCTCAAGTCTGGTTGGCGTGTTTGCCAGTTTCCATCTCGATTCAGCCCCTGCCCCGACCATCGTCCTGGTCATGACCTTGTTGTTCATAGCCGCCTTCGTTCGCCAGCAGATACTGTTTGCCAAACTTGCCAGGCGTCAATTCTGAGATTGTTTACCGGATCTGGCGTAGTCAATGCGTGCCTGCACCTCTACGGCGGCTACGGCAGAAACGTTAACTACTGAACGGGTGGTTGCGGCGGGCACCAGAACATGGGCGGTTGCAGCCGCGCCAACCAGAATGGGCCCTATGGGCGTGCCATTTCCAAGCTCCATGACAAGCTGATATGCCAGGTTGGCGGCGTCTGAATTCGGGAACACAAACACGTTGGCCTGGCCTTGCAGCGTAGAGCCGGGGAACAGCCGTTGGCGCAAATCCTCATTGAGTGCTGTATTACCGTGCATCTCACCGTCAAACTCAAAGTCCGTGCCTTCCTCATGCAGCAGGCCGGAAGTATCACGCATCAACTGGATGTCGATGGATTCTGCAGAGCCAAAGCTGGAATTGGCCAGCAGGGCAACCTTGGGCTCAACGCCGAAACGCTTGACGATACCGGCAACTCGCCGTGTCAGTTGCGCCATCTGTTGCGGAGAACGGTCAACATTACCGTATGTGTCTGCAAAAAAGTAAACGCCACGGTCCAGTATGCAGCCGGATATCGTCGCAAAATCATTTGCCCGCGGCCCCATACCAATAATGCGACGAATATGATCAAGGTGGCTATAGAATCTACCTTCAAGCCCGCAGATCATCGCATCAGCGTCGCCACGCCTTATCGCCAGAGTTGCGATTACGGTAGAATTGGTTCGAACCAGTGTCTTGGCAGCATTCACCGGCACACCTTTGCGCCCCGCAATCTCCACTAACGTGTTCACGTAGTCCAGATAGCGGGGGTCAGATTCCGGATTGATGACCTCGACATGTTTGCCCGCTTTCAGATCGAGGCCAAAGGAAGCCGCACGACGTTCAATCACGTCAGGCCGGCCAATCAGAATCGGAATTGCCCAACCGTCCGCTGTGGCTATAGCTGCGGTCCGCATGGCGCGCTCGTCTTCGCCTTCAGCATAGATGATGCGTTTGGGGCTTTGTTTGGCAGCGGCAAATACCGGCCGCATGATCATGCCGGAACGGAACACAAACCTGTTCAAATTTTCCACATAGGCATCAAAGTCCTCGATAGGCCGAGTTGCCACGCCTGAGTCCATGGCGGCCCTGGCCACCGCAGGTGCGATCCAAAGTATGAGCCGTTGATCGAATGGATTTGGAATCAGGCTGTCGGTTCCAAATGAAGACACACCACCTTCGTAGGCCTTTGCAGCAAGTTCGGAGACTGCCTCGTGAGCGAGAGCTGCTATGGCGTGTGTGGCGGCAATCTTCATTTCCTCGTTAATGGCTGTTGCACCCACGTCCAGCGCACCGCGGAAAATATAGGGGAAGCACAAGACATTATTGACCTGATTGGGAAAGTCGGACCGGCCCGTGCAGATCATTGCATCAGGTCTTACCTTGCGCGCTTCGTCCGGGTGAATTTCGGGATTGGGGTTAGCCAGTGCCATGATCAAAGGCTTGTCGCCCATTTTCTTGACCATGTCCGGTTTGAGCACACCACCCGCCGAAAGCCCCAGAAAGACATCAGCTCCTTCTATTACATCGCCAAGCGTGCGGGCCTTGGTCTTCTTGGCATACGGCGCCATCCACTGATTGATGCCGTCCCTGCCCTCATAAGCCACGCCGTCGATATCGGAAATCCAGATGTTTTCAGGCTTTGCGCCCATGCCGACAATCAGGTGGAGACAGGCAAGGGCCGCTGCTCCTGCACCGGACGTGACGATCTTGATATCTTCCAGTTTCTTGCCAGCAATCTCCATGGCATTGACAATGGCGGCTGCCACGATAATGGCCGTTCCGTGCTGGTCATCGTGGAAAACCGGGATATTCATGCGCTGCTTCAGCTCATCTTCTATGATGAAGCATTCCGGCGCCTTGATATCCTCCAGGTTGATGCCGCCGAATGTCGGCTCCAAGGCTGCGACCGTGTTTACAAACAGGCTTGAATCCTTGGCGTCCAGCTCAAGATCAAAAACATCAATGCCGGCAAATTTCTTGAACAGAACAGCCTTACCCTCCATCACCGGTTTGGAGGCAAGAGGACCGATATCGCCAAGTCCGAGAACTGCGGTGCCATTGGTGATAACGGCTACCATATTGGCCCGCGCGGTTAGCGTAGATGCTTCTGCCGGCTGGTCATGGATTTCCATGCACGCGGCTGCCACGCCGGGCGAATAGGCAAGCGCCAGATCGCGTTGGTTGGACAATGGCTTGGAAGCCTTGATCTCCAGCTTTCCCGGTTTCGGGTGGCGATGATAGTGCAGCGCATTTTCGCTCAATTCGTCAGTAACAATTCGTGGCATGAGGGCGTCTTCCGGTTTTTTTCATGTCCTTGCGGATCTAGTTATGCCGCAAGCCTATAGCAGCCTAAGAAGACATTCCACAGTATAGATTCCCGACAGCCATGGTTCGCAATTCTGCGCATCCGCGCACAACAAACCGGCAACATTGCGTACTGGCCTTGTCTTCCCTGCCATTATAGGATTGTCGGGTAAAAGCAGCTGTCAACGAGGAAATCACCATGGGAAAAATTACATTTTTAGCACTGGCAGCTTCAATTGCCGCCCTGTCCGCACCTGCAACAGCCCAAGATACCAAGCCGATGGGATTTTTTGTCACAAGCGTCGGCATGGGTGATGGCGCGAATCTGGGCGGCATTGAAGCAGGCGATGCGCATTGCGCAAAACTGGCAACGGCAGCGGGCTCCAAGGGACGCACCTGGAGGGCATACCTGAGCACTTATCACAAGGACAAGCGCGGCATTTCTGCCCGCGACCGGATCGGCAAAGGCCCATGGTACAATGCCAAGGGAGTATTGATAGCCGAAGACCTCGATCAACTGCATATTATGCCGAACCTGGTGAAGCGAACTGCTCTGGATGAAAACGGCAACACCATCAAGGGCCGGGGTGACAAACCGAATGAACATGACATTCTGACCGGTTCGAAAATGGACGGCACAGCTTACTTTCCGTGGGAAGAAGGCGACCATACCTGCTCCAATTGGACGAGCAACTCTGATGAAGGCAGTGCCCAGGTCGGTCACCACGACCGCCATGGTGGTGGCAACGTTTCGTGGAATTCGGCACACGGATCACGCGGCTGCAGCCAGGAAAAACTGAAGGGCACCGGTGGAGCCGGATTCCTGTACTGTTTTGCGGCTGACTGAGCCTTTAAAGAATTGGCAGGCGAATCTGCCTGGCGGCAATCATCATCCCACCCGGTAAACAGGTTGCCGCTACACTACTACTGTTTTGGCAGGGATAACCGAACATGCAGCTCGCGCAACTGGCGCGGCTCCGGTTCGGTCGGTGCGCCCATCAGCAAATCGGCGGCCTGCTGGTTCATGGGGAACAGGGTGATTTCGCGCAGATTGCGCGTGCCGCACAACAACATCACAACACGGTCGACACCGGCGGCCAGGCCACCGTGCGGCGGCGCACCATACTGAAATGCCCGATACAGCCCGCCAAAACGTTCCTCGACCACTTCCCTGGGCAAGCCGGCAATCTCGAACGCCTTGACCATAGTGTCCGGCTTGTGATTTCTGATGCCGCCTGAAGCAATTTCGAAACCATTGCAGACCAAATCATACTGATAAGCCTTGATGGTCAGTGGATCCTGATTTTCCAGTGCGTCCATCTCGCCCTGCGGCATCGAGAATGGATTGTGCGAGAAATCGATCTTCTTTTCTTCCTCGTTGTATTCGTAGAACGGAAACTCGACAATCCAGGCCAACTCAAACCGGTCTTCGTCGATGAGTTTCAACTCCGCCCCGGCCCTATCGCGGGCATCGCCCGCGAAGGTGGCAAACTTTTCCGGCAACCCCGCGACGAAGAAACAGGCATCTCCGTCTGCCAGCCCCATCTGGGTGCGAATGGCTTCGGTACGGTCAGGCCCGATGTTCTTCGCCAAAGGACCCGCACCCTCCAGTCTATCCCCTTCAGGGCGCCAGAAAATGTAACCGAGTCCCGGTTGTCCTTCACCCTGAGCCCAGGAATTCATCCGATCGCAAAACGCCCGCGAACCACCGGTCTTGGCCGGAATAGCCCAGATTTCGACCTTGGGGTCGGAGGCAATCATGCCGGCAAACACCTTGAAACCGGAGCCGGCAAAATGCTCTGTCACTTCCTGCATTTCAATCGGGTTGCGCAAGTCGGGTTTGTCGGTGCCGTATTTTCTAACTGCATCGGCGTACGTAATGCGTGGGAAGTTCTGTGTGACCGGTTTGCCGTCAGCGAATGCCTCGAACACGTTGCGAATGACAGGCTCAACCGTGCTCAAGACATCGTCCTGGGTTACAAAACTCATTTCAAGATCAAGCTGATAAAACTCACCCGGCAGGCGGTCGGCGCGTGGATCTTCATCCCGGAAGCATGGTGCAATCTGAAAGTACTTGTCAAAACCGGAAACCATCAACAGCTGCTTGTATTGCTGTGGTGCCTGCGGTAACGCGTAGAACTTGCCGGGATGGATGCGGCTGGGAACCAGAAAATCGCGCGCGCCTTCCGGAGACGAAGCGGTCAGGATTGGCGTCGAAAGCTCGTTGAATCCGGCATTCGCCATTTCACTGCGCATCTTGGCGATGATGGCTGAGCGTTTCATGATATTGGCATGCAGTGTTTCCCGGCGTAAATCCAGGAAACGGTACTTCAGGCGGATATCTTCGGGATATTCCGGTTCAGCAAATACCGGCAGCGGCAATTCCGAAGCCCGGGAGAGAACTTCGATCTCACGCGCAAAAACCTCTACCTCTCCGGTTGGCAGGTTGGGATTGACTGTCTCTTCAGAACGCGCCTTGACTTCTCCATCGACACGGATCACCCATTCGCTGCGCACCGCTTCAGCAATCTTGAAGGCAGGTGAGTCAGGATCTGCCACTATCTGCGTCATGCCATAGTGATCGCGCAGATCGACAAACAGCAAACCGCCATGGTCACGAACGCGATGCACCCATCCTGAAAGTCGGGTGGATTCGCCCACATTGGACTTGGAAAGCTGGGCGCAGGAATGGCTGCGATAGGCGTGCATGGGTAACCCTCTTGGCAAACGCGGAACTTGTTCGTTGGAATGCGCGGGAAAAGCGCACGAGGCAGCGTATTTGTCAAGGTTTGGGCTTGAGAACGCACGAGCACAGGACTAGGACAGATGCACGCACCAATCTCGCTTGCCGCAGGCGCACCTGATGAAATTCCTGCTGCCGCTTTCACCGCTCTTGGCTGCAGCAGGAATTCTGCTCGCTGGTAATGGTCTGCAAGGCACACTGATTGCCCTGCGCTCGAGCCATGAAGGCTTCGATCCTGCGTTGATCGGGTTGATGGGAACCGGTTATTATGCAGGCTTTATGTTGTCTTGCCTGCTCACCGCGAGGCTTATCCGGGCGGTTGGCCATATCCGGGTTTTTTCCGGACTGGCCTCCATTGCAGCATCCGCTTCGCTGACCATGGTGTTATGGCTCGATCCTTTCGTCTGGATTGGGTTGCGGTTTGTTTCCGGTTTTTGCTTTGCCGGGTTGTTCATGGTCATTGAGAGCTGGCTTAACGCATCTGTCGACAACGCCCACCGCGCCAGCACGCTCTCGGTGTATCGCATGGTGGATCTGGCCGCCGTAACCGGTTCGCAGTTTCTCTTGCCGGTCGTGGGTGCGTATGGATTTGCCATATTCGCGATCGCCGCCATCATGACCAGTCTGTCACTGGTGCCGATTTCGCTGATGGACAGAACGGCGCCAAAACCACCCGATGAGTTCCGGTTTTCCATTGCAAGCATCTGGGCCATATCGCCATTGGCTTGTTTCGGCTGCATCACAATTGGAATGACTAATTCCACATTCCGCTTGATGGGGCCCATCTATGCGTCAGAAATTGGCTTTGATACGGCGGAGATTGCCACTTTCATGAGCGCCGGCATCGTTGGAGGCGCAGTGTTGCAGTTGCCACTCGGCTGGTTATCGGACCGGCTGGACCGACGCTGGGTGCTGATTATCGCGACGTTGGGAGCGGCTGCATCGGGTTTCATGTTGTCAAGTATGGCGGCAACATCACAACCTATGGCCATGACCGGCATCTTCCTGTTCGGCGCGTTTGCGCTGCCGCTGTATTCACTGTCCGCAGCCCACGCCAATGATCGCGCCAAGCGCGGGCAATATGTCATAGTGGCTGCCGGATTGAGCTTCTTTTTCTCGCTGGGAGCAATGATCGGTCCATTTGTGGCCGCGCAGGTGCTGTCGATTTTCGGGCCGGACTTCTTCTTTATCTATACCAGTATTGTGCACTTGAGCCTGGTAGGCGTGACACTGTGGAGGATGACGGTGCGCCGAATGCCTGACATGAAGACCAAAAAGCGTTATGTAACCCTGCTCAGAACGTCTCCCATGATATATCGCCTGGCCCATAAAGCCGCCAGTAAAACCTCGCGCAAGGCCGTTTGACCTGCGCCAGGCAATCAGATTGATCTGAACTGCTTGATTTACGTTCAACATTCTGGCTTTGTCCCCGCTCATGCAGATAATTACTACGACCACCAACCTCGCCCGCCTTTGCAAGACGCTCGCCAACGACACATATGTGACCGTGGATACCGAATTCATGCGCGAGCATACATTCTGGCCAATCCTGTGTTTGATCCAGGTTGCAGGCGCTACAGAAGAAGCCGTCATAGATCCAATGGCAGACGGCATTGACCTTGCTCCATTCTATCATCTGATGGCCAACGAGGCTGTATTGAAGGTGTTTCATGCTGCCCGCCAGGACGTGGAGATATTCGTCGAGGCGACCGGCACCACACCGACCCCGATCTTCGATACACAGGTTGCCGCCATGGTGTGCGGATTTGGCGACCAGGTTGGTTATGAATCGCTGGTTCGCAAACTGGCCAGTCAGCAGATCGATAAATCATCCCGATTCACTGATTGGGCCAGGCGCCCGTTGACCGACAAACAGCTTGCCTATGCGTTGTCAGATGTCACACATTTGCGAGTTGTCTATGAGAAACTCCGCGACATGCTGGAGGAAAATGGCCGCACCCCATGGCTGGCGGAGGAAATGGCAGTGATTGCATCTGCCGATACCTACATCTCCGACCCGAATGAGGCCTGGAAACGCTTGAAGTTCCGTCCGCGCAATCTCAAACAGATGGGAATTGCTGTTAAACTGGCAAAGTGGCGTGAACAACGCGCCCAATCGAAGAACATGCCGCGCAATCGCATTATCAAGGACGACGCAATATCGGAACTCGCCACACAGGCCCCGCGCGACAGGGCGGGCTTGTCAAAGTTGCGCGCGTTGCCGCGTGGTTTGGCCGATGGCGGCTTGGGCGATGAAATCCTTCGCGCCATTGAAGCAGGCCTTGCAATGCCCAAGAAAGAGCTTCCTTCGCTGGAACCATCAAGAGGCCCGCAACCGGAAGGTGCTTCAGCGATTGCTGATGTATTGAAACTGGGCCTCAAGGTAGTCTGCGAGCGTGAAAATATTGCCCCGCGCCTGATTGCAAATGCAGCAGATATTGAGGAGTTTGCCGGCAATGGTGGCGAGCATCTGCAGATGATGCGCGGGTGGCGTCATGAACTGTTCGGTGAAGTGGCGAAAGGTTTGAAAGCCGGCAAACTGGCGATCGGAATCCGCGACGGCAAACCGGACATTTTTAGCGCGTAAGACGCAATTTGTACTAAACATTCAGTGCGATTCAGGTTTTGATTGAATCAAAACCGCGCTCTATCCCTTTGTTGTCGCATTTGTTTTTCACAAAACCAGTATCCACTTTTGTGAGAAATGCTTTAGCTGCGTATTTCTGGTTCAAGCCCCATTACGCCAGCAAGCTGAAACAGCCTCTTCTCAACTGACTCACCATTAAGGTCAGCTAGTTTTTTCGGAAAACCCAGTACAAGCGTCTTTCCCTCTATGAATAATTTTATCTTGGGCAAAAGCCCCGTCATTGCGCCCGTCAGCACATAGGCCAGACGCATGGCGGCAGCCAGGATAAGAGCCCGTTCCAGCCAATCTTCCGAAATCAGGTCGACAAACTCGCGCGGCGCATGCTTTGCATTGATACCCTGGTAGCGAAAAAACACCGCCAGTGCCAGGAATAGCCGTCCAGGGTGATCAACGCCGACAATCGCGGCTTGCGAGATCATGGTCAATGCACGACCGGACCTGTAATCCGGATTTGCCCTCCAGGATATGTCAGCCATCATGCAGGCCGCCTGGCGTAAACGTGTCTCTTCTTCTGTTTCAACCCGTGTGTCGGCATTAAACAAGCCGTTGGTCCAGTCGCACAATTCCAGCTCGTGCTTCGGTGAACGAGCATAACGTTTGGCAAAGTCCCAACTTGCGTTCAACAGCGGATCAGTATCACGAACTCGCTTCTTGAGTTTACCGAATAACAGTCCTTCACGAACACCATAGATCGATGTCACCATTTCCTTCGGTTTCGTGCGCGCCAGCAACCGCTCAAGCACCAGGGCTGCCATTGGCATGGTTTCGGACCGGCTTTTTGATACAGCATCAATTCCCTTCAGTGTATCCGGTGAAAGACGGGACACGAAGTCGGCCAACGACAAGGCCGTCGAGCGATCCAAAGTGTAGCCTTGAACAATTATCAGCGGATAATGAATTTGCGCCATGTGCAAACGGGCGAGGTTTCGCCACGCGCCACCAACCGCATAAAATGTGCGTTCGTCCAGGTTTTGCAACAAGTTCGCCCGGTCCAGGTGGGAATCAATGTAACTGGCGGCCGCTTCAACATCCGGGCCTGCTTCACCCAAAATTCGCAATGACCCCAGAGGAAGGGTTATGCCAGCGCGCAGCTTTCCCATTGTTACATCCACAAGCTCCAGGCTGCCGCCGCCAAGATCGCCGACAATCCCATCTGCCTCTGGAATAGCGGACAGCACGCCCTTTGCCGCAAAGGCTGCTTCCTGGCGGCCAGTCAGAATGCTAATTTCTACGCCAAGTAAGTCCTGTGCCTTTGCGATGAAGTCAACGCCGTTTGATGCATCACGCACCGCGGCGGTTGCCACCGGGAAAATCTCGCTGACATTCATCAAGCGGCACACTGCCCGAAACCGTCGCAGCGCATTCAAGGCACGCAAAGATGCCTCGGCGTCCAACGCTCCGGTTTCGGCAACACCTCGACCAAGAGCGCACAACACCTTTTCGTTGAACATGGGTGAAGGCGCACGGCGAAGGCCATCATAAACCACCATACGCACCGAATTTGAGCCAATATCCACCACCGCAACTGGTGTTGCGTCAGAAATCCTGTCAAGTTTCTTGGCCGGATTCACTCAGGCCTGCCCCACTGTTGAAGTGCAATCCGGAATCAAAACCTGACCGCTCATTTGCTTTGCCGACCGGAAATAGCAGGTGGCAGGCTGTCTTTCAAAGAACTTCCACGTCCCGATAGCGACGGGTTGTTCATAAAGTAGTCATGCGCGTTAAATGGCTCTTCTTCGGGACCGGGCGCCATCCGGTGTGAACTGCCATCAGGCATGAGCTGCCAGCTTTGCTGGTTGTCTCTGAGGTTGGCGACCATGATCTGATCGAGGACCTGTTGATGGACAGTCGGTGTATCTACCGGCACTAGCGTTTCAACCCGCCGGTGCAAATTGCGAGGCATCCAGTCGGCGGAAGAAATGTATACCCGCGCCTTTTGGCTGGGCAATCCGTCGCCATTACCGAAACACACAATGCGAGAGTGCTCGAGAAACCTCCCTATGATGGATTTTACGTTGATGTTTTCTGAAAGCCCCGGCAATCCCGGCCTCAAACAGCAAATACCACGAATGACAAGCTCAATGTGAACACCTGCATTACTGGCTCTATACAAGGCATCGATTATTTCCCCATCGACCAGGGAGTTCATTTTCGCCCAGATGGCTGCCGGCCTGCCAGCCCTCGCATGGGAGATTTCGTCTTCGATATGTGAAATCAATCGTTTGCTCAGTGTAAGCGGAGACAAGGCGATGCGTTCCAGTTCAGTGGGTTCTGCATAACTGGACACATAGTTAAACAGTCGCGCTGCGTCGCGACACAAGGCCGGATCGCAGGTAAAAAACGACATGTCGGTATAAATGCGGGCTGTTATCGGGTGATAATTGCCTGTGCCGTAGTGAACATAGGTCCTCAGATGACCACCTTCACGACGCACAACCATTGATGTCTTGGCATGAGTTTTCAGCTCAACGAAACCGAAAATCACCTGCACTCCGGCGCGTTCGAGGTTGCGCGCCCACTGAATGTTTTTTTCTTCATCGAAACGCGCCTTGAGTTCAACCACCGCCATAACAGATTTCCCGGCTTCAGCCGCCATGACAAGCGCCTCTACGATCGGACTCTGATTTGAAGTGCGGTAAAGCGTCTGTTTAATGGCGACTACTTCGGAATCCGCGGCAGCCTGGCGAACAAACTGCAACACTGCATCAAACGACTCGTACGGATGGTGAACAATAATGTCCTTCTGGCGGATGGCGGCAAAGCAGTCACCTCCATGATCGCGAATGCGTTCCGGAAAGCGTGGATTGTAAGGCGGGAACTTGTGCTCAGGCATATCATCCAAAATGAGCTGTGAGGTATCAGCATAGCCAACCACTCCGCCGCACTTGACGATAGCATCAGCGTCCGCTTTGAGTTCGCGAGCAATGAAAGTACGAAGGATTTCCGGACAGCCGGCGTCAACCTCAAGGCGCACAACACTACCGCGGCGTCTACGTTTCAGCGCTCGTTCGAAATACCGCACCAGATCTTCGGCTTCTTCCTCAATTTCGATATCACTGTCACGAAGAATGCGGAATATGCCCCTGCCCTGTAGCTGGTAGCCCGGGAACAATCGCGGCACAAAATGCGTGATCATGTCTTCGATCATAATGAAGCGGGCCACTGGCAGGCCATCTTCCGTTTCACCGTCCGGCAAACGGGTAAACCGCTCGAGTTGTTGGGGCACCTGGACAAGAGCCTTCATCTGCTCGCCATCAGACTTACGCAAGAGTTGAAGAGCAATCATCAGTCCACGGTTGGGCAGGAAGGGAAATGGATGGGCCGGATCAATTGCAATCGGTGTCAGAACCAACAGTACCTGCTCGTGGAACCGTTCATCCAGCCACGCGCGATCATTCCGCGTCAGTTGATCAGTGTTGATAAGCTCAACACGGTTTTCATGCAGTTCGTTACGCAAGGCTTGCCAGCGTTCGTCCTGCTCGCCCATCAATTCGCTTGCTTCTGCGCGAACGCTGGAAAGTTGCTCCGCCGGTGACAGGCCATCTTGCGAGAGGCCGGTTACACCTTCGCGTATTTGAGCCGCCAGGCCCGCAACCCGAACCATATAAAATTCGTCCAGATTGTTTCCGGAAATAGACAAAAACCGCAGTCGCTCAAACAAGGGATGCGCCGTATTCCTGGCTTCCATCAGGACACGGTAGTTAAAACCAAGCCAGGAAAGTTCTCGATTGAAGAACC
>CAJICM010000398.1_pt1 | contig 29054 bp, 28 predicted proteins | sample 9199691 | NCBI WGS metagenome assembly CAJICM01 (sample SAMEA7708338, study PRJEB35096) | sediment metagenome | biome: marine neritic benthic zone biome [ENVO:01000025]; feature: sediment [ENVO:00002007]; material: shallow marine sediment [ENVO:03000034] sea grass bed [ENVO_01000059] ...
ATTGCGCGCGACATGGTAACAGAGGTCGACCACCCGGTTGCAGGCAAGGTGAAAACCATCGGCGCCCCGGTGAAATTCCACGGCACGCCGGCGGGTGTAAAACGCCCTGCCCCGCGGTTGGGCGAGCACACCGAAGAGGTGCTCAGCGAGGCCGGATTGTCGGCCGATGAGATCCGCGCCGTCATCGAAGGTGAGTAAATCGCCAAGACCCGGCTTGTCATCCCCGGGACAAGCCCGGGGACGACAAATGTACGAGATCACTGATAGTGAAAAGCGCAAGACCTGCAACGGCAGATCGGGGGAACGAGAGCACGGGATACCTCGGTACCTGGCACCACAGCTTCCTGTTTCTGGGCTAGTGCACAGGCGCATTTTTGAGGGTAAGCTGACCCCATGACAAAGACATTTTCCGGCAGTTTTACCCAGCAGGAGCCGATCCCCGACGACGCCATTGAACGCGCCGTGGAGATGATGCGCTCAGGCCGACTGCACCGTTACAATACCGCGCCCGGCGAGACGGCGGAAACCGCCCTGCTGGAGCAGGAATTTGCCGCCTATATGGGCGTCGACTACTGCCTGGCCGTGACCTCCGGCGGCTACGCCCTGACCACGGCACTGAGGGCCTTCGGCCTTGAGCCCGGCGAGGCGGTGTTGACCAACGGCTTTACCCTGGCGCCGGTGCCGGGCGCCATTGCGGGCGCCGGCGGGCACCCGGTTCTGGTGGAGGTGACCGAAGACCTGGTCATCGATCTGGACGACCTGGCTGCGAAGATCAAGACCAGCAAGGCGCGGGTTTTGATGCTGTCGCACATGCGCGGCCACATCGTCGACATGGACGCGTTGATGGGCATCTGCGACGCGGCAGGTGTCGCGGTGATCGAGGATTGCGCCCACACCATGGGGGCTGCGTGGGCGGGGGTGAAGTCCGGCCTGCACGGGCTGGCGGCGTGTTATTCCACCCAGACCTACAAGCACATGAACTCCGGCGAAGGCGGCTTTGTGATCTCCGACGACGCGGAGCTGATGGCGCGGGCCACCATCCTTTCCGGCTCCTATATGCTGTATGGCCGCCATCTGGCCTCGCCGCCGGAACAGGTGTTTCTGAAAATCCGGCTGGAAACGCCCAACTGTTCCGGGCGTCTGGATAATCTGCGCGCTGCCATCCTGCGCCCGCAACTGAAACTGTTGGACGACAATTGCCGGCGCTGGAACGAACAGTATGACGCGGTGGCGTCTGAACTTGTCGACGTGCCGGACATCCACCTGCCGCACCGCCCGGAGGCCGAACAGTTTGTCGCCAGTTCGTTCCAGTTCCGGGTGCCTGACTTTTCGCCCGGGCAGATTGACCAGCTCTTGAAGGCGACGCTTGAGCGCGGGGTCGAGCTGAAATGGTTTGGCGCCGATGAGCCGGTGGCATTTACCTCGCGCCATGACAGCTGGACCTATGCGGGCAACCAGTCGCTGCCGAAAACCGATCAGGTGCTGGCCAGCCTGCTGGACATGCGCCTGCCGCTGACCTTCTCGCTCGAAGATTGCCACCAGATCGGCCGCATTATCCGCGAGTGTGTGCTGGCTACCAGAAGCTAGAAGGACCGTTTCCACCATGACACTTAAACGCGTTGCTATGGAGTTTGGCATGGGCACCGACCTGCATGGCATGGACTATACCAAGGCGGCAGTGCGCGCGCTGAAGGACGCGCTGTGGCACAACTCATTGTCGATGGCCGATGCGTTCGGGTTTCCGCGCGACGCCATGCAGGTGGAGGTGCTGATCGGTGTGACGCAGCCGGACCAGGTGGACAAGGCCGAGGTTGCTGCCGTGCTGCCCTACGGGTCGGCGACGGTCATCGTCGAACACGGCGGCCTGGATGTTGAAAAGGAGGGTGGCGACACCACGGTGATGGCCAATGCGGCAGCGGTTGTCTATTTCGACATGGCTGAGGAGGTTTGAGGTATGGCTGAAAAACGTCTCATCCTGGAAATGGGCACCGGTAATGACCTGTACGGCGAAGACTACACCAAGGCCGCCATCCGCGCGGTGCACGACTGCCTGCACCATTCCTCGCTGTCGCTCTACAAGTCTCTGGACCTGGACCCGACAAAGATGATCGTCAACGTCACCATCGGCGTGCAGAAACCGGACCAGGTGGACAAGGATGCCGTGGCCAGACAACTGCCCTACGGCACGGTGACGGTGAAGGCGGTCAAGGGCGGGCTGAACGTGCCGGATGAGGCGAACAGTCTGCTGACCGTGATCGCCGCAGCAGCAGTCGAGGCACGCTATGATATTCCCGAGGGGCGGTTTCGGTTGGCGGAGTGAGCCGGGGGTTGCAACCAAATCGTAAGGTGAAACCTGTTTACAAATGACCGCTCAGGGCGGGAAACGGATATGGGCTACAAATGTTTGATCAGAGCCCTTCCTGGTCATTCGCCTCGTGTCGCTGTGTGGATTGCTGGCCAGGGGTGTTGAACGGATTTCCCGATCCAGTTTTTCGCGGATCGCTCTGGAAAAATCGGCATAATCGCGCGCAGTCAGCACGAAAGCGCCGTAACCACCAATCAACTCCTTGCGAAAGTATTGCTTGAGATCTGAGACTTCGTTGAGGATCGCTAGCCCGTTAATAGTTATGCCATGTTGTAGTACGGTCGCCCGGGCCTCTTCCAGCAACAGACCATCATTGGAGCGACCGTCTCCTGAGAGATCAATCACACGTCGCAGGGCCGTGTAGGAGTTTGTATTGAGTTCATTCATCGCAAACATCAACGCATTGCCAATTGCTGTTTGACCACTGGGAGTTTGCCTGGTTATCGATGCTATCTGCTTTGCGAAATTCAGCGCATCAGTGTGCCGGCGCAATTGCATCCAATCAACAGACTTGAACTGACGAGCCTGTTGGGCCCATTGAACTACACAAACCGCTATGCCGCCAGATGCCTGGATAGCCTCGAGCACAACCGGGCTTCTAAACGCAGCCATAAGGCCTTCAATTTGCAAGCGAAACTCCAGCTTGCTTACGCTCGCGGACACATCGATCAACAAAACGAGTTCGAGGTCAACTGTCTGTCGGTCTTGTTCGAGAGCGGATGCCTCACCCTCAAGAATCGACAGAGCCAGAAAGAGCGCACATACAAGTGCCTTCAATCTGGCTCTTTGATGAATACGCATATTCAAGTTTACTCAAACGGTCACATCATTGCTAGACCTCGGTGTCATGCGCAAAAAATCCTCTCACCAATTTGGCGCCCAAAAAGCCCGCTACTGCCACCTTTTGCCTGTTCGTGCGGTGTCGCAGGCCGGACAATCGATAAAGTTCAAATTCGTTGCAAAGTCCGCGAACCGGATATCCGCTTCGCCCGCGAGCGCCTGACCTTCACTGCAGTGCAGCAAAAGTGCACAAAGAGCCTATTTTGCGCCTTGGGTGCCTGTCGCACTATGAACGATCCATGAATGAGTTGAGTATCACTTTTGACCCATAGCGAGCAGTGGCGCCGCTCCGGCAAGCGCAAACAGAGTTTGCGGGTCGGCGTTGCTCCAAGCAAGCACCTATCACAGAGCCTGACATTAATTTTATGGCACTGGGTCGTCCGGACCTTGGGGGCTGCGCGATGGCCGCATGATCGTTGCAACGAGCGCTGAACGTTTTGAAACCGACAGTTTTGCGCAGGCGCGACGCAAATGTTCTCGTACGGTATGACTGCTGATGCCAAGCTGGCGGGCGATTTCCTTGTCGACTTTCCCCTGTGCAACAAACATTGCGACTTGCAACTCCCGGCTCGTCAGAATTTGCGCGATCGAGGCCTCCACGCAATTGCTGTTCAGGCTGTTCTCGCAACCGAACACGACACAATGGGTTCCGTCAATCTCAAGCCGACCGGCAATATGCTGATGCAAAACCTTAAGGTCTGCCCGGCTTGCTTCGACTGCCATCCAGTCTTCTTGAGGAATTGCGGTAAACCGTGACTCATTGCATTCGAAATGGAAAGCACGTTTGGAAATTCTGTCGAGCAGATTAGTCAGCGGCTCAATTTTTCCGTAACTGTTCATCGCGTTCGCATTCCACTCTCGCTCGACAGATACAAGGTGTGGCCGTCATATCGGGACCGACATCGATTGGCTCAATGTTTATCGATCCACCTCTACCTCTATCCATGTGTCATTGGCATCAACCTCGCAACAACGTGTAACCAGTTGTTTTTTCCATTCGGCTCAACCGTTGATGTTTCCAGCATTTCGAACCCGGTTTCCTGTAATGCATTGTCGACAGTATCTGGAGCGTGCCATCGCTGTTCGTGCACCTCGTAAGCTCTGCTCGTTCCGCCATCGCGCCTTTTTTGCCGCATCAATATGGTTACCCGGCTGCCACGCCCTTTCGGATCAAGCTCAATGCGCCATTGCGATGACATCGACTTCCACTTAACAAACTGGCGCAAAATACCTGTCTCACCTTCGCTTGCTCCTTCAGGAATATAATCCAGCACTAGCACACCACCTGGCTTCAGATTGCGAGCAAATGCCTGGAAGGCCCGCTTCAGTTCACACCGGTTGGGAAGGTAGTTGATCGTATCAAACGTGCAGGTGATGCAATCTACCTCATCCGGCAATACCAGTTGCCTGATGTCCTGTTCCAGAAAGTTCACGTCGACTCCGGCAGTGTTGGCTACCGCGCGTTTCAACATGGATGGGGAGTTGTCAACACCGTACAATACAGTACTGTTGCGAGACAGATATCGTAAAAATCTGCCTGTGCCGCACCCTACGTCAGCTATCGAGGTGATACTGAACTGGTGCTTTTTTAAACTACGTGAGAAAGCATCAATGATGGAAGGTAAAACCGCCTCCCCCATGGCTACATCGTAGAGTGATGAAAATATTGTATAAGGTGCACAACGGCGGTATTTTGCCTTATTATGGGTTTTTTCTCCTATTGATGTTGAATTTACTTTACTCTTATTTGTATAAATTTCTGATTCTTGATTACTATCAAGTTTATTTTTTCCATTGACATCGCTGTACATGCGGTCAACTGGAATTTTATTGTTTATTCGTGTATTTATACCCGTCATCTTCTTCTCCAACCGTGTCATTTTTTGGGCGCCTTTGCTTCGAAATGAACACAATTTCCGAATTTGACCCGGAATCGGCTAACTAAACCACTAGGCAAACATCTGCGTGCCGTGTGCCGCATTCCGGTGTCCGTGGTCCACGCGTAGCATGTCGCCCTGCCGTACCGATCCATGAACCGCCGCACTTATATTTCTGACAACTTCCGGCGTTATTCGTACACCGGAATTCGACAACCCGGCCGGGGCAACAGGCACGCCGGGTTTGCAACCCCAAACACCGAGATTGTGAATAGGCGGACCGGCAGTGTGAATGCCAACGGTCAACGATTTCCCTGAATTTCGGGACGACAACCAGACGGGCGCACCGGAATGCCCTGGGCAGGTGTCGATACTGTAATGCAACTTGCGCGGCTTAGCCTGGTTCAGCCGTTCCACATGCCACCACATCTGCCCAACCGGTTTGTCGGCCGGGTAACCCGCGATCTTCAATACTCTGTTCTGCCTAATCTTAAGCAGTTGACCCCGTTGAATTTGGCCCAGGGCGAAACCCGGCGTCAGTCGGGGAAACGGCCTGGCAAGCAATATCACACCGTAGTCGAAGGCCGAGCGACCGGATTTTACGAATTCTTTGTGAGCGTACCATCTCGATGCCCATTGGCTGCCGCAAGGAGCCGCACCAAGCAGTCCATTGCGTCCCGGCGTAATCCTGACCCTGGTTGGAACCGGATTCTGGCTTCTTGCCAATCTACCGCTGCTGAACACGCAATGTCCGGCAGTCAGCACGACTGTTGGAGCTATGAGAAACCCGCTGCACCCGCTCAGTCTTCCGTTCCCGAAATCGCGTTGAACATGACAGATCGACGCAAACGGCTGTTTGGTGGCATCAACCACACGCCAGCGCCCATCGGTCGGGCCGATGACAGCATAGTCTGCGGTATCGGCCAGCCAATCGAGCGCCAAAGGCACTTCAATCGGCGATAGATCCGTCATGACTTGTTGTCCTTGGATTTCTTCCTACGAACCGGCTTGCGCCTCGCAACTTTGGGTTTGGGTTCAGACACCGCGGGCGCAGAAGGCTCATCATTTGTGTGTGCAACCGGATCAGTTGCAGGGATCTCCGGTACCTCCTCAATTTCATCGACGACATCCGCTTCGGACTCATCTTCAAGGTTCTCGCCATCAAAGCCGATCACCAATCGCCAGATCTCGTCCAGAACGACATCGGCGTTGTCGCGGCCACGCAACCACGTGCTGGTTGATGCAATGAAATTATCTTCCTCGGAAGAAAACAGGCTTCCCTCACCGGGCTTTTGTTGCAGTTTGACATCAACAATCTCTGCTGCCTGCCTGCCCGTCAGATTTTCCGCAGGGTGTTCATCAGGCCCTGTTCTTCTTTCCGCGAAAGGATGCGGGTACACCACACGTTCATCGGGATCATGTGATCGGGATTGTTCAGCCGCGTCCGGTACCCGCTCATCAGTCTCGTAACCGGGCGCCAGCAGCACCTCGATTTCGGCATTGACGAGTTTGTCCAATTCCCCGAATCTCGCCGTTCTACGCTTTCTATCTGTATTCATGACACACTCCCGATTTCCACTATTCAGTCCAACTCGTATGTGCTGCCATCCGGCCGCAGGTTATGATCGCAATTGCCCGATCGTCTGTAGCCTTTCGCACCGTTCGCCTGCAATTAACGGAGTTTGATGCACGGGACGGGCGAGCGCCCTGATATCCAGTATCCTGGCAATATTGGCATCCGGGCTCCGCTCAAGCGCAATGGCCTTGGCTGGTCCTGTGAGCAATGTTGAGATGCCAGGGCCATGTCCTGCGACGGTACTGTCGCTGTGGACCACCACACCCACGGTCACGTGACGACTGGAATAGGAACGCCCATATCTACCGTCGGCACCCAGGATTGCAACAATGTCGCCGAAGCGAAGTGACCCGAGCCGGAACTTGCGGACAATGGCGTCATCAAACAGCTGTGCATCATAGTCGCCGCGTGCGGCTGATGATTTGCCCAGACCTGATCCCATGATCGCAGCCGGCATCACATGAGTGACCGGAACCGACAGCTTGTGCCGGCCGACGTGCAATCCCCATCGCCTGATCAACCGGGGCGACGCATTCATTACCGCTACTGCTGGAGCATTACACAACTTGAGCCCCTGCCCGACGGCGTAGACCTGGATTGCATCTCCAATTCGCAGTTGCTTTAAGACAGGTTGCGGGAAGTCAACGAGCACATTGGCAATGCCGCCGTGTTTGCCGGTGACAATCCCGCGTGATCCGATAGCGGGGCCCGTCATCACAACAGCTGAATTGCCGACACACGAAAACGTATTGAGACCCAGATTGGGCCCATCGTGAGGAGCGCGGGAACCCTTCGTTCTGCTATGCACGGAAACCCCAGGCTCCACATGGTCGCCTGCAATACCAACACACAGATCACCGATGCGATGGCTCAGCGTAATGCCACCAGAACCAGGCAAGATGCGCAGGCACCCGTCCTGACCGACCCGATAGGGCGGCGATTTCGCCAGCGGCGGAGCGACATGGCCGGCCACGGTCACCATGACAAGCTGCCTGTCATTGAGCTTGGGGGCGCCAGCGGGTTGTTTAATTGGTGTTCGTTTCATGCTGTGCCCTCAATCAAAACGTGTGCCAGACAGCACACGCATCATCCCAGGGATCGAAATCGAACGGCTCGTCGCCGGACCAGCTTTGCGAAGGGTCGCGCGACCCGATTACAACCGCGCGTGGCGCAACAAGGTGAACTGCCGCCAATCGAAATCCAAACATCGCCATCTGCCGGGTAGCGAACCAGGTTCGTGAAGGAAAGATGTGTTCGTTTAACCCTGATGGTTTGGCGTTGTCCCTCAGTCGTTTGCAGGTGACACCGGCATCGCTCAGCACGTCGCAAAGGTCAGGTGGAGACTTGCCCCTGCCGGGAGCTGTCAGGATGACCGGACACTGCGTGCCCAGGACTGCTGAAAGCACGATTGCATCGCGCGCGCATTCTGACAATGGCGTCACCTTGCTTGCGGTTTGATGATTTGAACGAGCATCGAATAACTGGGTCAGCAGTTCAAACCGCTCGACAGCACCTTCATCTATGTCTTCCGGCAGCAGACTTTCGTGCCGGGCATCGCCAACCCAGTTGAACCGGTCAAGCAGATTGGCCTGCAACCAGGCGCGGCGCCATTCACTCAACATCTGGGCCTGGATGGTGCCGGACTCCGGGCCACCGATCAGTTCAGGGTGGTTTTGATAGAATTCATCATTATCAAGCAACGACCAAAGCGCCCTGACCAGCCAGACACGACGGCAGCGCGCCAGCCTGAGGGCAAAAATGAGCCCTACGGGAGAAAGGGCCAGGCTGCCGTCGATGATGCAAACCGGCGCCTCGATCGCGGCTCCAACCCGCAGTGAGACCATTTCGTTCATGGCTCATCCTCACGCGGAAATGCGGCGGGCTGAGCGATCTTGGAGTCCCACTGACCAACGCAAACGATCGGATACACCAGGGAATTTCTGGCCTTCTGGGGTCAGGCGGTAAGCTGCAACCCAAGCCTCTGCATAAGACGCCATTGGCCGGATTTCGGAGCGAAAGGCGTCCGGGTCGATGGCTGTCGGGAAGTCGTTGGATGCAATGAATTCGAGCACACGTCGACCGGACTCTGCCATCTTTGAGCGTTGAGACAGCTCCGCTGCCCCCTTCAGATGCCGGATCGATGCCTGTTCGATGACATCCCACTTGTTGTTGGCATCGAAAGACTTCTTGATGTCGGGCGTATCAAACAGCTCCATGGCCGTGTGCAGGTAGTGCCCAACCTCATGGGTTAACGCAAGAATATTGCCGTAGCTGGCGCGATCGAGCGCATAGCGCAGGTCTGTACCCAGCCGTTGAACCGTGGCGATACTACCGTAAGGCCGATGGTCGATATCCGCTGAGCCGCGCACCACTTCGCTCACGGTCAAATCGCGTGAGTACTGGGCAAGCGACGACATGAACGCGACAAACTGGAAGTGGTAATTCTTGTTGACCACGGCACCAGGCGGGATTGGCACCTTGCCGTAGTTGAATGCGCGTTTGTAGGCAAGCCAGCGATCACGCCGCGAATAGCGGAGCGGTTTCCATTTCTCAAGGATGTAAAGACCGCGCGCGCCTGGTCCGCGTTGGATTCTCAGCCTGCCCATCTGGAACAGTTTGCGTAAGACATCCACCACTTCAAAGACTTTCATCCTTTCATGTTGGTAGATGTAATAAAGCTCCGCTGCCGCATGCAACTGACTGGGGATAACCGCAGCATCAAAATCAGGCTTGAGGCGAGGGAAGGCCAAGTTGTCATATGGCTTGACCCCGTCTGCACCGAACCCGATGAGGTCGGCAAAACCATAGGCGCCGTCTTCGGCAGATTCCTGCAACAGTTTCTGAAAACGACTTTCGAACTGCTGCTCGAAGGCCTTGCGTTCCTCCGCCGACAGGTTGGGAAGCTCCTCGCGATAGAATCGCTGCAGAAGACGCTTGATTGCTTCGTTGGTATCATAGGCCATTGCGAAACCTCAATTTCTTCGAGTTGAATCGAGCCGGGTCAGCTTGCTGATGCCGCTTGTTTTTTGTCGCCTTTGCCCTTGTGGATCTTGCACAAGCTCCGGGCCGCATCGACAACCTGATCAAGAGCCTTCTCAGGAACATGTTTGATCACTTCAAGGTAGGCATGATTGCCGTTGCTGCCCTCCATAAGGGTTTTTTTGAGCTGCTTGCCCGTCTTGCAGTCGGCGATGTCACAAACGTCTTTCAGATAAGCCGAGTTGTAAATTGCCGGCCATAATCCCGTTTCCATCAGGCAGAACGCATCCTTGTCCAACACGGAATAGAGCAACAAATGACGCCAGTAAGCATCCTCGCGGACCTGTTCAATGGTGACTTTCGTGCCTTTGCCGGTGAGATCTTCCAGCACTCCGGCAATCGTACTGATCGCAGTAGCTTGTGTTTGTTGGGCTTCGGTACCGGCCGCCAGCGTGCGGTGGATCTGCGTGCGCCTCTCTGCCATGATCTTTCTCCTTGCTCGTCAGTTGCGGCCGAATAGTTCGGAGCGCCCTTCACCATCCGGGAAGATGTCGTTGATCAGACCATCGAGGCTGGTTTCCATGTGCGGTGGGATCATCGCCTCCGCGGTGTCGCAGTCCGGCAGGTCGTAATCGCCCTGACCCAAGGCGTTTCGCGCAGCATTGCGCAGCCGCAGCATGGTGTCGTTGATCAAGGCATCGATCAGTTCGCCGGGGGTCAGGTTTCTAGCATTTCCACCGCCCTGCACCTGATCCTGGCGGCAGATCGGTGACATGTTCTCAACCAGCTGACGCCAACGAGCCTCCGATGAACGTTGTGCACACAGGACCCCGTGCAGTCTGTTTATGATCGCCAGCACGTGATCTTCGGTAACCGGCGGTGCCGCGTTTTCGTTAACCGGTGGAATCAATTCGTCCCAGAACAGCTGACCCAAGAGGTTGTCGAGCTCTTGACGCAGGCCGTTGATTGAATCCACCAGATTGGCAATGGTGGCGTTGTTCAGCGCTGATCCAACGATCAAACTATAGGCGGCAGCGCGCTGTTCGGCCTGGCCGCGGCCCCGGTGATCTGTCCCCTGGATCATGAGATCGATCGCATGATCGATGTCGTAGATGACTTTGCAAAGAACCGCCAAAGCCTCCGCCGCACCCTCTCTGCACTCACAGCACAGGCAATCAACAAGTTCTGCGATCCGTCCACGATGAGCAATGATGGCCAGGAGCCGGCGCGTGCCATCGTCGGCGCCGCGTATGCCATAAAGACCGTAGAACAACAACGGCGGACGGGCGACAAAGGCCAGACGGTATCCGGACCGCGCTGCGCTGAAGCTTTGAATGAAATGCGAAATCGCGGCCAGGAATGTGGCAAGAGGGGGGGATGACGGCTGGGCTATTCGCGAAGCGATCCGCACAAACCGCTCGAGTCGCGAAACGATGACCACGCTGCTGGCACCCAGTGCACGCAGCCCTTCCGAAGAGCTGTTGGCGGCCAGAGCGATCAACTCGTCAAATACGTTGCCAATATACCCTTCATCCAGGAAGGTTCGCAAATCGGCAGCGCCATTTCTCTCCAGTTCGCGATGCAACTGACCAAGAACGGTGAGGCCGCGCGGCCAATCATTGGGCGCAAGCGCAACCTGTACCGAGCCTGTAAGATTGCGCAATGCAGCCAGCACGGCTTCGCGCCGCATCTGCAGATCCGATGCCGGTGTTTGCATCACCAGTGCCGTACGCGTCACGCCGCCTGCAGCAAGCGCATCACCAGCCAGCACCAGAATGACGTGGCCCATGACATCGCAACTCTGCGCCAATCGGCAGAACAGGCCAGACACACAAGATGTCAAGGCGGCCATGTAACGTGCCAAACGCGCATAATCCGACAATGTGCGGCGAGCCGCGAAGGCCCTGTCGCGCTCGTGCGGATCGAGTGCCATGCCGGCAGCGGAAACGCCAGCCGTGGCAGCAGAGCGAATTGCTACCGACCAGCCCCGCAGCTCGCTTTCGATATCTTTCAACTGTGATTCATGAACCAGCGCGTCGAGGTCACGATCCAGGTCTTCACGAGCCTGGAGCACCTCGGCCCGGCTGGCCGTGTTGGCAACCGTGTCAATGATCGGTGCGGGCAAACGGACCACCGCCTCGCCCTTTGACTCCCGCGTGATGGCCGCGGCGTCGCCCTGATAGCGGTCAAGCAGTGCCCTGGCGACATCTTCTGCATTATCGGGATTGCTGACCCGCAGAGCCCGCCTGATCACGTTGTCAACAGCAACCGTGGCTGATGATCTGGTGGCGGCTGGAATATTCGCGGATTGATCTCTTTGTTCCATAGTATCTTACCTCATGCGGCTGCGGTACGGCGGATCAGAGGTCGTGCTCGCACGACCGCCGCCTGGCGGGACAGATGATCGATGACAAGTTCCGACAGCGGATCGGCTGAAGCTCCCATCGACAAGGCATACCGGCTGGCACTGACCAGGAAACGGGGCGGCAGGTCCTGTGGAACCTTGCCACGGGCCAGACCGATCGCGCCGCGGCGAATTGCGGCTTCGTCCTCGCGGGTGAAGCTGATCACGTCGGCCAGCGCGCGCTGCGCCAGATTGCGCCGCGGTTGAAACGCAATTTCATCAACGACATGGGGAATTATCCGGTCTGCGCTATCGACCAGCCGGGAGGGTAACCGATGTCCCCTGCCTGGATCGTACAGCTCTCGCCAGACCTTGCGTGCCCGTGCAGCGTCGTCCTCAAAGCCCATACGACGCAGCATCTCGGCCAGAATCAAGGCCCGAAAATAACCGGTCGGATGCGCTCCACCCGGTTTGAACGTGAGTATTTTCGGTGAAGGATGTGCCAGAAAGTCCATCATGCCCCAGGCTGAGGCCGGACCACCGAGCAACAGTGCTGCCATATCGGCGAAAATCTCCTTGTGCCAACGGCGGTAGGTCGTCGTGACCATGGGGTCTTTGCCGGTCAGCAGGAGCCGCCTCGTCAGTGCTTCCTGGTTTTCATGCCAGATTCCCAGGTCGGCCTGAAGATTGTGGGCGACTTCGTGCAGGAACACCGATTGCCAGGGGTTGTCACGATCCCACGGGATCCGGATCAACGGGAACGGGTTTGGTTCGCCAAGTAAACGGGCCAACGAAACACCGCGCCGCATGGTCGCCGGAGAATACCCATGTTCCATATAGGTCAGCGGTTTCAGCATGACCCGGTCGAACACCTGGGGAGCAGATTGGCGCACAGCCAGATAACAGTCAGCGGCAATGGCATCATGGGCGGCAAGTGCCGGAGCGAACGCCGACCCGCGCTGATTGAACACCTCAAACAGCATACCAAAGGTACGCCGGGCTCGATCAACCTCGCGTTCGAGCAGCGCAATATAGATAAGGGTGCGCTGTGGTCGTGCTGTCCGCCAGTGCGCCTTTAGGAAACGAATTCTCTTGGCAATATTACTATCGATTTTCTTCAGGCGACGGTTGGCCGCCAGAAAATGGGCGGCCGAAGGCGCAAATGCTTTGTCCTTCGGCCTTAGGCCCGCCATATCAGGCGTGAGTGTTGAGAGCCGGCGGGCACGGGCAACAAGGGCGCGAACCTTGGTTTCAATGAATTTTCTGGTACTTGCGGAATTCATCGTTTCGGTCCTGTTGTTCGTCCTGTTGCCGCCGCCGGCTTTCATTCATGCTGCGCTTATGGTGATCCGCGTCGGCCCGGGGATGACATAGCTCTTGCCGCCCGCGACTTTTGCCTTGCGGACCATGCCAACGGCCTTGGCCTTCGGTTTCGCCAGCTTGCGAGTGAGACTTGGGCTAGCCGCTACCTTCTTGGCCGTGTTTTTGACCACCTTGGTTCGCATGGTTGTCGGAGTGCTCTTGATCGCCGCGGTGCGTTTCACGCTGCGTACGATTTTCGGCAGGGCACGAACCGCTTTCGGACCACGTTTGGCAATCAGGATCTTTGCCGCGGTTTTGACATCCTTGATGGCACGTTTGCGTGCTGCCAGGGGCATCTGTTTTCCGCGTCCCTTCAAGATGGTACGCGCACCGATGGCCGCCACAATCGGCAATGCCCGACGATCACGCACCGCCAATTCGGCAAATGCTTCCATAGCTTCTTCTTCCGAAGCACCCTCTGCGCGCAGACGTCCAAGCAGCTTTGCCGCTTTGGCGCCGAGCTGAGCATAAGGGTGTGGAATTTTGCTCAGAATTGGACCAGCTATCCGCGCTACTCTACCAACAATGGGCGCGGCTTTCTTGACGACACGACGAACTTTCTTGGCAACCTTTTTGATGCCACGGAACAGTTTGCCGAAGAACTCGTCTTCATCCTCGGCAGCCAGGCTGTATGCCATCGCATCGTCAAAGGCGTCTTCTTCGAAATCGTCAAACTCGTCGAATTCGTCCATTGCATCGTATTCGTCGAACTCGTCGAATTCGTCCATTTCATCGTATTCGTCAAACTCGTCGGCCGCTTCCAGTTCATCGAACTCATCGAATTCGTCAAACTCGTCCATTTCATCGAACGCGTCGAACTCATCGAATTCGTCGAAAGCTTCTGCAGCGCCCTCTGCTTCTTCATATGCAAGATCTTCAAACATATCCTCGCCATAGTTAGCCATTTCGACCACTCCTTCGGCTGTTGTGTCTCGGCCACTAGGACCAGTGGGTTGATCTGGGGGGTTTCAAAGCAACCAAACCCAATGGCAGGATCACCCATTGTAATAGGGCTGACAATTCTCTTGATATGGTGCCCCTAACGGGGTCCCCGATAGATAGTTCCCTTACGTAAGTACCCCGATAGCGGGACCTGGATGGTGGTCCCACAAACTGAGTACCCGGAACGGGGTAGCCGGAAATGGGGTGTTCGGTTTCGGATTCAGGAAACAACAAAATCCCGCCATCAGGAATGGACAGGAGCAAAGATGTGGGAGGTGTGTGCGAGGGCTATCTGGTGGACTGGCTACGCTGGGATCAGGACCCTAATAAGCCATTTCCTCAAAACGCTTTCCCTTGAACGTATGCCGAAGCCGCGGGTCCTTGTGCCGGCGAACGCGGTCCATCTTGCGGCGCTGCGCCTTTATGCGAGCCCTGGTAAAATGCCCGCTGCTAACCCTTGCGGGAACATTGAGCCGGCGGGCGGCAACCTTGAGAGCCAGTATCACCGGCAGCCGATGACGGACCATCAGGCCACGAGCCAGATGAGCCAGATGATAAAGAATGACGCCGCGAACCGGCCAGAGCTGCGCAGCCAACTTCACGACGTCCCCGATCATCATCACCGGAACATCAGCCATCTCGGCCGCTTCACGTCTGATTGTACGGATCGCAACACGTGTTGCGATCTGTGCGTTACGCCGGCACTTGGAACAGTTGCAGTTGGAACGGTGAGACATGGCAATTAACGTACAGGATTTCGGTCATCCCGTAAGTCGCACGAGTTGGCTACCATGGACCGACGACAGGCGACCGACCCTGCCCGCTGCGTGTTGCTGTGCATGCGTAACGTGTTTGCGGTAACGCAATCGTGCGACTGTTCACGACACTCTGACTAAACTACCACTGATACTACTCTTGCAACGCCGTACGAGGTCCATTGCGATGAGCATTGACGCCATTGTGGATGCAATAATTTCCAACGCGAAACAGGGTGGAGCAAATCGCTCGGGAACGCTGCGATCCTTCGAGGCGTCCACCAATGCGAAGATCAATGCAGCACAGGCAAACACATTCCCCTTCCGTTATATCTGCGCGCTGGAATTCGCAGCGCCGCCGTCTAAGACATCGCGCACCGAGGGTGGTATTTCCCTGGGCCAGGGGATCATTGGCACCGGTACGCTGGTTGGTCCGCGAGCCGTCCTCACGGCTGCCCATGTTGTGGAGGAGTTTGCGCCCGGCGGTTCGCAATCGCCCGCCCGGCTTCGCATTTCGCCGGGCCGGGCCGGACGCACCCGACCGTTTGGTTCGGTGCAGGCGCACCGGGTGATATTGCCAGGTAAGTGGCGGACAGACCCAACACCCGGTTCAGCGAACGATTTCGCAATGGTGATCGTGAGCCGGCCATTCCCGAAAACTCCCGGATACTGGAGTGAACCTCGGGCGGCTGGCGATAAGCGTGGCTCTGTCATCGGCGCACTGACAGGATGGCGCCCGGGGCATTTCAAAGTGAACCATAGCGGTTATCCGAACAGTGGCGGAGGTTTCCAGACACACTGGTTTTCAGACACTTTCAGTCTCCTTGGTGTGCGCTCCAATCTGCTGTTCATTGATAGCCAATCCCGGCAGGGAGAATCCGGAAGCCCGGTCTGGGTTACCCGGCATCGCTCCCTCAACGGCAGACATCTGTGGGCGATGGTCGTATCCGCTCCTGAACCTTCAAGCCCTGGTGGCGCGGTCCGCGAACTGGAAGCGCTGATGATAAAACGGGGTGGTCAGTTGAATCGCTTCATAAACCGCCACCGGCGGAAAACTACGTGAGCCTACGCCAGTTTGGAGAGATAGAATGCAGGCACCGCCGCAATTCGAACACCACATCTACCGGTTGGAAAACAGAACCGGGACACCAGTGCCGAAATTCGGCTATCTGCGCCGGCATAAACATTCCATTCCCTGGATTGAAGGTGACCGGGACTTCGTCAACTGGAGTTGGCCAGTAGCTATCGCCATGCTCAACGAATCCGTCCAGTTGATGGCGCGTATCAAGGCCAATGGATCGGATGGCTGGGAACAGGCCTGGAATTCGACACCCGCCAAGCGCTGGTTTGGTACCTGGAACAAGGCACGCATGAAACGTGTAGACCGTTACCTGCGCCGTGCGTTGCGTAAAATGAAACGCAACTGGATAATATTTCTTCGGGTAGACCGGGACGATTTTGTGGCCGAAGCATCGCGCGGCTCACGGTCGATCTATCTTTTCAACCGGTTCTTCCGGCCGGGAGACATGTGGTCATGTCCTGACCCGCCACCGGATAACGTGACTTACACTTCCACTTTGAGGAACGCCGGTTCCATCGTTCACGAGGTCATCCACACAGTCGGGCTGACAATTGGTGGCGACACCTTGATCCCTCGGCGCAAAGAGAAATACGGAAAATCTGCCTTGCAACTGGCCCGCGACACCCCCCGCCTGGCGACACGAAACGCAGACAATTACGCCTTATTCGCAATCGATGTTCATATCAACACCGGCTATCGATCAAAGTCCGATCGCTGGCGCAAATGCTTGAAGGCTGTAATTTTAAAGGCTGAATCAAGCCTGTAACCGATGGCCCGATATACTGCAGGAGGTCCATAGAAATATGCAACGGACATCATGTGCAGAACAACTGCTGGACCGGATTGTGGCATCACAGACGGACCTTTATGCCGAATCTGCTGCCATTACGCCTGCGCAATATATTGCGGCACATGAAGCGAAACTGCCGCCGATCGATCTCCCCAAGGCAACCAGATCCAATCGCGCATTCTCACGTTTTCTTGGCTGGGGGCGGCAGATGGCCGATATCGTTCGTTACCTGGCATTCAAGACCCCGGCTCCAGGCGAAGTGCAGTTCGCTCTTGCAATTGCACGCTGGCAGTCGCGGCAGCCTGGCTTGAAGGTTGATGGCATGCTCGGTCGCCTGACGTGGCAGAGGATGAAAGGAGCGATTGGTCCGTTTCCACGCATCGATCTGGCGCGCGCGCGCAAGGCAAACCACAGCCTTGCAAACTCGCTTGGATGGAAAGTATACCGCTCGCGCATCTCCCGCCTGATTGGTTTTCTAGGGACGGTTCCCAACGACACTGATTTCGCGCAGGCAGTTGCCCGCTGGCAGAAGAAAATCGGTCGCCTTGCGGTCGATGGAATTTTGGGGCCGGCCACGCTCAAGCGCATGTCGCCCCTGTTACTTCCGCAGCCGTCCGTGGGTGCAAAAGCCGTCAGCAGATTTGAAAACAACGGCCCCGCTGATGTCTTCGTTACCCAGTTTCCACCACCTCTTGACCGGGTTACTGATGAGGGACACGAGATCATAACACGGGCTGCCGCACACCGCGCCGGTTTTCCAGCAAGGCCGGCTTCGGTCAACCAGGTTATCGCCGGAGTCAAGCGTGTCGATGTAGGGCCCAGGCTGCGCAATGTTCCTAAGGATCTCGCCCATGCACTGGTCCCCGACATGCAACGCAAGCATGCACTGCGCCGACGGTTGTGCACGACCATGGCGCCGGCGATAGCCGAGATACGAAGTGAACTGAGGGCACTTCACCGCCGGGCAGTACGGGCACGTCGAACCTCTGCGGCCATGGGGTTCATCGGTGAAGCACTCCACCTAATCCAGGATGCCTATTCCGCAGCGCACATGGAACGAACGCCCCGCAAAATGTCCGGTGGCAAAATTCAGTACATACGGTTCTACGCCATTGCGCGTCTCGGATGGCCGCCTATTGAGATCGGCACCGGGCCGCATGAACATGGTTTTCCGCTTGATCCGCTCGACAACATCCACACGCCCGGCGGAGCGCTTACCCATGAGTCCCGCCAGGCTATCGATGCCAGCACCGATTATCTTCAGCTCATGCGGCATCTTCTGGCGGGCGGACGGCGACCCCGTATCCGCACAATTCGCAGATTCATGAACAAGCACCTGTCGCTCAGCTCGACCCTGTCACAACCCGACCATTTTCACCGGCGTTGCCGGCCGTGAGCCGCACCAGGGCCAAGAGACTGGATTTTACGACCTCGCATTATCTGGGCCTCACGCATCCGCACTCCTCGCTGCCGTCATTTGGCAAGCTGACAACCGGGACGCCGGATGCGATACGCTCACCACCAGGCGCATCTGTGCTGACCCGCCAGGCAGCCAGTCTCGTCGGGTGTCAGGCAGCAGTTCTGGCACCCTCCACTCTCCATCTTTTCTGGGACCTTCTGTCAATTCTTACTGGCCCGCAGACAGGTATTCTTGTTGCGTCACAGGCTTATCCGACCCTGCGTTGGGGCGTCGAGCGGGCGGCTGCGCGAGGCACCGTAGTCCAGCAGTTTGCACCAAATGATACCCGCAAATTACAACGGCAAGCGGCCGGGTTGTCCCGCTTGGGTTTAAAACCGCTGATTGCAACCGATGGCGTATGGACCGAACGTGGCCAGCCTGCGCCGCTGGCCGCCTGCCTCGATATTGCTCGTTCATTTGAGGGGTATCTTGTTATTGATGATACCCAGGCGTTTGGTCTGCTTGGCCACTCGCCAGACCGACGAATGCCCTACGGGCATGGCGGCGGCGGTTCGCTGCAATGGCACGACATTTTCGACCCCCGGGTGATCGTCGGCAACTCGTTCGCGAAAGGTTTTGGTGTATCGTTGGCAGTGTTGGCCGGTGAACACTCAATAATCCGCCGCTTCAGGGAAAAGAGCCAGATGCGGGTTCATACCAGCCCACCGAATGCCGCCGAGATCGGTGCGGGCCTGCGAGCACTTGCCGTCAATCGATTGTGTGGAGAACAGTTGCGTTGCAGGTTACTCAGCCGGGTCCTCCGGTTCCGGCAACGATTGTCGCAGATCGGCCTGAGTACGACTGGAGACCTGCTGCCAATTCAGACGCTTAAACCGCGTCATGAACTCGATGCGGCCAGATTGCATGCACAGATGCTTCGACAGGGCCTTCATACATTGTTGTTGCAGACTTCTGCCGGTGAGCAACCCCGCCTTGGATTTGTTCTGACAGCCCAACACTCTACGACCGAGATTGACACGGCGATGCGAATATTACAGGAAGCTTTGCATGAATAAGTGAGGCGAGCCAAACGCTATCCGAAGCTGATTGAATGTCGCCTAATGGCACAAACCGTTGCTGACAGTCGCGTCGCAAATCGGGCATCTGTGCATTGCAGGTCTGGTCACTTTGTCAGCTCAGCTGTCGTTGGCGGGAACCTGGATGGATGGCTGTTGTTGGCACCAAGCTGCCGGTTTGGGTGTCGACCGGATACGTCGGCTTTCGGGGGTGGAACGGGCACCAGTTCCGAGAAGCAAAACCGGCCGTTTGTGACCCCAAGCGGAAATCGGATATTGCTCCTATGGTTTGAAGGTTAAAGCCTCTACAGGCTAACCCGCGGGTTCCGGGAGAGCAGCCGGAACATCCCTCTACTCGACTTTAAGCCTCCAGTAGATAGTCTGTTTTGAATAGTTTAGAATTGGAGCGAAGGGTTTTGCTTATGGAACGCCGTCTCGCTGCCATTCTTGCTGCCGATGTGGTTGGATATTCCCGTCTTATGGGGGTCGATGAGGAAGGTACGCTTGCCTCAGTCAATGCCTATCAAGAAGAGCTCATTGACCCGATGGTGCGCCAATGCAATGGACGCATCGTGAAACTAATGGGTGATGGCATACTGATGGAATTTGCCAGTGCAGTGGACGCCGTCGCATTTGCCGTCGAAATGCAATGTGCCGTGAGGAGGCAAAGCCAAAATGCTCCCGATGAAAAAAGGATACTTTATCGTATCGGCATAAACGTTGGCGATATCATATTAAAAAACAACGATATATTTGGTGATGGAGTCAATATTGCGTCGCGGCTGGAGAGTTTGGCAGAAACGGGCGGTATTTGCATCAGTGGCACGGTGCACGATCAGGTTGCGGGCAAGATTCCGCAAACTCTTGACTTTATGGGAGAGCAATTGCTGAAGAACATAGACAATCCGGTTCGCGCCTACCGTGTCATCATCGATGGGGAGTTGTCAGAGACGCATTCGGATGCTCGCATTCCATCCGCACTTGAATTCGATCCACCGGACCGCCCGGCCATCGCAATCCTGCCTTTCAAGAGTCTAGGGTCCGAACCTGACAAGGACTATATCGCCGATGGCATCAGATTCGGCATTTCGGCCACCCTGGTTCAGCTCACCGGGTTGTTCCTCGTCCATGCTCCTGTCCTTAATGGTTATAGAAACAAAGATGCAAGCGCGTCAGCGGTAGGTGCTGAACTAGGTGTTCGTTATGTCCTGGAAGGTGCAGTACAGCAGGCCGGAGACCGTGTCCGCGTAACAGTGCAAATCACGGATACCGATGCCCGGCGGACCATATTGGCTGAAAATTATGATCGCGTTCTAAAAGACATATTCCAGTTACAGGATGAGATTACCCGGGAGATCATCTATTCGCTGAATGTCAAACTTGTAGCCAATGAAATCGACAGGGTCTGGTTCGGAAAACTAAAAAGTCCCGAAGCCGTTGAGTACTACTATCGCGGCGCAAGTCATTTTTACGAACTCAACAAGAATGACAACGCCACCGCGCGACAAATGTTCGAGCAACTTTATCGAGTGCAACCGGACTCGGTAGTCGGCCCGAGCTATGTTGCAGTGACGCATTGGATGGATGCCTTCTTTGGCTGGGTCGACTCATCGGCCCAATCGATGGAACAAGCTGCAACCTGGGCAAAGGCGGCGATGCAGTACAAAGAAAACAATGGCATTGGCCATGCCGTTTACGGACATTTGCAGCTTGTTGACCGAAACTTTGACGAAGCACTTGATATTTGTTCGAAAGGGACAAAGCTTCGTACAAGCTGTCCGTTGGCGCATGCCCTCTTGGGACTGGTGCTTAATTTTCACGGTGATGCCGAGGCAGCTGTCAAGAGTGTAAAGGAGGCCCTTTTGTTGGAAAGGGTCTACCCGGTCTGGTTGATAGACATACTTGCCGCTGCTTACCGCGATTGCGGAGACGTTGAGCTTTCCATACCAGCTGCGAATGAATCAATCAGGCTAAACCCGAATAACAATGATGCACGGTTGATTTTGTGCAGCGATTACATGCTCAAAGATGATAAAGAGGAGGCAAAGCGTATTGCGGATCAAATCATCGCCAGTAATCCTGAGTTTTCGCTTTCTACCTATTCCAAGAGCCTGCCCTACAAGCACCCCGAAACGCTCGATCGGTTGATCTTCGCCCTTCGTGAGGCTGGCCTCCCAGATTGATGAGAACTTGATCGCGATAAGCTTGCTCATGTTCACCCGGCAGGGCCCGAGGCAGCAACATTGTCTCCGATAGCGCCGTTTGCCTAACTGGCAACCTTGATTGGCCACGTTCGCGCAGCAAGTCCGCTTAGAACTGGTCTTGCCCGCTTTTAGTGGACGGTTCAGAAAGATCCGGTTGACTGTCTTTCGAAGTCATCCGGGCTGATGTTGCCAAGGTAACCATGGCGTCTTTTTCGATTGTAGAACACTTCGATGTACTCGAACAGATCGGCTTTGGCTTCCTGTCGTGTCCGATAGTGAAGTCAATTGGTCCGCCGGTTTCAGTGTTTCTGGTGCAATGCAATAGGCTGCTCCGAGCCCATTTGGGACCTCAGATACAGTCCCTGGTGTCGACGTTTCCGGCCCAGAAACAATCTACTGCGGTAATTGATCTTCTTCAGGAACTCCTGCTCTACGGAGTCTTTCTGCCAGCAGTTGTGTGTCCGATTTTGATGCAAACGGAAACCGGTCAGCATCAGCGGTGCTTATTCGGTGCTGCTTTACCATCCTGATATAGCGATCAGATGATACAATCCCGCAGTTTCCCGCAGCTGCCGCAGCATACGCAATAGCGCAGATTCGCACCCGCGGCTTGCGATCAAATCCTTCTTTCGCGTTTATCATTGCGGCCTCATGATTTCCGGTGAGTGCATCGTCTGGTGTAGACGCATAGACCGATCCAGCAAGTGCGTTGATATGCACGCGTAAGGCCGTACTTGCAATTTCGACAGTTTGATCAAGGAAACCAAACATATCGGTCACATCACCGTCGATCTTCGTGGACCAGATTGTTTCACCACTGCCAGCCACCGTCATCGATAGATAAAGCCGACACTGGCTGTCCAACACCCGGCAGCGACCGTGCAAAATGTATGTTGGCGGGATGCCGGATTGCGGATCAGTTATTACCTTGATTCTCGGGCGACGAGCGAGAACATCGATGAGTCCATCTCGAAGTTCATCGGAGAATCCTGACACATCTTCAACGCCGCCGGCCTGGCTGAAATTCTCAATCAGAATGCCCGGAATTGCATCCTCACTTGCACCGGGCCACATGTGGTCGTTGCAAACCTCGATACCCCCCAAATACCGGTAGCCTTGGCCTCGGACCGTCTCAACGAAAGCTGGTGTCGAAGCATTGTCCAGAAGAACGGCGCGAAGGTTCTTTACGCAATCCTTTACCGATGCATCGGACACATGGATGTTAGGCCAGACATGCCGAAGGATCGCCATTTTGGTCAACAACCGACCAGGATTCGCCAGAAACAGAGTAAGAAGAGCAAATACCTTGTTCTTGACCTTAACCGGTTGCCCATCGCGCCAAACACGCTGATCGCTGATATTCACCCGTATTTCTGGTCTGGTGGGCATTGCCTTTCCGCCCATAAATCGCTCCTGAGCCCTAAACTACCAAGAAACAACCAAAAGATCACCCTGACACTACCGGCTGCCGCATAGAATTTGAATTCGAAGCAGTCTTGAATTCCGGAGGAAGCCGATGAAACGATATGCCATTTCCTTTCTAGCCTTAGCCATGTGCCCATCGCCGACATTGGCAGAACCAGACATTCCATCTTGGTGCTGCCCCCTCACATGTCAGGTTGTTGATGGTAGTACCGACAACGTTTTGTTGACCGATGAAAGCGGGCCAATCGCCCTCATCCGCCATGAGAGGACAATACCGTTTTCGAAAGATTTGTTCCGTGGCAATGCGCCCGACGGCTTGACGCGGGTTTGCGTCGGTTACACCGCATTCGGCGATCCAGAGATAAAATGCCTCTTCTCGCCTCTGCCGTTGATGTAAGTTGCTGACGATTTCATCTCATTTCAAAACGGGCCCATAGCACAATACGACCATGTGCGTCCGGGTCGGAAATCGAGGCGTTTATGTTGATCTAAGCATTTGCACGACTGTTGCGAGACTATCGGCTTCAAAATCCGGCTTTGCATCCTCCGCACCACGGCCTGTTCGCCCGAGAATGTGACCTGGCCTGTTCACCCAGACTGACTTCAACCCAATCGTGTTCGCCACAACAATGTCAGCACGTCGGCTTTGCGCGACATGTAACACTCGGTTCATCGGAATACCCTTGGCCCTCAGGTCGCCTAACGCAGCCCAGAAATGAGCGTGATCAGGCTTGTATGCGCCAACTCGCTCGGCTGTGACTACCACGTCAAACTCGATGCCTGCGGCTGCTGTAACAGAGGCGAAAGAACACTCGTCTATGTTGCTCAAAGCCGCGAGCTTCAGGCCCATTGCCCGCATATCGTTTAAGGCTTGCACGCTGTCGTCAAATGGCTTGTGCGTAGCGGCGATCACAGAAAATCGCTCCAGCACGCCGACTTCGACGGGAACACCAAGCTCTGTTCCCAGTGCTTCAAGTGTGCATCTGAGCAAATCAGGATATCGAAGAGCCGGACGCTCGTCTTGCAAAGGTTGTCTGATGCGGTCATACGCAGAAAGCAGATCGCCCTGCTCGATATGCAAGCCACCCGACGAAGCCCACACGCTCAGAAACTCGGCTATCTCTGGTTCCCAGTTTAGAATGGTGCCGTAGACATCGAAACTCACAGCATCGAACTTTGTCAGATCAATCATCGGTCAGGTCACAAGAACACGATCACCAGGAGATCATATGTGTATTGGGATGTGCCGATAATGTCCATGTCGCGTCCGGCACAAAGCTGCCGGTTTGGGTGATGCCTGAACAGGTCCGCTTTCACGAAAAAAGCTGCCGTACTCAACGACAATCAAAACCGGTAATTCTTGAACCGGCTTGGACTTCTTGGTGCAATGCAGCTAGCGGCGGCACCGAGCCCTTAGCTGACCGTCGCCCGGAGCGCTTTCGAAACGCTCCAAACGAGCCGCATGCGGGCATTTTCTGCCGGGCGCATTGAAACCGCTGGACCGGACCCTGATCCAGCATCGGATCAGGGTTTAGTCTGCTGGGGTTACCCAGCCGCCGTCAGCGGGCCAGGGATTTGAAGAATTTCCGGCTGTCGCGAATGCCTTTTTCGCGATGCCCGATGATTGCCTCGAGCCCCTGCTGCGCGCTCCTGGTCATCGCAGCAAAGACTTTCTTGCCATCGTCTTCCATCAGACGTTTGGGTTGGTCGGTCGAGCCGAACTCTGTGTGGGCGCCGTGGATAGCCGCACCCAGCCAGACAGTTTCGAGTTCTTCGAAATCGATCAACCAAGGCACCTCCGGGATCTTGGAGATCCTCGGGTCAATGATCCACGGATCGATCCGCCATGGCGGGATACGCTCCGGAAAGATCAGATCGATTATCCAGCGGACTGACTGGCACTGGTTTGCAAAGCGGCCGAGCGCGTCCTTGGCGAACCTGCCGATCTGCCAGAAGTAGACCAGGTGGTCAGGAACCCGGTGCAAATCGCGCACTGTAATCGAGATATCGGCGTCGCCAAGCACCCTTATCAGACCGTTGTTGCGGATACAGGTCTGCAGTGACGGCCGCGCCAGCCACACGCCAACATTGTGGAAATAAGCCTTCATTTCCTCCCATTGTGCAACCGTCGCCGGGGTATAGGTGGGATGCGCCGGGTCCGAAGCGTTGATGTAGGGCCACATGTTGATGTTGAACCAGTGGTGCCAGGTTGCATCCACGACAACCCGTCCAACGTCGACCCTGTGGCCGTCATAGGCGCCAATGACCCCGAATTCGCTGCTGTTCACAACGTTGTCTGCCCAGGCGATCACCTCGGGCACTTGCTGATGACCGTTCTTTTCCGGGTATTCGACAAAGGTCTGTCCGTTGAAGGCCCAGTTTCGCGACAGATCGGCCGGGACTTCCACAAGTCCTTCGTGCATATGATCGGGCAAGTAATTGATAACACCGGTCGGCCCGCAAAGCAGTGGATGCGGATAGCTGATCTGCCGCCGGATTATGCCGCCACCGAGGGTCAGGCTGTACATTCTCGGGCGGATTTCCTGCGGAAACGGGTCGGTCTGGCTACCGCCGCCAACCTGTGTATCGTGTTGCAGGAATTGCGGCAAGGCTGGGTTTTGCGTCTGGATCGGCGCAACCGGCTCACCGTTGGGACCGGCATCGGGATAGTACCAGCGGCGCATGGAACGTACTCGGGGCACCTGTGCGCACATGGAATTGCCCAGATCCTCGTGGTCGCCCATGGCGAGCACGCCGCCACCGCCGTCCATGAAGATCGAGATAGCCTGCAACTCACTGGCTGAAACCGGAGCTCCGTCACCTTCGCGATGGACACCGAACATCCAGATTTGACTGTATTGCTCGAGGTCGTGGGCATCAAAACGGAAGCCGTCGATCGCCTCGGGATCCGGGCTGGACTGGCGATGGGCCTTGGTGATCTCAAAGGAAACATGGCTCCAGGGATCGTCGCCGAGAAGTTTTATGATCTGGCCAAGATGGAAATTTGTCGTCTCGTCAAATCCGCCGCTCCAGTCAGTGACGATCAAGATCTTGATATTGCACTGAAACAGCCAGCGGCGATCGAAAAACATCTCCGGCGGAAAGGTATTCCGATCAAGCAATCGCGGATTTACACTATCTGCGAATGCAGCGTTTGTAACTGTCGTATCCATTGTACTCTCCAATTTTCAAAAGGTAGTTGGCCGGTAATCGAATATTTACCTAGAGTAAACTACGTGCCATGTGCGTTATGTGGGCTATCCCACAGATTCCGTTACCATTCGTCCAAGTGTTATCCGGAATCGCAGACTTCAGCCGGAAGGCACCGCTCGCATAGATGATGACGGCCTGTGTCGGTCTGACCCGCCCAAACGGCCAGCTATTGGGTGTGAACCTGTCCGGCAGACCTCGCCGACAATTCACCGAAGCTGCCTATTGAACTCTGCAATGATTGCGGGCCGGCATCGGATATTTCCAGGATCAGCTTGCGACGCACGGCCCGGGCAAAGCTCTTGCGCCCGTCAACGGTGATGACGAAGCTGCGGGGACCGCCGATGATCTGGTTCGAGAAGGCATCTTCCAGGTTGTAGGAGACCGGCCGGCCGCTGCAGTCAGTCTCAAGGCACAGGATTGCCAGGCCGTTGATGGTGATGCCGGCAGCCAGCGCGCGGGCACGGGCGCCCGCAATCGGTTCACCGCTCCAGTTATTGGCGCTGTCGCCGGAGAAGTCGATGACACGGCGCAGGGCGCGGGACGGTTCGGCTTCGATATGCCGATGGGCTGCGGCAATCGCATCCCCGATCGCATTGCTGCCAAAAGTCAGGCGCCGGGCCTTGAGCAATCGGTCGCGGAAAGCTGTGGCCGATGCTTCATCCTCAATGACGGTCCAGGGCACAACCACATCCTGATTTCCCGCATCAGCCCATTCCATCAGGCTCACCGCAATCCGGCCAATGAGGCCCGACCTGATGGCAATGAGTACATCGGGGTGGATCAGGGCATCGCCATAGCCGCGGCGCTGAAACTGTAGTTCCGCGTTATCGATCGAGTTCGATGCATCAACCAGAAGGACGAGCTTCAGATCGACCTCGGTCTCCGCCGCAGCCGGCTGACAGGCAAGGATCAGGCCAATAAATGCAGCAATAACGAAGCGCATGAGGAACCGGTCGATGTCTGGCGATCTTGCAGATTCACGCAGGTGATCAGCAAGAGATACCAAAGGGGATTACGGTGTACAGGGGAACACTATACCTGCGTGAGAGACGAGTCTATCGGCCTGGTATGTCCCCCAGTCGGGTCAGCAGCACACTACAATGCGTTGAAAGTCGCGGGTATGAACGACCGCAAAGGGGCTAAGGCAGTCGTGGCGAGTTTGCGCGGGAGAATGTCATTGGTTGCAGATGTAATGGAAAGGTAGCAATGTGGACATCACCGCCGCTCATTGCTGCTGCTGCCATAGCGTAATAAGCGGTATACGAAACAGCGCTTTCAGGGTTGATCCGTGGACGCAGTAGGTTGCTGGCTGAAGCGGTATCTGTCAGGGAGGATAGATGACCCAGGTTGACGCAGTACGCACTCCGGAAACCCGCTTTGCCAACTTGCCGGACTTCCATTGGGCGCCCCGATACCGTGATCAGCTCCGCGGGTTCGAGGGGCTGCGAATGGCCCGGATTGACGAAGGTCCGGAACGCGATGAACCTGTCTTTCTCTGTCTGCATGGCCAGCCCTCATGGAGCTTCATTTACCGCCATATGATCCCGGTGTTTCTCAACACCGGCGCGCGTGTCGTTGCGCCTGACCTGTTTGGGTTCGGCAGGTCGGACAAGCCAACCCGGGACCCGGTCTACACTTTCTCGTTTCACAGACAGAGCCTGATCGCGCTCATTGAAGCGCTCGACCTACGCAACATCACGTTGGTCGTTCAGGACTGGGGTGGTCTTCTTGGCCTCACCATTCCGCCTGACATGCCTGAGCGTTTCGACAGGCTCTTGGTCATGAACACAGTGCTTGGCCTTGGTGGCGGCAGTAGTGAAGGTTTCGATGCCTGGCGTGACTTTCATGGCGAGAACCCGGACTACGATATGTCAGCCCTGTTTCAGAGGTACGTTCCAGGCATGAGTGATGACGTTGCCACGGCCTACGCCGCGCCGTTCCCGGACGCGCGTTTCCGTGCAGGTACGCGGCGGTTTCCGTTTCTGGTCATGACCAAGCCCGATATGGAGGGCGTTGATGTTTCGCGCCGGGCCGCCGCCTGGTGGGGGTCGGAATGGAAGGGCGACAGCTTCATGGCTATCGGCGAAAAAGACGTTTTGATCCCGCCTTTTCTGATGAAGAGGATGCACGAGATTCTCGGCATAACACGGCCACCGCTGATGCTGCCGCAAGCAGGCCATTTCGTTCAGGAAACGCATGGCGCAGAAATTGCTCACGCTGCCCTGCACGCATGGGGCCTGGACTGAAGCATCAGCATTATCGAACGGGTGCTTGGAAAAGACAAAACAGAGGAATGGATTGAAGAAACGACAATCAAGACTCACGTGGTCGCGCAAGGTAAGTTGAGACCCGGGCATTTGCGAGCCGGAAAACCTTAGTATCGCAACAGACGGAGGTGGCACGATCGGGGCCACGGCAACACAACGGTTGCAATCGGAGACAATGGCCCGTAGCTCCAGCTGCTTGTGTGGTCGAAGAGCTCTGGTAATACAAGATATTCTCAAAATTCTGATTGACGTACCTCAGTATCAAGGCTTATTCAGCCCCTCTGGAGGTCGATTTGGGAAAACCAACCGTTAGAGATATCGCAAAGACGGCCGGTGTCAGCCTGGCTACAGTTGACCGCGTGCTGAATGCGCGGCCTGGTGTTCGGCAAAAGACCATTGACCGCGTCAATGAGGCGATCGGTACACTCGGCTATACACGTGATCTGTCCGCAGCCAATCTTGCGCGGCAAAGAGAGTATAATTTCGCCTTCGTGCTCCCTGAAGGGTCGGGCCAATTCGTCGATACGATGGTTGCGGCCCTGCAAGAGGCTGTATCCAG
>CAJICM010000161.1_pt1 | contig 28643 bp, 24 predicted proteins | sample 9199691 | NCBI WGS metagenome assembly CAJICM01 (sample SAMEA7708338, study PRJEB35096) | sediment metagenome | biome: marine neritic benthic zone biome [ENVO:01000025]; feature: sediment [ENVO:00002007]; material: shallow marine sediment [ENVO:03000034] sea grass bed [ENVO_01000059] ...
CGGGACCCGGACGCTGACATACCGCGACGCCATCCGTGAGGCTTTGAGCGAGGCGTTGAACCGCGACGAGCGTGTTTTCCTGATGGGTGAGGATGTCGGCCGCTATGGTGGCGCCTACGCTTGTTCCAAGGGCCTTCTTGAGGAGTTCGGCGAGGAACGTATTCGCGATACGCCTCTTTCGGAATCCGGATTCACCGGTGCCGGCATTGGTGCTGCCCTAGGTGGTATGCGGCCAATTGTGGAAATCATGACAGTCAACTTCAGTCTTCTTGCGCTTGACCAAATCGTCAACACGGCTGCGACCCTGAGGCACATGTCGGGCGGTCAGTTCTCGGTTCCCGTCGTCATACGCATGGCTACCGGTGCCGGCCGCCAGTTGGCTGCTCAGCATTCGCACAGTCTGGAGTGCTGGTTTGCACATGTGCCCGGTCTCAGAGTGGTTGCGCCGGCCAGCGTGGCCGACGCCCGCGGCATGCTATGGACCGCACTGCAAGATCCCGATCCTGTGATTATCTTCGAGCACGCCACTTTGTATAACGAAGAAGGTGAAGTTGCCGCTGAAGGAGATTTATCATGTGATCTGGACAAGGCGGCCATCAGAAGGCCCGGCAAGGATGTTTCGCTGGTAACATATTCAGGCAGTCTGAAAAAAACGCTCGATGCTGCACAACACCTGGCCAAAGAGGAAATTGACTGTGAAGTCATTGACCTCAGATCACTTCGGCCACTGGATGACGCGACCATTATGAGTTCAGTAAACAAGACCGCACGTGCTGTGATCGTGGATGAAGGCTGGCGGTCAGGCAGTTTGGCGGGAGAAGTTTCAGCCCGGATTATGGAACAGGCATTTTATTCCCTGGACGCACCGGTAGAACGTGTGTGCAGCCAAGAGGTGCCAATTCCCTATCCGCGCCATCTGGAGCAAGCCGCAACGCCGCAAGTGGAAGACATTGTGGAAGCGGTACGAAAGACACTGCGAACATGATCGAGTTCAAGATGCCATCGCTGGGAGCGGATATGGAAGCAGGCATTCTTGTGGAGTGGCTCAAGCAACCGGGAGAGGTTATTCACAAAGGTGACATACTGGCGGTTGTGGAGACACAGAAGGGTGCGATTGAAATCGAGGTCTTTAACGACGGTGTTCTTCGTGACTGTCGTGCCAGTCCAGGTGAGCGCGTCCCGGTAGGCAAGGTTATTGCCATAATTGATGACGGCGACACGTCGGCTGTTCCGACCGACGCACCTTCAGTCGCGGCTGCACGCTCACACACGCCGCAACCCGAGAAGCAGCTACCATCCAGACCGAGAGTTACACCGGCGGCTCGCAAACTGGCGCAGCAGATCGGCGTTGATGTCCGCACTATTGCTCCCGACAGCTCCGGTGTCGTCGGTGTGAGGCAGGTGCGGGCCAGTTCAACAGAAACAGGTCCCGCGGAAATCGCTGCAGCCGGTATCGATTTCAAGGCGATGCGCACAGCAATTGCCGCTGCCATGGCGCGCTCTAATCGCGAAATTCCGCATTATTATGTCAGCTCGGAGATCGATGTGACAGCGCTTATGGATTGGTTGGCGCAGGAGAATGCCGGGCGTTCGGTCGCGGATCGGTTGCTGTATGCTGTCCCGCTGTTTCGTATTTTGGCGCGCACGTTGATGGATACGCCAGAGCTAAATGGTCATTACGAGAAGGAGACATTTACGCCGGCCCCGACAGTAAATGCCGGCATTGCGATAGCTATGCGCGGCGGCGGGCTTGTAGCACCTTCAATCCAGGATGTGGCCGGCAAGAGTATCGATGAGTTGAGGACATCGCTGGCAGACCTGGTTGGCAGAGTGCGCAGCGGTCGCCTGCGGAGTTCGGAATTGTCTAATGCTACTGTCACTTTTTCCAACCTGGGTGAGCGTACTGCGGATACCTTGTTGCCGATAATCTATCCTCCACAAGTCGCCATAATCGGCTGTGGGCAAATGGTTCGCAAACCTTGGGTGAAGAACGGAGAGGTACAGGTCCGTCAGATTATGTCGGTCACAGTTGCCGGCGATCACCGGGTGAGTGACGGCCGGAGCGCAGCGCGGTTCCTGTCCCGACTTGAAGAACAAATAGCTATGCTGGAGGAAAGATGACCGACCTGGAATTAAGTGAGCTGGTGAAACGTAAGTTGTTTGAGGTTGCCCCCGATCTGGAGGATGAAATCATCGATCCGGGAATGGCGTTTCGCGACCAGTTTGAATTTGATTCCATGGATTTCCTGAATTTCGTAATTGGCCTTCACCAGGCTACCGGTGAAGAGATTCCAGAGGCTGACTATCTGCAACTTGCAAGTCTCAACGATTGTGTTGCCTACCTAAGAGCAAGAAATGTGTAAGTCTTGCCTTGTCGTTCACGCAGTTCAGCTGCTGTTCTTCGAATTTTTGCATCCGCCGGGTCTTCAATGACAGAAGAAACCTTGCAGGAAACGTCCGTTACGAATGCTGCAACACTGCCGGTGGCAGCGTTGGAGCATCTCACAGGGCCTATGCGGGGCACCACGACTTGGATCGCTGAGAAGGATGTCAGTATACTATTGAGCCCGCGCCGGATCATTCACGTTGCTCCGGGGCTGGTGGACGGAAGCGACAAGGACCTGATCGCGCACCTCCGGCGATCAGGTGAAACATTTGAAATCGAAGCCACCGGTGGCTACCCGGTATGGGTGAACGGCCAGGCTATTCGTTCTGTGCTGCTCAAACATCATGACATGATCGAGTTCGGTACCGCAGGACCAATGTCTCGATATGTGGTTTTCCGCAACGGTCAATCACCGCATCCTACGATTATTGAGGTTTTGAGTGATGCGGTCGCTTACGTTCGTTCGAGCCACCAGCCCGTCGCGTCACGCATTCTTAATGCGACCCGGCAGGTCTTGAGACGTTTGACCCGCGAAACGACTGTGTTTTTCCGTGTCGGCGTGGTTGTCGCTTTGGCAATGCTGGCTGCTGTTGCCTATCAGCAGACCCGCATCAACAAACTTCTGCACGAGCAGATCAAGGCCGGCACTTCGCAGATTGAAAGCTTTTCCAGAACACTTGCCCGTACCAGCGAAAAAGCGTTGACCCCGGAAGACCTGGAGACATTGCGTCAGGAATTGGGAAAAGGTCTGGTCACAACTGCCGAACGCCTTTCCGAACTTGAACGCCTGTCGACAGCCAGCGCTCGTGTCATCGCCCAGTCAAAATACTCAATAGTGTTTCTGCAAGGGTCTTATGGCTTTCGGCATAAGGTCACCGGCAAGATGCTGCGTCTGGTCGTGGGTAAAGACGGCAAGCCAATGGTTCTTCCAAACGGCACTCCAGTCCTGTCACTCGAGGGCGACGGTCCGGTAGCTGAACGCCAGTTCGTGGGCAGTGGTTTCTTGGTGGGTAGTGACGGTGTCCTGATCACCAACAGGCATCTGGGTGTGCCCTGGGAGCATGACGCCAGTGTAACCGCTTATGCCGGGCAAGAACTCGAGCCGGCAATGATCAAGTTCCTCGGTTATCTGCCAGGTAGTGCACGCGCGCAAGCTGTGGCTTTGATCCACACCAGTGCGCAGGCGGATGTAGCAATACTGCGGTTCGAAAACCTGAAGCAACCCGTTCGTGGACTGCGATTGGCCGAAAAACTCCCAGTGCCAGGTGATGAAGTGATTGTCATGGGATATCCGACGGGCATGCGATCGCTTTTGGCGCAGGCTGGCGAAGAGTTCATCAAAGAGCTGCAACTCGTCAAGGAGCTTGATTTTTGGGGTATAGCGGCGCGGCTCGCTGAATCCGGACTGATTGTGCCGCTGGCCAGCCGGGGGATTGTCGGGCAGGCCTCAGATGAAGCCATCGCCTACGATGCAGCAACGACACGCGGTGGCAGTGGCGGGCCGGTACTTGATGTGAACGGCGCTGTAGTGGCTGTCAATTCCGCCATCCTTCCCGAGTTTGGAGGCTCCAATCTGGGGGTGCCAATCGACAAGGTTCGGCAACTTATCGGTGAGTTGCCGGTGAATTGAGCCAGACTTGGGTTCGGGATCATAGGCTATGGTGCGAAAGGGTGATGACAGGCCATGGAGGAATACCAGATATTTCTTGCGATCGGGGCTGTGTTGCTATGTGGCCTGCTCGCCGACGAAATTGGCCGCCGAACGCCATTTCCTCGGGTTACCGTCCTGATCTTGCTTGGCGTCTTATCGGGTGAAACGGTTTTGGGGATTATTCCGGGCGAGTTGAGTAAATGGTATGATTTTCTCGCAACCCTGGCGCTTACCATGGTGGCGTTTCTGCTTGGTGGCCGATTGTCGCTGAGTATGCTGAAAGGGCACGGCAAGGAGATACTTCTTGTTTCCTTGAGTGTCGTGTCGATAACAGTCATTTTTGTGGGCGCCGGCCTCATAGTAATGGGCGTACCATTCGAGATGGCAATAGTGCTGGCTGGCATAGCCACCGCTACGGCACCGGCTGCTACGCAGGATGTCGTGAAACAATCCGGTGCCAAAGGGCCTTTTACCGATACGCTCCTCGGCGTTGTTGCAATCGATGACGCCTGGGGACTGATGCTGTTCAGCTTTTTGCTTATTGTAGCCGCGGCCAATTCAGGACCAGTGAATCTGGAGCTGTGGTTTGTCGGCCTGCGCGATATTGGCGTGGCAATTGCAATTGGTGTGGTTATCGGCCTGCCGGCCGCTCACCTGACCGGGCGGTTGAAGGAAGGCGAACCAATACAGTCCGAGGCGCTTGGCGTTGTGTTCCTGTGCGCAGGAACCGCGTTATGGCTAGATGTATCATTCCTGCTGACGGGAATTGCAGCTGGTGCCACCGTTGTGAACCTGGCACGGCACCACGCCCGGCCATTTCATGAGATAGAGAACGTGGAGTGGCCATTCATGGTCTTGTTCTTTGTTGTAGCCGGCGCCACCCTGGATTTGGGCAGCATGCAGACGATCGGGTGGATGGGCGCTTCATATATTCTGTTGCGGGTAACTGCCAGGTACGCCGGTGGGTGGCTGGGTTCGACCCTGGCCGGTTCGCCGCCACTGAGGCGTCATTGGATCGGGCTGGCTCTGGTGCCGCAGGCAGGTGTGGCATTGGGCATGGCTCTCGTAGCTGGTGAGCGCCTGCCTCAGTATAGGGAAACCTTGCTGGCGATAACGGTCGGCACTACGGTTCTGTTTGAGATTGCGGGTCCAATCCTGACTTACATTGCTCTGAAAAAAGTTGGCGAGAGCAACTGATAGATTAGGGCATTTCTCACAAAGGTGGATGCCGGTCTTGTGAAAAAGAAATGCGACAACAAAGGGATAGAGCGCGGTTTAGTTTCAATCAAAACATGAATTGCTCTATCAGGTGCCTGTTCCCGATCGGACTGTTGCTGATCGCATTCAGTCCGTTGATATGGCGGCGGTTTGAAGCCGCCAACTGGTGGGCCTAGTTAAAGGCATGGCAAACCTGAGTATCACCCGACGATCATCGCTCTTCGTCTATTGCCGTTTCCTGACGGTTGAGAATGTCGCGCACCAATGCAACCCTGCTGTCTGGCGCGTGATGCCGTGACTTGGCCAGGGCGTCATCGCTGTAAAGCCACTCGAAGGCTTCAATCAACTCTTCCTCGCTTGCGCCGGTCTTTAGAATTTCAATGAGCCGGCCTTCGTCGAGTCGGCCCGCTATCTTGCGCACGGCGTCGGCTGTTAACTTGCTCATTCACCTGTCTCCTTGCGTAGTACCGCGTCCCAAACCTTTACCACACAATGGCACAGTTAGGTCCCGATCCATCTTGATAACGATCAATTACAGCGCCGGATGATGGATTTATTGTTCCACCATACAAATTAGTTCTTCGGCTGCCGGGCCGGTGATTAACAAAGGAGGTATGCAATGCCTGTGGGGTCGCAAGTCAGCTTTCAGAATCTGGAGCGTTCCGAAGCAGTTGAAAATGACATTCTTGAAAAAATAGAACATCTGCAAAAGTTCCATCCACGTCTTGCAGGCTGCCGGGTTGTTGTCGATGCCCCGCATCGCGACAAGAAAAAAGGCCGTATCTACGAGGTGCGATTGGATTTGTCGGTGCCGGGAAGTGACATTTCGGTTACGCGTGAGGCAGGCGTCAACCATGCCCATGAAGACATTTATGTTGCGATCCGTGATTCGTTTGATGCGGCAAAGCGCCTGCTGGAAGATCGGGCACGCAAGATGGATGCGCACAGAACAAAACGGCATCCGGAAGCGCGGCACGGTCGGCTTGCGAGGATCTTCAGGGAAGATGGATATGCCTTTATCGAATGTGAGGACGGTCACGATGTGTATTTCGACCGTGACAGTATGACGAAGGACGTTTGGTCACGCCTGGAGGTTGGCAACCATCTCAGATTCAAGCAGTTGGATGGTGACAAGGGTCCATATGGGGTTCAGGTCACCCTGCTGGATTGACACTCCGTGAGGGGGTGGCTTAGGCGAAGCCGGCACGAGCTCTGCTTGTTTGTGTTACCACTGTGAATTCGGAAAAGAGGTAAGACGTGGATGAAAACCTGCTTGAGAAAATCAAGACGATACTTGCCAATGGCAAGGACATGTCAATTTCCACTCTGCGTGAGGATGGCTTTCCGCAAACCACCACGGTGAGTTATGTCAGCGATGGCCCGACGATCTATTTTGGATGCGATCCCACCTCTCAGAAAGCCCGCAACATTACGCGAAATGGAAAAGTCTCACTGACAGTTGATTTGGATTATACTGATTGGAATGAAATTACCGGGCTGTCGATGGGCGCTGTCGCAGAGCAGGTCACTGATGCTGATGAGAAGAAACTCATGGCAGATCTGATGCTGAAAAAGTTTCCGCAAGTGGCAGAATTTGTCTCGGAAAATCTTGACGCGCTAGCGGTGTTTCGTGTGACGCCCAAGGTGGTGTCGGTGCTGGATTATTCAAAAGGCTTTGGCCACACACAGCAGCTTGAAATGTGACGCGGCGCCCGGGTATCCGATACCATTGCGCAGTTGCGGTTCAAATGCGTGATCATTCGATTGCCAGCTCATGTCAATATTGTCATCCTGTTTTGAGGCGTTGTCCCGCTGCCACCAATTCGCGGATGATGACGGGGATGAAACTTAAAGCAAGTATTGCGCCCCACGCTTTGCCAGGCAGGGGCGTCAGACGCAGAGCGATTGCGATTTCGGGCTGCAATGCCGCGATGGTGAGGATTATCAGGCAAAGCGCAATTGCGAGCCATACATAGGTGTTGCGTGTGATCTGGTTGAACAACCGTCCATCGCGCCAGTTGCGCATGTTGAACACGTGCCAAAGCTGGGCCAATGCCAGGGTGAAGAAGCACATCGTGGTTATGGTGTCTCCACGCAGACCCAATACGAAAATTGCCAGGACCATGCTCAAGAGAGTTGTTGCAGCAATTACGCCGCCGCCGGCAACAATCGTCAGCCACTGAGATCTTTTGAGAATGGGTTCGCTGGGAGGTTTGGGTGGCCTGGCCAGAACATTCCGGTCTGCCTCGATAGTGCCCAGTGCAAATGCAGGAAATACATCGGTCACCAAATTCAGGAACAGGATCTGCAAAGGCAGCAGCGGTAGCGGCAGACCAGCCAGGACGGCAATTCCGACAGTCAGTATTTCGCTGAGATTGCAGGACAACAGATAGGTTGTGAACCTGCGAATGTTGGTGTAGATGACACGGCCTTCGCGAATTGCCAGAACTATTGTCGAAAATGCGTCGTCGCGCAGCACCATGTCAGCCGCTTCGCGGGCCACTTGCGTACCTCGCTGGCCCATTGCAACGCCTATATCTGCTTTTTTGAGTGCCGGGGCGTCGTTGACGCCGTCACCGGTCATAGCGACTACTTCTCCTGCTTGCTGATGCAAAGTAACAAGGTCCAGTTTCTGTTCCGGCGTAACCCGGGAAAACACATGTGCGGATCTTATTTGCGCTCTTTCTGTTTCCGACATCTGTGAAAATGATTTCAGGTCATCTGACGCGATCGTCGTAAAACCGGGTGGTGCCAGTCCGATGGCCTGCGAGACGTGCCCGGCTGTTGCGGCATGATCGCCGGTGACCATAATAACATTGATACCTGCCCGTCGGGCGTCGGCAATTGCTGTCGCCACATCAGCGCGGGGCGGGTCCTGAAATGCAACAACGCCCAACAGGGTCAGGTCGTCATATGGCGGCACATCCGGTCTGGAAGCGGTCTTGCAGGCAATGGCCAGCAACCGTAAACCCATTTTCGCCAGACCGTCGCAAACTTCGTTCCAATGCAACTTCTGATGCCGGTCGAAGGGTACAGAGCGGTCTCGCGAGTTCACCCGTCTTACGTGTTTTAAGACAACTTCCGGGGCGCCCTTGACAGCCACCTTGAAGTCGCGGCCATGTTGATGCACGGTTGCCATCATGCGTGTCGCGGCATCAAAAGCGTGCTCCGCAACTTCGGGATAGGATGTCAAAAGCGTTGACCGTTCAATGCCATCGGCGCTTGCTGCTTCAAGCAGACTGATTTCCATTGGATCGCCGGAACTTGCTTGCCCGTTTGTCCCCAGGGACGCATTGTTGCAAAGGCAAGCGTGAACCAGCAGATTGCGCAGACTCTCATTGCGTGTCTCGGGTACGTCGTGACCAGGCATCAAAAACCGGCCGCTTTCCCGATCGAAGTCCAGCTCACCATCGCCGGTTGCAATCGCGTCAACATGCATTCGGTTTTCTGTCAGAGTACCGGTCTTGTCTGTCATGATGACGGTCGTTGAACCCAGCGTCTCAACCGCGGACAAGCGCTCAATCAGCGCGTTGTGTCTTGCCATGCGCAACATGCCTTTTGCCAAGGCAAGGGTCGCGACTATCGGCAAACCTTCAGGGATCGCGGCAACTGCAAGCGCAATGGAGGTCTCGACCATCAAGGTCACGTTCTGACCGGCCAACATGCCGGCGGTTCCGGCTGCGGCTGCAATGATTATCGTAACCCAGATCAAATGCCTGCTCAGGACGTCAAGCTGTCGCTCCAGGGGTGAGCGATCCGGCGCACTTTGTTCGACGAGCTGTGAAATGCGGCCAAGTTCGGTGTCCATACCCGTACCGGTTACAATCGCTTCACCGGTGCCGCGGGTTATCGGGCATCCCTTGAACAACATGGAGGTCCGGTCAGCCAGCTGTGTGTTCGGTGCAACGGGTTGGACGTGCTTGGCAATGGGCAGGGACTCTCCGGTCAGGGCCGATTCATCCGATGCGAGGTTGGCAGATGAGGTAATGCGCATATCGGCGGCAATAACATCACCGGCATCAATAATGACAATATCACCACGTACGAGTTGCTCTGCAGGAATTGTCTCGATGCGACCTTCGCGCCTGACGACCACTGAATGGGTTGCCAGCTGTCGCAGTGCTTCCATTGAGCGCACGGCGCGCAATTCTGTGATGAAGCCGATGCCGGCATTGATCAGGAGAATGGCCAGGATGGCGACAAACTCTGTCGTTTGGCCGATCAGCAGCGCAAAAACTGCCGCACCGAGCAGCAGATAGACGACGGGGCTCATGAATTGTTTAAGCAGCACCCATAGCGGGTTGGCCGGCGGACGAGACTCAAGGATGTTGGCCCCGTGCAAGCTGCGACGTTTTTCAATTTCTGCCGCACTCAACCCTTGCGCAGGGTCGATTTTCAGCGCTTGGATTACGTCGGATGCCGTGGAGCTATGAGGACTGCAGCTTGCCGAGTTAGGGATGTTTCGATTAGCGGTCATGGGGCGAGTGGCGTTTCGAACCTCGCGGTTTGCTCCCTGCGGCAAACCAGTTTTGCGGTTTCTCCGAAGATGGTATGCGGAACAGCTGCGGCCAACATTGATACAACGCAAAAAGAGAGACCCCAGGATCCTGACCCTGGCTATGCAAAATGCTGGCGAGGACGGAGTTTGACGGATTCCGGGATCGGGGCGTATTCAACTGCTGCAGTGCAGAATTCATACTTTCCGATTCATCAACAGGCTGTCCGATTTGCCTGGAAATTCAGGATGGGCGGGGAGTGCGGCTCTACTAACCGTCTTGAAACCGTGCTTTTCATAGAATGAAATTGCCTGGTGATTGTCTGACCATACGTGAAGGCTGAGCCTGTCATAACCGTCTGATTGTGCCGTCTCAATTGCATAATCGAGCAACCGGCCCCCAATTCCGCATTTGCGCCACTGCCTGCCGACGGCCAGGGCGTTGATGAACAGGCTACCCCAGTCCTGAAGTTTGAACACCGGTTCAAGAAAGTGCCATCGCGGTTGACTGATCAATTTATGGTCCTGTTCACGCAATAAATCAGCAGGAAACAGGTTGATCGCACCTGCTATCTGGCTAGTGCCGGAATCAACGGCCACGAAACAGTTATTGTAAGACAAAGGTGAAGCCAGGACGCCGACCGTCCATTTGAGAATTTCAGCGGATGTAAAACCCGGTATCAGGTCGTCGAGCAGGAACTCATACAAACCATCTCCGGCCAGACAAATATAGGATGCAACGGCAGCGCTGTCTTCGCTTGTCGCGTCACGATACAGAATATTCGAAACAGCATTCAAGTGATTTGCCTCTTGTGCAGTAGCGGATTCGATAAAATCAAAACCCCCATTTCTGATTTATGCGTCTGGATGTCCGTAGGCACAAATCTAATCTGGACTTTGCCATATGCACCAGTGGTCATTTCGTTCATCACGGCGGGCAAGATTGCGCCTGATCAATGCATGTGAGGCAATTTGAAGATCAAAATGACTTCCTGGCTCGAATTCTGGCGATTAGATGCAATGGCGCAACGGATAGTCTCGGTATTTTTATTGCTGGTCGGTATTTTCCTATTGGTCCCGACAGTACTATCGGCTGATACACCACCAGCTGGTGACGGCCGTTCCGTCACAGCGTATGTGTTCTGGCAAAAAGGTTGCCCGTACTGCGCTTCCGCCAAGGGCGAGTTGGAGCGTCTAAGCACGGCGCAACCCTCGGTGTTGGTTAAGCCGATTGAGCTGGATACTACGCCGGGCACCGAAGCCCTGTACGAAAGAACCCTGGATCATTTTGGATTTCAGCAAGCAGCCGTGCCGCTGGTTATCATTGGAGATCAACCCTTTCTTGGTTTCGCATCCCAGGGCCGCAGCGCGGCAGCTTACGAGCAGGCAATAGCAAAGTGTCTCAAAACCAAATGCCGGGACCTTGTAGCTGAACTATCCGGCCCGCAGCTGGCCGCAGACGCAGGTCGCTCACCTTCTTCGGGTCCCGACAGGCCAGCTTTAATTCCCGATACGATATCAGTTCCTTTGCTGGGTCCGATTAAAACGCGAGATCTTTCACTTCCGATGCTCACGGTGGTTCTGGCGGGGGTGGACGGGTTTAATCCCTGTGCCATGTGGGTGCTGGTATTTCTCATCGGCCTGCTGCTAGGTCTTGAGGATCAAAGGCGCATGTGGCTGCTGGGCGGGGCATTCCTGGCAGCAACCGCTGTAATGTATTTCGCGGTGATGGCCGCATGGCTAAATCTGGTTCTGGTCCTGGGTGCAGTGGTGTGGCTGAGGCTGGCCATCGGGGCGCTGGCTGTTGGCGTTGGTATTTACTTCTTGCGGGAGTACTGGACGAAACCGGAAGCTGTCTGCAAGGTCGTCAACCCCGGCCGCAGACGCAAGATGATGGACGCGTTCCGGTCAACCGTGCAACAGGATCGCCTTGTCTGGGCGGTTCTGGGCATGGTGGTCTTGGCGGTGGGTGTGAACCTCATCGAGTTGCTGTGTTCGGCCGGTGTGCCTGCGGTTTACACGCAGATACTGACTTTCAACGATTTGCCCCAGGCCACCTATTATTTGTACATATCCCTGTACGTCGCGGTGTTCATGCTCGACGACATTGCCATCTTTGCAACTGCCATGTTCGCACTGCGTGTAAGCGGATTGACCGGGACATACGCGCGATACTCACACCTGATTGGCGGAGTGGTTTTGGTTGCAATCGGTGCAATTATGTTGCTGCGGCCCGAATTGCTCAGCTTCGCCTGAGGGCGCATTTGCCACACAGAACATGCTTTTACGCATTCACTCGGTGAAGGTAACGGCAAGGACATTCTGCTTTGGCCGCGCCTTGAACCGGGGGCGCCGGCATTCCGGCTGCACGGGAAATCCGCGAAGTTGACAGTTTTTGATATTGGTCAACAGGGAACCCCGCCGGATCAGTATTGTAGTGGTCCAGTGAGGAATACGCATAATCAGGATCCATTCTGTGAGGAGCGTTTCATCCGCTATCATGATTGCCGCCCACGCTGAATGAGCAACGCATCGTGAGATGCCTTTGCAACAACAACAACCGGAAGGAGTACTCGCTATGGACTCTGCGAAAGCCTGGTTACTGGAGCAGTTCCCGGATTATGAGAAGGCCATCCATAACCTATGGGGTTCTGACAAAGGGTTCGAGGCGACTAGCCACGAATTGCAGGAAGCCGAGTTGAAGGTTGACAGGCTTAATGTGCAAAGTGACCCAACCGAGCCCATTGAGGCTGAAATGCTCAAGGCAAGGCGAGATGCCCTGCGCCGGGAGTTGGCGCTGCTCATGGGCGCAAACCTGCGATGAGGTGAGTTCACATCAAACAATTGGACCTTCGCCCTCGTCGAAGACGGCAAGATTACGCAGACGGTCAGCATCAAGAATTCGAATGGATTTTGCGTCAAGCAGTTCGATAATGCCATCTGTCTTGAGTTTGGACATGTTTCGGCTGACGGTCTCTATGGTCATGCCTAGAAAACCTGCAATCTCCTCGCGCTTAAGCAGTATGTGAACCACGGGTCCCGGACTAGGACGCATGCCACGACGGCAACTGGCGTGTTCCTGTCTGCACAACCACAGCAGAAACCGTGATACTTTTTCCATGGCCCCGAGTTTTCCCAGAACAATCATCCAGTCACGCGCCTGGTCAAGGCTGTCACTGGCTTGCTTGAGAAGATACCGGGCCAGTTCGGGGTGCTTGTCCAGAACCGCCTCAAACTGTGCGCGCCTGAAACAGCACAATTCAACATCGGTAACACATTCGGCGCTATCGTGACTTGTTGCTGAACTGATATCGCCCAGGATATCCGACCCAGACAGCAATCCCACGATTTGCTCACGTCCATCCGGCAACATGCGTGTGAGTTTCACGATACCCCTTACAATTATCGCGAAAAGCTGACTCGTTTCGTCCTGATAGAGTATTTCATCACCAGCGGAAAAGTGCCGATGCGACATGATTGCGGTCAGTTCATTGATATGATCATCATCAAGCGCGCTGCAAACCGAATGATGCCGAGCAGGACAGTTGGCGCAACGCCGATCCAGATGTGACACAGGCGGTGCTTCAACCACGCTGATGGGTCTCCCGCTCAAATAAGACATTCAAGAGCAGACAAGCAGCCTTTTGCTATCTATGCAACCTGTTAATCCAAGCCCCGTTGTCGCGGCATGTTTGCTCGATTGTGCAGCATTGCCTGTCTTAGACAATGACGGTCAATCGCCGGGCCGGCATTAGACTGTTCGCGGAAGATCGTCACATCCTCCCATTGTAAATGTTGTCTGACGCCTTCAAAGCAATACCGCAACATGTAACCGAATGTATTGAGATTTCCGGGGCTGACCCCCTTGCCAATTTCAAGCATTGGCTCTGACAACTCAAAGACATAAGCTTGTATGGCGGCATGTTGTGACACGGCTTGCTTGATGCAATTTGCCAACATTCTATCTCCATCATCATCAGCCAAAATCAACTCAAACAAGGCTTCTTCATCACGATGATATACTGGTAAATCAAACCGCAATTGAGTGGTCAGCGATGAATATGCGTCTAAATCGAACGGGCCGCCGAGTTGATCTGCAAGCCGCTCGAGGTCATCGCATATTTGGTATTGATGAGTTCGCTCAGCTGTAATAACTGACGTTGGGTCGGTGTTTCTTAGATCGATGTTTGTGGCCAATTGCATGCTCAAGACCTGTGCGGCTGGATGATTTCTGCAATTGTGCACGCGGAATCAATTTCGTGCGTTGACATTCGTCAATGATTAACCTGGTTGAACGACCGACCATATCTGAAACAATTTGCGATTTGACGAGGATCAACGCGGTATTGCCATAAACGTGCGGACAATAACATCGATACCCAACTTTCTGGCTGGACATGAAACAAGTCGTCAAGAAAGCAAGACCACGCGACACGGTAGCGGCAAACGACTGGAACCACTGGATCGCCGCCCGATTGCGCGATGTTGCTGACCTGCTGGAACAGCAAGGTGCAAACCCCTTCCGCACCGGGGCCTACAGGCGTGCGGCAGATACTCTTGATACGATGCAAAGAAATGCCCGCGACATTCTTGCCCGCCAGGGTGTGGAAGGATTGATTGAGTTACCGCACATCGGCAAGTCGATCGCTTCGGCGATTGTCGAGATGATCCAGACCGGCCGCTGGCTGCAGCTTGAGCGATTGCGCGGGTCGATTGATCCGGTGAAACTGTTTTGCACCATCCCGGGGATCGGGCCCAGATTGGCTGCAGATATTGTATCCCACCTGCACGTTGAGACGCTGGAAGAACTTGAGACCGCAGCCTATGACGGGCGTTTGAGGGAGGTCCCGGGAGTTGGACCGCGCCGGGTTACGGCAATTCGGCAAGCTCTGGCGAGCCTGCTGCAACGCCGGCGGGTTGGCAGGACAACACAACCGACCAGTGTGCCTGATGTCGCTGAACTGCTTGATGTGGATCTTGAATACCGGGAGAAATCGGAGGCAGGGCAACTGCCTTTAATCCAACCTCGCCGTTTCGCTTCGGATGAGGGTGCATCCCTGCCTATCTACCATACCCAACGTGGCGACTGGCATTTTACGGTACTTTACTCAAATACGCCGCGTGCTCATGAACTGGGCAGGACACGTGACTGGGTGGTGATCTATTTTCATGCACACAGCGAACCGGAAGCACAGTGCACTGTGGTAACAGAACACTTTGGACCTCTGCGGGGGCTGCGGGTCGTGCGCGGCAGAGAGGAAGAGTCCGGTCGGTTTCATGCCCATGCGGCAGCTGAAGCCGGTCATACGCCAAACGGATAAGTGTCCGGCACGCCTTGCCGAGCTTTTTGCGATCCGCAATGACATCGGCGTATCGAGCAAGTGCGCTACCTGCCAACCAGACACCGATGGCGCATATGACGAATAGCAGCAGGTTTACGGGTAGAGGGAGTTCCAGGAGGGTCATGGTGCTACGCAATGCTTGAGAGAACCACAAGCGCACAACTGAACACGAAGCCTGCCATCGGCACCCATATTGGTACAGTGAATGCGTCTTCCGGTGCCCGATCTCCGCGCAACTTGATCAATACCAATGCCAAATTGGTCAATATCCAGATTGCCAGAACGATTCGTGACGTCATCTCCGCAAGGCGCTCCAGGTTGAAACCAAGCGCAAGAATGAGGATTCCGCAAACAACCGTCATGGTTGCGTTAAGTGGCGTCAGGGTGAATGCGTTCACGCGCGCGAACAGGCCCGGCATGTTGCCTTGAACCGCCATGCCGTAAACCACCCGGGATACCATAATCAGCTGTATCAGGATTGTATTGGCGGTGGCGAAAATGGCTACACCACTGATCATGATGGGTGACGCGCCGGTCAATCGTTCATAGACCAAACTCAAGGGTGCCTCGGATCTAGCGAGTTCGGCGGGGGCAACCGCCAGTACTGCAACCAGGGTAACGAGCGTGTACAGAACCATTGTGATAACGAGTGTCAGCATTATTGCCCATGGCAATGTCAGGCCAGGGCGTTTGGTTTCTTCCGCAACGTTGACGATGTCCTCAAAGCCGATGAACGCAAAAACAGCCAGAAGACCCGCGTTGGCGATAGCCAACCAGATCCCAAACTCTGCCATTGGCGGAAATGTTTCCGGCACCCTGAGGATGATTCCATCGCTGTCGGAAAACCCGGCATAGATGAGGACCAGTAGACCGCCAGCCTCGATCAATGTGAACACGGCGGCAAGAAGCACTGATTCAACGATACCCCAGGCCGCGACCAGCCCCATAGTCAAAATTACCATCGTCACCACCAGGAAGAAGGGCAGGTCTACAAAGGTGCGGATGTAGCCGGCACATCCGATAGCAATGGCCGCTGACGCAACTACACCTGACACAATAACAAGCCATCCGACAAAAAGTGACATTGCGCGCGAACCGAAACCGGCATTGACATACACAGCTTCACCAGCGCTGACCGGATAGCGGCCGGCCAGTTCACCGTAACTGAGGGCAGTTGGGGCGATGCCGATGGCCGCAACAATGAAAGCCATGGGCGCGTAGATGCCGGCCCTGCCTGCTGCGGCGCCAACCAGGACATAAATCCCGGCACCGATGGTTGTGCCCAGCCCGTAAAGCACCAATAGCGGCAGGTTCAATGACCTCTTGAGCCTTGGCCTTTCTATTGTTGTTGATTCCTGCGAGGGCTGTTCCATTCAAAACAATTTATCGGTTAGCGAATTTGCGGGTTTGATAAAGATCAACGCTAGGGTCAGGACCCAATAATGTTACCCATTCTGCGGGAGGATATTTTGCCTTTGACAAGGCGAAAGGTTGAAGGAAACCTTATGGTTTTCAAGGCCTTTCAACGATGTCAGGGGCAAAATAGGCCCCGCCCTTTGGGTTTGAAGGACAGCACTCGCCTGAAGCCGAAAAATGCTCGAAAAGGCAAAAAGCCTTGTCTTGCGCTTTTTCATCGTCATTCGAATGCTTTCCTTCAAACAGAATTGCATAACATTAATGAGTCCTGACCCTAGTCTGCGTGAAGACTGCCGGATGAAGATCTATCGCTGCCCCGCTGTTGTTCAATGCGTGCGGGCGTGGCCGGGAAATTCCCACGGCATCGGATGAGAGAAGGTCTGCGGCACCTTCCATGTCGTGCAGTATTTGGCGCGAGGGGCAACGCCTGTGCGAACTTGGTTCTGGACGTTTGATCTGTGTCACAAAGGTGTGGCTTACTGCGTGCTAGGCAAAAATTGGCAACCCTTTGCGGCTCCAGATCAGAGAGGAACTGACCATGAAAACCGCTCGATTGGCAACGTCTGTACTCGCCTGTCTCGCCATAATCGGATTTTCGTTGCCCGCGTTTGCGCAGGACATCGGCAGCGCTTCCAAGCCAAAGCTCTCCGGGATCTATACGGGTGAAGTCTACTCTCCCTATGCCAAGAGAACCTTCCCTGAGCGCCCGCTGTGGGGCGACAACCATGTGCATACTTCGCTGTCCATGGACGCAGGTGGTTTCGGCAATCGACTGAGCCCGCGTGAGGCTTACCGTTTTGCCCGAGGGGAAGAGGTGATCGCATCATCCGGGCAAGCTGTGCGTCTCGCCCGCCCGCTCGATTGGCTCGCCATCACCGACCATTCCGACGGGATGGGGTTCATCCTCGACACACTGGCGGCGTCGCCTCTGGTGACGAAGTACGAACAGGGCGCACGCTGGTCCAAGGGCTTCCGCGCCGGCGGACAGAAGGCGGTAGACACCACGCTGGATCTGATCGGCACCTTTTCTCAAGGCAAGGTCGATCCTGAGATGTTTGCGCAATATTCGCCTGGTTCGCGCCGTTACTCGACCATCTGGGAAGACGGCGTCATCAAGCCTGCGGAGGAATTTTACGAGCCCGGCCGATTCACAACCTTTATCGGGTTTGAATGGACCTCGCTGGTGAAGGGCGGAAACATGCACCGCAATGTGATATTCCGGGATGGCGCTGATCGTGCCCGCCAAGTGGTGCCATTCACCACAACCGGACCAGGCGGCAGCACGGACCCGCTCGATCTCTACAAATATCTGGAAGCGTACGAGGCGAAGACGAATGGCGCGGCCATGGCCTTTGCCCACAACGGCAATCTTTCAAATGGAATCATGTTCCCGGTAGATGCCCAGTACACGGGCCGAAAGCTGGACAAGACCTATGTAGAGCAGCGCGCAAAGTGGGAACGCATGTATGAATTCACCCAGATCAAGGGGGATGGAGAGACGCACCCCTTCCTCTCGCCCGATGACGAGTTTGCTGATTACGGCACCTGGGACCTGGGCAACCTGGACCTGTCTACGGCCAAGACCAAGGACATGCTGCAGTACGAGTACGCAAGGGAAGCGCTCAAAAGCGGACTGCTGCTGGAGAAAAAACTCGGCACGAACCCCTACAAGTTTGGCGCTGCCGGGGCGACGGACTCGCATACGTCACTGGCAACGGCCGAGGAAGACAATTTTTTCGGCAAGCATTCCGGGTATGAGCCATCGCCGGAACGGCTCACCCATCCTTTCATGAAAACCGAGAATGGTGAATTGTTTGCCTGGCAGATGGTGGCGTCCGGCTACACGGCCGTCTGGGCGAAAGAAAACACGCGCGAGTCGCTCTTCGACGCGATGGACCGGAAAGAGATTTACGCCACCACTGGTCCGCGCATGATAGTGCGCTTCTTCGGCGGCTGGGACTATACCGACCAGGACCTGAAAAGCCGCCAGCCCGCCTTCGCCGGCTATGCGAAGGGCGTTGCGATGGGTGGTGATCTCACCGATGCGCCTGACGGCATGGCACCGAGCTTCATGGTCTATGCGCTGCGTGATCCGATCGGCGCCAACCTCGATCGCATCCAGGTGGTCAAGGGCTGGCTCGACAAGGACGGCAAGACCCATGAGAAGGTCTATGACGTGGACTGGTCAGGCGACCGGAAACAAGACAACAGTGGTAAGCTTCCCCCGGTTGGCAACACGGTGGATGTTAAGAACGCCAACTGGACCAACACTATCGGCGCAGCGGAACTGGGAACGGTCTGGACCGACCCGGATTTCGATCCCCAGCAAAGTGCCTTCTACTATGCCCGCGTGATTGAGATTCCGACGCCGCCCTGGTATGTCTACGACGCGTTCCGTTTCGGAATCGACGTTCCGAAGGGCGCGCCGACGAGCCAACAGGAGCGCGCCTACACGTCGCCCATCTGGTATACGCCGGACAGCTAGAGTATCCGATCAGATGATTCCATCTGATCGGATGATGATCTAGAGCAGCAGGGGTTCACCGAACCGGTAAAGTTGCTCTATCTCTTTGAAAGCGAACAGGCTGCGGTTGTTGTATTGTGTCCACACAGACAATCCCAACAATCGTTTTGTCTTGGACCTGACATCGACTCCAAATTCATCAAGAAGATGGCGGGGAGCAGGTCACACAATGTGCAGTTGCTGTCCAATTGGTGTTCAGTGTAAGTAACCCGCCCGCTTGAATCTGGAGGAGATGCAAGATGCAGCGATTTACCGGTGGTTGCCTTTGCGGCGATGTGCGAATTGTGGCGTCAGGTCCGCCATACCGGGTTGGTGTCTGTCACTGTCTCGATTGCCGCAAGCATCATGGCGCCCTTTTTCACGCTTCCGCAATTTTCCCTGAGGATGCGGTGACGGTCAGCGGTGAAACGCGCGACTATGCCGGGCGATCCTTCTGTCCCCGCTGCGGTTCGTCCGTATTCTCCCGCAGCGCAGACGAAATAGAAGTGAACCTGGGCTCCCTGGATGCCCCTGATCAATTGACGCCAACCTACGAAAGCTGGATCGTGCGTCGCGAGTCATGGTTGCCACCGTTTGCGCTGAAAAGGCGATATGACCGTGATCGAGACGCCACGGGTCGGTTTGAAGAGTAGGCCACACAAACGGGGCGGATCTTCAGGAAAGACGCTAGCGGCCGCCCGCCGGTAATGCTATCGTTGGAGGGTGAAGAATGCCGGGATGGCAACCAGGTCGACACAAAACGCGTAACCAGGTGGTATTATACCGGCCAATTTTTTCTTTTCTAATCAACATCTTCTACCGCACCGCCCGCGGCGGTCCACGCGCGGAAACCGCCCGGGATGTGGGCAATGTTCCTGACACCTTGCTCATCGGCAATTTCGACGGCGAGCGTCGAGCGTTCGCCAACCGCACAGTAAATCAGGAGAGGTGAACTCGTGCTGAGGCCGCGCAAGGTTCCCGACGCAGAACACTGCGATGCGAAGGTCGTGTAGGGCAGGTGAATAGAGCCCGGTATCGCCCCGTCACGCCGGCGCTCATTGTCTTCACGAATGTCTATCAATTGTACTTGCCTGTCCGGCCAGGTTTCGAGTAATTCCTCGACCTCCACTGACGGAACCCGGTGCTGGGCTTCGAGGTGAAGCCCGATCTTGAGGTTTTCCGGTACAGCAACATCCATCATCTTCGGGTTGGGGAGGTTCAGATTGTTCATGATCTCCGCGTATTCGTCAGCTGAGTTCACCCTGAGGCGCGGGTTGAAAGCCCTTTCTTCGGCAATGGTGCTGACGGTGTCGCCCTTGTAGTCATGGGCCGGGTAGACAAATGTGTGGTCGGGCAATTTCAACAGTCGCTCAAACAGTGAATGATACTGGTCGTAGGGGTCACCATTCTGGAAGTCGGTGCGCCCGGTCCCGCGGATCAGCAGCGTATCGCCGGTGAATACCCGATCATCCATCAGGAAGCTGTAGCTCTCGCTGGTGTGACCGGGAGTGTAAAGCGCGGTGAGTGCCAAACCTTCAATGGACAGTTTTTCATTGTCGCTGACACGCATTGAGACAACATCGGCGGGCGATTGTTCGCCCATGACGGTTACACACCGCGTGGCGTCCCTGAGTTTGCCCATGGCGCTGACATGATCGGCATGAATATGGGTGTCAATGACCTTGACCAGTTTCAGGTCGAGCTCTTCCAGCAACTTCAGGTAGCGCACGGTCTGCTCGAGCACCGGATCGATCAACAGCGCCTCGCCGCCGTTCCGGCTGGCCAAGAGATAGGTGTAAGTGCAGGAGGTCTTGTCGAACAGTTGCCGGAATATCATGCCTGGCGCTCCACGGGTTCTTGTATGTTTCAAGAATGTATAACAGCCGGTGTCTCTGCGGGCAAAGCATTGAATGGTATTGAAATGCGTTTCTGCAGATCATCAGAAAAGCGGCAAGACTTATACTGAGACAGTGCTTTCCTTCAACGGCGCAGACTGGTTGTTTCTTGCGCTCTCTGGCGGGTCGGATGAGCCATCCCGGGGATAACGCAATGGCTACCCTTGTCAAAAACAACAAAAGTACGCCCCGCTTGACTTTAGGCAAGGCTGCAACCCGTCATTCTGCCTAGTTTCCGTTGGTCAAAGTGTTGTGAAGCGAAGAGATGAATTCGATTTGGCCTGCAATCAAGCTGGAATGTGGTCGCCACCTGCTGATTGCGGTGCTGGTCGCGATAACTGTCATGTTGATAGGTGTTCGCACCAGTCACGGTCAGCCTCTTGTTGCGAAATTTCTGGATAAGGTTGATGTCTCGGTCCTGGTGCCGGGCGCAGACAGCTTCGGCGAGTTGCGTAAGGACATTCCGGTGGTTCCGGCACTGAAAGACGGACAAACAATCGGCCACGTCTTCCTGACCTCGGACTTTGTCACGACGACCGGCTACTCCGGCAAACCCATTCATGTGGTCATGGGTGTGGATGAAAACGCCAAGGTGACTGGCGTCAAGCTTGTGAAGCACTCCGAACCGATCGTGCTGATCGGAATCCCGGAATCAAAAATTCGCGCGGTTACGGAAAAATACGCCGGGCTTGATCTGATCAAGGAAGCGGAGTCGGGTGGTTCTGCGCATGAGCTGCATATCGTATCCGGTGCCACCGTGACGATCATGGTCATCGATGATTCCATCGTACGGGCCGGATTGAAAGTTGCGCGATCTCTTGGCCTTGGCGGATTGAAGGCCGAATTGGCCAAACAAGGTCCGGAAAGGAAATTGCTGCGGCCTGCAGGTGATGAGATTCCGGTGGCAAACTGGCAGACCCTGTCCGGCGATGGCTCCATCCGCTCGCTGCGCCTGGATGTGGGCCAGGTCAACCAGGCGTTTGTTGACAGCGGTGATGTCCGCGCCATTGAGCGGCCGGAAAAAGGCGACCCGAAAGACACTTTCATCGACATGCAGGTTGCGCTCATCAGTGCGCCGGAAATCGGCCGCAGCCTGCTCGGCGATGATGAGTACAAGAACCTGATCGAATGGCTGGGAGAGGGCGAAGAAGCAATACTGGTACTTGGGCGCGGCAAATACTCGTTCAAGGGTTCCGGGTATGTGCGCGGCGGTATTTTCGACCGCATCCAACTCATTCAAGGCGATGCGTCTGTAAGGTTTTTCGACAAGCAGCATTTGCGGCTTGGTCGGCTTGCACCTGTTGATGCGCCGTCGTTCACCGAACTGGACATGTTCAAGATTCCAGCCGACAAGGGTTTTAATCCAGCCGAGCCCTTCAGGCTGCAGCTGTTGGTGCAACGCGCCGTGGGCGCAATCGACAAGTCATTCATAACATTTGATCTCGGCTACCGGATACCGGATCGTTATGTTGAAGTACTCGCTGTGCCTGTTACGCGTCCCTCTACGCCACAGGTTTCCGGCAGTCTGGCTGCCTCCAATCCGGACGAGTTGAGTCACCTGTGGAAACGCATTTGGAATCAGAAGCGGATCGAGGTGGGATTGCTCTTCGCGGCCATAGTGATACTCACCGGCGTGTTCTTCTTCCAGATGCAGGTGACCAGGTACGAGCGTTTCACCTACTGGTTCCGGATCGGGTTTCTGACCTTTACCCTGTTTGTGCTGGGCTGGTACGCCAATGCGCAATTGTCTGTAGTCAACATTCTGGCCTTCTTCTCAGCAGTGATGACAGATTTCTCGTGGTCGGCCTTCCTGATGGATCCGCTGATCTTCATCCTGTGGTTTTCCGTTGCTGCATCGCTGCTGTTCTGGGGGCGTGGCGTGTTTTGCGGCTGGTTGTGTCCGTTCGGCGCACTGCAGGAACTCACCAACAAGATTGCGCAGTTTTTCAAGGTACCGCAACTTCGAGTGCCTTGGGGTGTGCATGAGCGCCTCTGGCCGGTCAAGTACATGATTTTCATGGGACTCTTTGGCCTGTCGCTGTACTCGCTTGAGCTTGCGGAGCGCTATGCAGAAATTGAGCCGTTCAAAACTGCCATCATTTTGAAGTTTGATCGGGCCTGGCCGTTTGTTCTGTTTGTAGTTGTCCTGCTGTCAATCGGACTGTTTGTCGAACGCTTTTACTGTCGATATCTGTGCCCGTTGGGAGCTGCGCTTGCCATCCCCGCCCGCTTGCGGACGTTTGACTGGCTAAAGCGTTACAAGCAATGCGGCGACCCGTGCCTGCGCTGTGCCAATGAGTGCATGATCCAGGCCATTCATCCGGAAGGCGATATCAACCCGAACGAATGTCACCAGTGCCTGCATTGCCAGGTGCTCTACCAGAGCACGTCAAAATGCCCGGTATGTATCAAGAAGGCAGCCTCGCGTGCGCGCGCAGGTGCGCCCAGGCCCAAAAAGGTTTCCCCAATTCTACCGACGGACGAACAAACAGGAAATGTCCAAGAACCGGCGGAATAAATTCTGCTTCCATCAACTTAAAAGGAGTTTGTGATATGTCAGCTGAAGAAACCAGAAAGAAAGGATTTTCGCGCCGAGCCGTGATGACTGCAACCGCCGCAGGTGCCGTTGTTGCGGGAACTGGTGCCGCCACGGGCCTGTTTTCCAACGGGGTAACAAAAGCCCGTGCGGCAGGTTCCTCAAAGGCCAATCTCGCACCGGGTGAACTCGATCCGTACTACGGTTTTTGGTCTTCAGGCCAAACTGGTGAGGTTCGCATTCTGGGTTTTCCGTCGATGCGCGAGCTGATGCGGATTCCGGTTTTCAACCGTTGCTCAGCAACCGGCTGGGGACAGACCAATGAAAGCCTTAAAATTCTCACTGAGGGTCTGACGGAGAAAACCAAAAACTTCCTCGCAGCCAAAGGCATGAAGACCTACGACAATGGAGACCTTCACCATCCTCATATGTCCTTCACTGACGGGACCTATGACGGCCGTTACATTTTTGCCAATGACAAGGCGAACACTCGGGTTGCACGCATTCGTTGTGACGTAATGAAATGCGACAAGATTATCGAAATACCAAATGCGCACGACATCCATGGCATGCGTCCGCAAAAGTATCCGCGCACCGGCTACGTGTTTGCAAATGGTGAGCACGAAGCACCATTGGTCAATGACGGCGATATTCTCGACGACCCGTCAAAGTACGTGAATATCTTTACCGCAATTGATGGCGATGAGATGAAAATCGCATGGCAGGTAAAGGTAAGCGGCAATCTCGACAACACCGACTGTGATTACCAGGGCAAGTATGCCTTCTCGACGAGTTACAATTCAGAGATGGGCATGAACCTTGCCGAAATGACCGAGAACGAGCTTGATCATGTTGTCGTGTTCAACCTCAAGGCCATCGAGGAAGGCGTGAAAGCTGGTGATGTCGAGGTCCTGAACGGGGTTCCGATCATCAACGGGCTGAAAGGCGAGAACAAGAACTATACGCGTTACATACCGATTCCGAACAGCCCGCATGGCGTCAATGCAGCACCTGACAAGAAGCATATTGTCATCAATGGCAAACTGTCCCCGACGGTTTCCATTATTGATGTTGAGAAAGTGGATGCGTTATTTGCCAGTAATGCCGACCCGCGTTCGTGCATTGTCGGTGAGCCTGAACTGGGACTCGGCCCGCTTCACACCGCATTTGATGGCAAGGGCAACTGCTTCACGACGCTGTTCCTGGACAGCCAGGTGGTGAAGTGGAACATGGAAAAGGCGATCAAGGCATTTGCCGGTGAAAAGGTTGACCCGATTATCTCCAAGGTTGATGTCCACTATCAGCCGGGTCACAACTCCACTTCGATGGGTGAAACCGCTGAAGCAGATGGCGAATGGCTGGTGTCGATGAACAAGTTCTCAAAGGACCGGTTCATCAATGTTGGCCCCCTGAAACCTGAAAACGAGCAGTTGATCGACATTTCGAGCGACGAAATGAAAGTTGTTCATGATGGCCCGACGTTTGCGGAGCCGCATGACAGTATCATCGTGCGCTCTGATATCGTGAAACCGGTTAATGTGTGGAAGCGCGATGATCCGGTCTTCGCTGACGCCGTCAAACAGGCAAAAGCCGACGGCGTCGATATCGAGAGCGATGACACTGTCATTCGTGAGGGCAACAAGGTTCGTGTCTACATGACATCAATCGCACCACAATTTGGCATGGAGAAATTCACTGTCAAACAAGGTGATGAGGTGACGGTTTACGTGACCAACCTGGACGATGTCGATGATGTCACACACGGCTTCTGCATCTCGAACTACGGTGTCGCCATGGAAGTGGCGCCGCAGGCGACGGCGTCGATCACGTTCACCGCTGATCGGCCCGGGGTTCACTGGTTCTACTGCCAGTGGTTCTGCCATGCGCTGCACATGGAAATGCGCGGCCGCATGTTTGTTGAACCGCGTGCAGCATAGGACTGCCTGACATGAAATGGATGGCCCGAGCATTGAACGGTATGTTGTTGTTGGTATTGCTTGCAACATCAGCGCTTGCTGCTGATGTCAAGGTGATGCCCGGCAAGGACGCGCTGGCTCGGGCCATCCAGTCTGCACAATCTGGTGACCGGCTGATGCTGGCTGCCGGCAACTACACAGGCGGTTTGCTGATCAGCAAGCCGTTGGAAATTCACGGTAACGGGCATGCTCATGTTCGCGGCAGGGAGCAAGGGTCGGTTATCACGATTGACGCGCCCGATGTCGTCGTCTCCGGACTGAAGCTGACGGGTTCAGGCTCTGATCACCAGACAATCGACAGCGGTGTCCAGCTGACCAAGAAAGCAACCGGTGCAATCGTTCGCGACAATCATATCGAGGGCAACCTTTACGGGGTAGACATTCACGGTGCGCGAAATGCCCTGGTGGACGGCAATACCATCATCGGCCGGCAAGACCGGTTGATGAACCGCCGCGGCAATGGCTTTTACGTCTGGAATGCACCAGGGGCGCAAGTGCGCAATAACAAGATGCGCTACGGCCGCGATGGCATATTTGTCAATTCCAGCAAGAAGAATACATTTAAGAACAACAGGTTCGAAGATCTGCGGTTTGCGGTTCACTATATGTATGCCAATGACAGCGAGGTTTCCGGGAACGTCTCGATCGGCAATCACCTGGGCTATGCGATCATGTTCACCAGCCGGGTTCAAATCCGCAACAACACATCTATCGGGGACCGTGATCATGGCATCATGCTGAACTATGCCAATAATGCCGTTCTGGAAGGAAATGTGGTCCGGGGCGGCGGCAAAAAATGCCTTTTCATGTACAACGCAAACAAGAACATCATGCGCAACAATCATTTTGAAGGTTGCCCGATCGGCATCCACTTTACCGCAGGTTCGGAACGCAACACGATTGTAGGCAATTCGTTTGTCGGTAATCAGCGGCAGGTGAAATTCGTCGGATCCAGGGACCACACATGGTCAGGTAATTTCTGGAGCGATCACAGCGCCTATGATGTCAACGGTGACGGAATTGCTGATCAGGCCTTTCGCCCCAATGATACAATGGACCAGATCTTGTGGACACAACCGTCGGCAAAGTTGCTGCTGGGCAGTCCGGCGGTGCAACTGATCCGCTGGGCGCAGAAAGAGTTTCCCGCGCTGTTGCCCGGTGGTGTTGTGGACGACAAACCGCTGATGACACCAACGCTCAGGCCGAAAGCGGAGTACGGTGCAGGAGTATCGGTGCAATGAGCATGATCTTACATACAGAAAATGTCTCTGTGAGCTTCAAGGATGTCGTAGCACTGAAAGGTGTGTCGCTGGATGTTGCGCCGGGTGAAAAGGTAGCACTGCTGGGCCACAACGGCGCGGGCAAGACCACATTGTTCAGGATCATTCTGGGTTTCCTGCATGCTGACGCCGGCCATGTTCGTATTGCTGGACAACAGCCCGGAAGCCGGTTGGCGAGGCGCGATGTTTCGTACCTGCCCGAAAATGTCGCCTTCCCGAAAATGCTGACTGGCCGGGAAATTGTGTCGTTCTACGCAAAGCTGAAGAATGCTGATGTTTATGAGGCTAATTGCGCTCTGGAAAAAGTCGATCTTGCCGAAGCTGCGGATCGCCCGTGCGGCGGTTATTCCAAGGGTATGCGTCAGCGGTTGGGGCTGGCTCAGGCAATTATCGGCAACCCGAAACTAATGTTGCTTGATGAACCGACATCCGGGCTCGATCCGATCTCGCGGCAGCGCTTCTACAGCATGATTGGTGAAATTGCCGACAAGGGTACAGCGGTCCTTTTGTCGTCGCACGGATTGAGTGAACTGGAGCTGGAAACGGACCGGGTGGCGATCTTGCGCAAGGGCCAGGTCGTTGCCGACGGTTCCCTGGCCGAGTTGCAGCGGTCAGCGAACCTGCCTATCCGCATTCGTGTGCGCTCGAATTCCGATCACGTTGAAAGTGTGCACAACCGGTTTGGCGGTGAGCGGATCAACGGTGAATCTGTTGAATTTGACTGTGCGCGACCGGACAAAATGGATCGCTTGTCGGCAATTTCGCAGCTCGGCAATGCGGTAAATGATGTCGACATTTCATCCCCGAGCCTCGATGAAGTCTACCGCCATTTCTCAAGTGAAGATGCAGATGGAGTTGATGAATCATGAGCGCTATCCTGACTATTGCACGGACTGAAATCCGCATAGGGATCCGCAATCGGTGGGTATTGCTGGCCTCCATCATATTGCTTGTTTTCGCATTACTGCTGGCGCTGCTGGGCAGTGCACCGTCCGGTGCAACCAGGGCTGACAGCCTGAGCGTTGTGGTAGCCAGCCTCGCTACGCTTTCGGTTTATCTGGTGCCGCTGATTGCCCTATTGTTGTCTTTTGATGCGATTGCAGGCGAGATTGACCGTGGAACATTGCAGTTAACGCTGGCGACTCCGGTTTCGCGGGGACAGGTTCTGCTTGGCAAGTTCTGTGGTCACGTTGTGGTATTGGCCCTGGCCGTCGTGTTTGGCTACGGTATTGCCGGTGGGCTCGTGTTCGCTATGGCGCACAATACCGGAATGGATGGCATCATCGATCTGGCGCGAGTGATCATTACCAGCCTGGCACTGGGCGCAACCTTTGTTGCAATTGGATATGTGGCAAGTGTCAGCGTGCGCCATACCGGCACTGCAGCAGCGCTGGCAGTTGCCATCTGGCTATTCTGCGTCGTGCTCTACGACCTGGCGCTGCTGGGTGGATTGCTCGCCAGCACAGACGGGTTTTTTGCCAAGGTTCTGTTTCCCTATTTGCTGGTCATCAATCCAGCAGATGCGTTTCGGGTGTTCAATATGGCAGCGATCGATGCTGCTGCTTCCACAGGACTTGCTGCGAGTGGCAACGCCATGCCGTTCCTGCCGCAACTGGCCATCATCAGTCCATTTGCCTGGATGGCGATTGCTCTTGGCCTGTCGACCGCCATTTTGAGGAGGGTTCAGCCATGAAACATTGCGTCAGCAGTGCCTTGATTTGCCTGCTCTGCCTTGGGCTTTTGTCAGCGTGCAATGAACAAGGTGCAAAACAGGCGGTGCCAGCTCCCATAGCGATGACTGAAGAGGCACTGGGCCACTATTGCAGCATGAACATTCTCGAGCACACGGGACCGAAAGCACAGATACACGTGAAGGGATTGCTGTTTCCGATCTGGTTCTCGCAAGTGCGTGATGCTATCGCCTTCATGCGCCTACCGGAGGAAA
>CAJICM010000045.1_pt1 | contig 28241 bp, 25 predicted proteins | sample 9199691 | NCBI WGS metagenome assembly CAJICM01 (sample SAMEA7708338, study PRJEB35096) | sediment metagenome | biome: marine neritic benthic zone biome [ENVO:01000025]; feature: sediment [ENVO:00002007]; material: shallow marine sediment [ENVO:03000034] sea grass bed [ENVO_01000059] ...
CTGCGTCACATTAGTCATCCTGATCCCGAAACTACCTGCTTTGGTGGACGATGGCGAGACAGGAAACGACATGATTTCCACGCGGGCGTCAATGCTTTGTGATCAGACCAGCGGATCGCGCAAGTGCCCGCGTCAAAATGCGGAAATCAGATACCCGGCGGCCATTCGATGGAATGGCGGTTTTGATTTCATCACAACCTGAAAAGTTCTAATCTGGCGCACCATGAGCAGGAAGCCCGACACAGAATTACGCACAGGTTTCACGACCGGCGCGTGCGCAACAGCAGCAGCAAGCGCGGCGACATCAGCGTTGCTTGGCTCAGGCTTTCCAAACCCGGTCAGCATTACCCTGCCTCGCGGACAAACACCGTCGTTTGAGCTTACGGATACTTCAACCGGGGATGGATGGGCACGGGTCTGTGTCCAGAAGGACGCCGGCGATGATCCGGACGTCACCCATGGTGCCTTGATCGTGGCAACTGTCAGACGTGGCCCTGTCGACAGCGGCGTGACTCTCAAGGCCGGCGATGGCGTCGGCATGGTTACAATGCCGGGATTGCCCGTCGCACCGGGCGAACCGGCCATCAACCCGGTTCCGCGCCGGATGATCATCGATCACGTCAGCGCGGTCGCTAAAACACACGGCGTTGCCGCAGATTTTGAAGTCGAGTTGTCGGTTCCCGGCGGGCGGGAACTTGCGCTCAAGACCTGGAATCCGAGGCTCGGCATCGAAGGAGGCATTTCCATTCTTGGTACCACCGGCATTGTCCGGCCTTTTTCATGTTCGGCGTGGATTGCCTCCATTCACCGTGGCATCGACGTCGCGCGGGCCAACGGGGTCGTGCATGCCATTGGTTCTACCGGCGCCACATCCGAACGTGTTGCGCAAGAGCTGCTTGACGTTCCTGATCATGCGATGCTTGACATGGGGGATTTCGCCGGCGGCCTGTTGAAATACCTGAAAGTCCATCCGCTGCCGCGGCTCACCATTGCCGGGGGATTTGGCAAGTTGACCAAACTGGCGCAAGGTGCGCTGGACCTGCACTCGTCACGCTCGCAGGTCAATTTTGACGAACTGGCATTGCTGGCCGGTAATGATGAAGTGGCGTCTGCAAATACCGCGATGCAGGCACTGGATATTGCCGGACCGGCCCTGGCAGAAAAGGTGGCTGCGAATGCCAGGCAATGTGCACTTTCAACCCTGGAGGGCGCGCCGGTGGAGGTCGACGTATTGATAATCAATCGGCAAGGAAAACCAGTCGCCAGTGCTGATGCAACCGGAGAACGCGTGTTGTGACAACGCCATTTCGTGTGCTGTTGCTGGCAGGCACCAGCGAAGCACGCCAGCTTGCCGGGCAACTGGCTAAAGTCAACAACCTCGAGCCAATTGCATCTCTGGCCGGCGTGACCCGGGAACCAAGGGGTTACCCGGTTGAAACCAGGACCGGCGGCTTTGGTGGCGCAGATGGTCTTGAACGCTACATCGTTGCCCGGCATATCGACCTGATCGTGAATGCAACCCATCCGTTCGCGGAAATGATGAGCGCCAACGCCGCCGCGGCCGCAAAGGCAACCGATACTCCATTGCTGCGACTGCTGCGAGAGCCATGGCAACCGACAGATGGTGACCGGTGGCTGGAAGTTGCCGGCGTGGCGGACGCCGTGGCTGCCCTGCCGGATGAGGCGCGAGTGTTGTTTGCAACAGGCGGAGGTTCAGTAGAGCAAATTGCAGCAGCCGGTCCGCGGGCCGGTCTGTGGGGTGCGGTCCGGTTAATTGAGCCAATAAATCAACCCTTTCCGCTGCAGCGCGGGGAATTCATCCTCGCGCAACCACCGTTTTCGTTTGAACAGGAACTCGAGCTGATGCGGCGGTTGGAGATTACCCATCTCGTAACGAAAAATGCAGGTGGCAATTCTGGCCAGGCAAAGCTCCGGGCGGCCCGCACTCTCGGTCTTGAGGTAGTGGTTGTCAGAAGGCCCCGGCAACCAGCCGGCCAGATCACCGTGGCCCGTTTGCCCGACATGCTGGCAATGATCAGCAATTCAATGTCGCAAAGCAGGCCTGAAAAGGCGGATTGATTGCTTGACACCCACAGCTTCAGCCGTGCAATCATGCAAACAGAGGTTCCCGATTGTCCGGTGTTGAACATTGGCGAATGGGATGAAAAGGGAATACGCGATGAACCGACCCAAACAGGGGGTTCAAAAACGTAGCCGCCCCCGCGACTGTAGACGGTAAGCAGACATCCGTTACCACTGTAATACCGGCCGCATTGGCCAGTGGCACGGGAAGGTGGATGAAACTGTGATGACCCGTGAGCCAGGAGACCTGCCTCTGGTGCCGGTATGTGCCGGTTGAGAAACGTGAAACGGGCGGGGTGCTCCCGTGTCGCGACGTCGGCAGAAAACCTGATCCGGCGCGAGACCAGCGCACTCCTCTGCCATTGAGGTATATGGAGAGGACAACTTTTATGATCCAACTGAAACATGTCCGTAACGGACTGACCGCTGTGGCTGTCGCTGCGATGACTACAACACCGGCGTTTGCCCACCACCCACTTGGCGGCGGCACACCGGAGACATTCGTTCATGGCGTTTTGTCGGGGATCGGCCATCCGATGCTGGGAATCGACCATTTTGCCTTTATTGTTGCCATGGCACTGGCCGCTGTGGCCATGGGCCGGCTGGCAACCGCGCCTCTGGCATTTCTGGCAGCGTCCATGGCCGGTGTATTGCTGACCTATAACGGCATTGCATTGCCATTGATCGAAGTAATGGTGGCAGGCTCTGCGACACTGATCGGCGCTATCGTGCTGTCCGGACGCAAGCTGACAATGCCGGTTGCTCTTGGTCTGTTCGCAGCCGCGGGTCTGTTCCATGGCGCAGCTTATGGTGGCGCGATCATCGGCGCGGAAAGTACACCTCTTCTGGCCTATCTTGCCGGTCTGACCATCACTCAGTATGCCATCGCCTATGGTGCAGGCACACTGGCGAGGTTGTTCTGGGACGGAGCAAATGCAGCCTCTGTCAGCCTGCGAGTGGCTGGTGGCGTGGCCGCCGGTGTCGGCTTTGCCTTCCTGTTCGAGCGGGTTGAAGGAATGATCTTCCCAGGCGTCGTCTGAGCAAGATCACCCACTCGGCTCGATCCAAACCGCTTTTGATCGGGCGCTGCCCTGGTTTTGTGGGTTCATGTGAATCCATGTCGCGCAAGCATTTCTCACAAAAGTGGATACCGGTTTTGTAAAAAAGAAAAGCGACAACAAAGGGATAGAGCGCGGTTTTGAGTCAATCAAAACCTGATGCGTTCTGGGCAGCGCCCTTCTAGATCCGCCAGCAATCAGAGATTAAAGACCATGGTTCAAAAGATCCCCGCTACTGTTGTGACCGGCTTTCTCGGCGCCGGTAAAACCACGCTCATCCGGCACATGCTGGCAAATGCCAACGGCAAGCGCATTGCGCTGATCATCAACGAGTTTGGTGACCTTGGCGTGGACGGTGAAATTCTCAAGGGTTGCGGTATCGAAAACTGCCGGGAAGACGATGTGGTGGAACTTTCAAACGGCTGCATCTGCTGCACCGTGGCGGAAGATTTCATCCCGACCATGCAAAAACTGATCGAGCGCGACGAAGCACCGGACCACATCGTTATCGAGACATCCGGTCTGGCGCTGCCACAACCGCTGGTGCGCGCCTTTAACTGGCCCGACATCCGCACCCGGGTGACGGTGGACGGCGTTGTCACGGTTGTTGATGGTCCTGCAACCGCGGCAGGACAGTTTGCCCATGATATTGCAGCTGTGGACCGGCAGCGTGAAGCCGACGACGGTCTCGATCACGAAACGCCTTTGAGTGAACTTTTTGAAGACCAGTTGGCATGCGCCGACATGATCATCGTCAACAAGGCGGATATACTGGGCAATGACGGCGCCGGCGACGTTTCGGGCAAACTCAGAGCAAAACTGCGCGCCGGCGTACAGGTTTTGCAGGCCAGTCATGGCGTCATTGACCCGAAAATCTTGCTGGGCCTCGGCATCGCTGCGGAAGACGATCTGGATGTCCGGCATGAAATTCATCACCATCATCATCACGACGACGATGACCCGGACGGTGACCATGATGATGATGATCATGAACACGAGCATGGCCATGACGAGTTTGACAGCTTTGTTATCAGTTTACCGGAGATCAGCGAAATGGATGGCTTTCTGAAACGCCTGCAGGGTGCCATATCAGACCACGGCGTATTGCGGCTGAAAGGTTTTGCCGCCGTACCCGGCAAGCCGATGCGAATGGTAATCCAGGCCGTTGGTCCGCGCATTGACACGCATTTCGACCGGGCTTTTGCCGATGATGAGACGCGGGCCACGCGCCTTGTGGTAATCGGACAGCAGGGCCTCGACCGGGCAGCGATCACTTCTGCGCTGGAGAACGCGGCAGGGGCTTGAGCGGATGCACCTTCTCGCCGCCCGTCCAGGCGACATAACCGACGGCACAGAGCCGATTGACCCTGATCAAAGCCCGGCAGACGTGGTTTTCATCTCTGCTGCGGATACGGAAATTTCTGCACTGAGTCAGGCGCGGACCGCTCTTGGCAAGCAAGCGCCCAGCCTGCGACTGGCGCAACTGGGATGGCTGAAGCATCCGTATTCCGTCGATCTGTATCTGGACAAGACCGCGACAAAATCCCGGCTGGTTGTCGCCCGCTTGCTTGGTGGCCGCGCCTACTGGACCTATGGCCTTGACGAGTTCGCGACCAGATTGAAACAGGCCGGCGTGCTGTTTGCAGCCCTGCCCGGCGACGACAAGCCGGATGAAACCCTGCGCGCGGTCTCCACTATCGGCGATGAAAACTGGGCGGCACTATGGTCGTACATGGTTGAAGGGGGGCCGGAGAATTCTGCAAACCTGCTGCGGCTGGCGCGTCACATACTTGATGCAGAAGAACGTCCCCAATCAGCCAATCCGCTGCTTCGGGCAGGTCATTACTGGCCCGGCGCATCACAGGCGGATCAAAGCACAGTAAGTGCCAGCTGGTCAGCAGGTGCACCTACGGCTGCAGTGGTCTTTTACAGGGCACTGGTGCAAGGCGGTGGTCTGGATCCGATTGACCGGATGATAGAAGCACTGCAACAACGCGGCCTGAACCCAAACCCGGTTTTCGTCGCATCGCTCAAGGACCCGGTTTCCGCTGCAACACTAGCCAGCATTTTTGAAGCCGCGCCGCCGGATGTGATCATCAACGCGACCAGTTTTGCCGTGTCATCACCCGATCCCGGGGATTGGCGACAAGAACGGCCTGCAACGGTGCTGGATCAACCCGGCGTGCCGGTCCTGCAAGCGGTACTGGCAGCCCAGTCGCTTGATGCATGGTCGCAGGGCATGACCGGCCTCACAGCGCGCGATATTGCCATGAATGTAGCGCTACCAGAGGTTGACGGCAGGCTGCTCACCCGGGCCATCAGCTTCAAGGATGAAGACTATCGGGATGAGGCCTGCCAGTGCACCATTGCCACGCATCGCGCCTTACGCGACCGGGTGGATATTGTGGCCGACATGGCGACACGCTGGGCCCGCCTGAGACGCAAGCCTAGCCACGAGCGCAAGGTGGCAATCATACTGGCAAATTATCCCAACAAGGACGGCAGACTGGCCAACGGCGTCGGGCTGGACACACCGCAGGGCACCATTAAGACATTGGCTGCGCTGAAGGCGGCTGGTTACCTGGTCAAAGGCGAGCCTGACACCTCCGACGGCCTGATGCAGACAATCCTTGCCGGGCCAACCAACTGGCTCACGGACCGGGCGCAGAGAATTGGCGGAGAACGACTGTCACTTGATGCCTACAAGGCCCACTATGACCAACTGCCCGAACAGGTTCGCGGGCGTATTGAAAATCGCTGGGGCAATGCGCAGGATGACCCGTTCTTCGGCAATGACGGGTTTGCGCTGGCCATATACCGGTTTGGCCACGTCGTCGTCGCCATACAACCGGCGCGGGGATACAACATCGATCCGGAAGAAACCTACCACAGTCCTGACCTGGTCCCGCCGCACAACTATCTGGCGTTTTATTTTTGGCTCCGCGGTGACGCATTCGATGCTGATGCGATGGTTCACATGGGTAAACACGGCAATCTTGAATGGCTGCCGGGAAAGGCGACGGCGCTGTCACAGTACTGCCTGCCCGAGACAGCGCTGGGTCCGGTTCCCAATTTCTATCCGTTCATCGTGAACGATCCCGGCGAGGGCACCCAGGCCAAGCGCAGGGCGCAGGCTGTTATCGTCGATCATCTGACCCCGCCCCTGACCAGAGCGGAGACCTATGGTCCGTTACGCGACCTGGAGGCCCTTGTGGACGAGTACTATGAGGCATCCGGTATCGACCCGCGACGTATTAAATATCTGCGCGATGAGATATTGTCCCTGACACAGGCCACCGGGCTCGATGTGGATGCCGGCATGGCTGAGACCGATGATGCTGATGCCCGGTTGCAGAAGCTCGACACCTATCTGTGCGAACTGAAGGAAAGCCAGATCCGGGACGGGCTGCATGTCTTCGGTGAGGCACCTGAAGGCCGGCTTGAAACAGACCTCGTCATCGCACTGACCCGCATACCGCGCGGCGACGGTAGCGGCGGTAATGCATCGCTCATTCGGGCGCTGGCGGACGATCTTGCGCTCCAGGACAACTTTGATCCGCTGGATTGCGAAATGGGAAGCCCCTGGCAAGGCGCACGACCAGCCTTGTTATCCGCAATGAACCGCGAAACCTGGCGAACGGCGGGAGATACGATCGAACGGCTGGAGCTGCTGGCTGCGCATCTGGTATCAGGTGACATGGAACTGCCGGCAGACATGCAGTCCACGGCGGAAGTTTTGTGCGAGATTGACCAGCGCATTCGTCCCGCTGTGCGGGCCTGCGGCATGCGGGAAATCGGCGGCCTGCTGACCGGACTCGATGGCAGTTTTGTGCCACCGGGCCCGTCCGGCGCACCGACGCGCGGGCGGCTTGATGTGCTGCCGACCGGACGAAATTTCTTCTCCATGGATGCGCGCGCCTTACCCACCCGCGCGGCATGGATACTGGGTCAGAAATCCGCTGAGCTGCTGGTAGAGCGCCATGTCCAGGATCAAGGCGACTGGCCGCGTGCCATGGCGGTGACGGCGTGGGGGACATCCAACATGCGTACCGGTGGTGACGACATAGCACAGGCGCTGGCATTGATGGGCGTCAGACCCAAATGGGACTCAGCCTCCACCCGGGTTACCGGCTTTGAAATAATTCCGCTTGCCCGGCTGGGAAGACCACGTATCGATGTGACCCTACGGGTGTCGGGGTTTTTCCGGGACGCTTTTCCGGCCCAGCTGGAACTGGTCGACGCGGCTGCCCGTGCGGTGATGGCCCTGAGCGATGAGGGGGCGTCCGAAAATCCAGCAGCGAGTCGCTATCTAGATGAATTTGAACGCCTGGTGGCAAACGGTTTACCGGAAGCCGAGGCTGGGGCCAAAGCCGGGTACCGGGTATTCGGCTCAAAACCGGGCGCTTATGGCGCCGGTCTGCAGGCAATGATCGACGAAAGACTCTGGACACAGCGAGGCGATATTGGCGAAGTTTACCTTGAATGGGGCGGCTATGCCTATGGTCGCGCAGGGGACGGCCGCGCCGCACATGAGCAGTTTGCCAATCGGCTTTCCAGGGTTGAGGCCGTGGTGCAGAACCAGGACAACCGGGAGCATGATGTGCTGGACTCTGATGACTACTACCAGTTTGAAGGGGGCATTAGTGCGGCGGTCGAAAAACTTCGCGGGCAGGCACCCACCATCTACCACAATGATCATTCGCGACCCGAACGGCCCGTGGTTCGCACTCTTGACGAAGAGATCGGACGCGTGGTGCGCTCGCGCGCGGTAAACCCGAAATGGATAGCGGGTGTGAAGCGGCACGGTTACAAGGGGGCATTCGAGATCGCTGCCACGGTCGACTACCTGTTTGCCTTCGCCGCAACCACCGGAGCTGTGCGACCGCATCATTTTGATCTTGTGCACGAAGCCTATCTTGAAGACGATGAAACCAGGCAGTTCATGGAGACACATAACCCGGCCGCGCTGCGCGAGATTGCGCAGCGCCTGGACGAGGCCATGGAACGGGGAATGTGGATACCCAGATCCAATTCTGCGCGCGGCCTGATAGAACATTTGAAAAGCGGAGAAAGCCGATGACTGACGACGTCGAAAAACACAACGCCAAGATGCTCAAGAAAAAGGTTGCCCGTGACAAGATCATGGCCACCAAGACGGAGGAAAAGGGCCTGGTGATCGTGCATACCGGCAAGGGCAAGGGGAAGTCTTCCGCCGCATTCGGCATGATATTCAGATGCATAGCCCACGACATGCCGTGTGCCGTGGTACAGTTCATCAAGGGTGGCATGTCAACCGGAGAACGGGACCTGATATTGTCGAAATTTGCCGATAAATGCCCGTTCTATACCATGGGAGAGGGATTTACCTGGGAGACCCAGGACAAATCGCGCGATATCGAGATGGCGCAGGCCGCCTGGGCGAAAGCGAAAGAACTGATCGCCGACGACACCAATCGCATGGTGCTGCTGGATGAAATCAATATCGCGCTGCGTTATGATTATATCGACGTCAATGAAGTGGTGGCGTTTCTTAGCGAGCACAAGCCGGAAATGACCCATGTCGTATGTACCGGACGCAACGCCAAACCTGAGCTGATCGAGGCCGCAGACCTGGTCACCGAAATGGAGTTGATCAAGCATCCGTTCCGGTCCGGCGTCAAGGCCCAGGCCGGCGTCGAGTTCTGAGGTCCGGCCCACGATGTCTGCCAGCCTGATGATCCAGGGAGCCGGTTCGAATGTCGGCAAATCGTTGCTTGTCGCCGGGCTGGCGCGGGCCCTGACACTGCGCGGACTGAAGGTACTGCCGTTCAAACCGCAGAACATGTCAAACAATGCTGCGGTCACGGTGGACGGCGGTGAAATCGGGCGGGCCCAGGCACTGCAGGCGCGTGCATGCAATGCAGATCCGGTAACGGACATGAACCCGGTACTGTTGAAACCGGAAACCGAAACCGGTGCCCAGGTTGTTGTGCACGGCAAACGGCTGACGAGCGCAAAGGCCAGAGATTATGCCAGGCTGAAACCACAGCTGATGGATGCCGTCCTGGAAAGCTTCACTCGCCTGAAGGCGCAGGCGGACCTGGTCCTGGTAGAAGGCGCCGGCAGCCCCGCCGAGGTGAACCTGCGCGCAGGCGACATTGCCAATATGGGGTTTGCGCGTGCAGCAAATGTACCCGTCATCCTGATCGGTGATATTGACCGCGGGGGTGTGATTGCCCAAATGGTCGGCACAAAAAAAGTAATTGACCCGGACGATGCGGCAATGATTGGCGGGTTCCTGATCAATAAGTTTCGTGGCGATACTACCTTGTTCGATGATGGGTACAAGCTGATACAGCAACTCACCGGATGGCCAGGATTCGGGGTCATTCCATGGTTTGACGAAGCCTGCGAACTGCCGGCAGAAGATGCCCTCGACATAGGCGGCGCCTCAGGTGGAGGCGACTTCAAGGTGGCGTGTCCGGTGCTGTCCCGCATAGCGAATTTTGATGACCTCGACCCGCTTAAGATAACCCCTGGCGTCAGCGTGGCCATGGTCCGTGCGGGCCATCCGCTTCCCGGCGATGCCGACCTGATTATCCTGCCGGGCTCCAAGTCAACGCGCGGCGACCTGGAATTTCTGCGCCGGCAGGGCTGGGACATTGACATTGCTGCCCACGTCAGGCGCGGCGGATATGTGCTGGGGTTGTGTGGCGGCTACCAGATGCTGGGCCGGATAATTGCCGATCCTGAGGGCATTGAAGGCCAACCCGGCACCACACCGGGCCTTGGCCTGCTGAATGTCGAAACCACAATGACCCCCGACAAGACCTTGACTCAGGTCCAGGCTGTGCACCTGGCCAGCAAGTGTGACGTTACCGGCTATGAGATCCATATCGGCCGTACGGACGGACCGGACAGAGCGCGACCGCTGCTCGAAATAGACGGCCGGGCAGAAGGAGCAATATCGACAGACGGTCACATCATGGGCAGTTATCTACACGGAATTTTCAGTTCAGACGACTTCAGAACCCGTTTCATAGAAGACCTTGGCGGCAGAGTGCAAAACGCATCATACAATGAAAGTATCGATACAATACTGAATCGACTCGCTACTCATCTTGAAACCCATACCAATATCGACGGTATGATCAAGACAGCCCGGCGCACCGGTTGAAAAACACCAGGAAAAGCCGGATTGATGCAGATTTCAGTTAATTGCAGCCAGCAGGATCAGCGCGGCACCTGACACCAGCAGACTTCGCTTCAACATGGCCAGGCCACGCTTAATGGTTGCCGCATCAGGATCAGCCGCACCCTCATTGACCCAGGGGTGCTGTTCCAACTGGCCGGCGTAAATGCGCGGACCGCTCAAGCGGCAGTTCAAACCAGCTGCCATGGCAGCCTCAGGCCAACCGGCATTGGGAGACCGGTGTAATCGAGCATCGCGCCGCATGACCTGCCAAACATGTTGCCTGTCTGTACTCACCAGGACGAAGCAAAGCCCTGTCAGACGTGCCGGAATCCAGTTGACGACGTCGTCGAACCGCGCGGCAAATTTGCCATAGGCTTCAAACTGGTCATTGCGGTAGCCAATCATGGAATCCAGTGTGTTTGCAGCCTTATAAGCGGCAATTCCGGGAAGACCAAACAAAACGCCCCAGAACAGGGGCGCGATTACCCCGTCGGATGTGTTTTCAGCCAGGCTCTCAATGGCGGACCGGGCAATGCCGGCTTCATCCAGTTTCGCCGGGTCACGGCCGACAATCCTGGATACCGCATCGCGTGCCCGCTCGACGTTCCCGGCAGCCAGTGGCTGTTGCACATCCGCCACATGATCATGCAGGGAGCGCGCTGCCAGCAGGGGCCACGCCAGCACTGCCCCCATCACCAAACCGGCAATCCCGTCCGACAGCATAAGTTGCAGAACCAGCGCCAATGCCGCACAAACTGCCACAACGAACAGACTGGAAACCGCGCCAACCATTATCGTGTGGCTGCGCGGTGCGTCCTGCCTGTTCAACCGTCTCTCGAGCTCAGTGATCAGCCTTCCGACCCAGGTCACCGGATGACCAATGCGGGCGTAAAGCCAGTCGGGCCAGCCAAACAGCCAGTCCAGCAACAAGGCCAGTGCCATTGTCAGTGCAAACGTCATGCAGCCTGCCTTACCAGTATGCTTGGGCTGCGCCAAGAAGCTTGTTCTTTGTATCCCCCAAGGGTAGGACAGTTGCCGCCATGACAAATGCAACCGCACTCACAACCTTCGTTCTCGGTGGCGCGCGATCGGGCAAAACCTCGCGCGCATTGGCGCTGGCGGAAGCAGCGGGTTGCAAACGCTGTTATATTGCAACAGCACAGGCGTTTGACGACGAAATGTCGGCGCGCATTGCCAACCATCAGGCTGAACGCGGTGCGCTATGGCGGACGCTGGAAGCGCCGCTGGATCTTGCCGGTGCCATCACGGACGCATCCAAAGACAGTGACGTGGCACTGATCGATTGCCTCACATTGTGGATATCGAACCTGATGCACCATGAGCGCAACATTGAGAATGAAACTGCCGGACTGATAGCGGCACTGAAGGCCAGCTCTTTGCCGGTTATCGTGGTGTCAAACGAGGTCGGCATGTCAATCGTACCGGAAAACCGGATGGCGCGGGACTTCCGGGACGCACAGGGCAGACTCAATCAGCAGATTGCCGCGGCAGCCGATATCGTTGAGCTGGTAACTGCCGGGCTGCCAATGAGACTCAAGGGCTGAACCGGAGCGATCCAGGTCTTGATGGAATCAAAACCGCGCCCTATCGCTTTGCTGTCGCATTTCTTCTTCACAAAACCGGCATCCACTTTTGTGGGAAATGCTCTAATCCAATGGCGGGATACGGGCGACAAAATGCCCTTTCACGCCTTGCGGCCACTGCTTGAAGGGAACCACACCGGATGCGCTGGCTGCATGTCCGGCTGCATATTCGACAAGTGCGCTGGCCGCGTCTGCACCAGGCTCAAACGAGCCCAGCACATAAGCCAGTTTGCCATTCGCCGAAATTGCGACGTTGCAACCATGTTCGCAGCCCATCAGGCAGGCTACGCCGCGAACTTCAACCTCGTTGACATTGTCGGCAGCCCGCATGACGCTTTCCAGCATGGCTTCGCCACACGGTGCGCGCTCCTTGTCGTCGCGAACAGCAGGCTGGCGACAGGTTGTACAAACGGTAATGGTAGTAGGCATCGACAACTGGCTTTCAGATCATCACGGCTGCCTGGCTGGCAGGCCACAAAACCAGCTTTTACACGATCATGAGGTGAAATGGCGAGCGCAATCGTTGGCGAGCAAGGTCACAATCAGCTGTGTTTACGGCAGCGCCCGCCGGGACGGACCTTGCGCGGTGAAACCGTTGCGGATGTGCCAACGCATGTAATGACTATTTCTCCATTACCTGCACAGATACTTGACTGGAACATCACCGGCTTGTCTGCCATCACACGGGCATTGCTGATTGAAAAAGCATTCACAATGGCGTCGTGGCGTGACCGGCAGGCATTGCGGTTATCGTAGGACCGACGCACTGCAAAATCGATGATGCGGGCAGTCTGATTGCCGGTTTCATCACGCGTCAGCCAGTCGGAAAACTGTTTGGCGTCAGCTATCGGCTTCGCCATCGCAGCTGCTTCACGGTCGGCCTTGACAGATTGCGCGGTAACCTCTGTATCTTTGGATGTATCTTGGTGGGCAATCTCGTGAACGAAACGGGTTGGACCTGTCAGACGATCAGACTTCCTGTGACCCCAGGTCCACATAGACTTCCGGACAACTGTTACGCGGCGGGCTGACACCGGCGCCACGGGGGCTGCCACCGTTGCCGACGAGCGAGCATCCAGCACCTGCCATGACAATGTCGGCAGCACGGCAATGGCCGAAACAGCTATGACGGCTCGTTTAACTTGAGCTGCGGTAGACTTGAAAACTGTCACCTGACTATGCCTTTTCGCGGACAATACGTTTGCCGCTCTGGTTCAGCAATTCGAGGTTGTTGCGAATAATCGGGTTGTCAGGTTCGCGTTCATAAGCCGCCAGGAAGTGCTGGCGAGCCTTTCTGAGGTCACCACGCAACAACTGGGAATATCCGAGGTTGTTCAGCATCAGTGTATTGCGGCCAATCAGCTTGACGGCCTGATCATATGCGCGGTCTGCAAGATCAAACCGACGCAACCGATCATAAGAAGCCGCCAGACCAATCCACGCTTCAGCATCGCGGGGCGACACCTCTACAGCCTTGCGAAAGTTTTTTTCAGCAAGGCCAAAACGACCCTCGCGAAAATCCGCCTTGGCGGTCCTCAGCAAATTGTCCGATGCGTGATAGGGCGCGTGACCTGCGTGATGCCTGGTTCCCGTTTCACCTTGCAGATGATCTGATGTGGCCGGTTGAAACCCCCCGGACTCCGGTTGTGGTTCATCGATACTAGCACCTACATCATCGATACCGCCAAGTGACAGACCTTGCGAACAACCGGCAAGACCAATGGTCAGAACAGCTGTAATAAACACTTGATTGAGCTTCATAATTCGCCCTCCCGAAATAAGACTCAGGCCGGCACTATGACAAAGACCCATGAAAGAAAATTCATCAGATCCGTTCAAATTGTCTTCAAAACCAACAAATTAAATTTTTATGAAAATGCTCGTATTAAATACTATTGATTATATTTTATCGATTATTAAACGAACACTTTACTGTATTATCATCGAACGCTCTTTAACTGCCGCATTATCATGTATCTTGCCGGAAATTGCAGAGGTTTCTGGGAGTTTACGGGATGGCAGAGGATAGCACGCGGCGCGAATGGCGCAGCAAACACCACACACTGACCAGCAATCAGTATGGCGGCCGCTTTCCGGCATTGCAGCTGTCAAGCAAGCGCAGCCGTATTTTTGCGCTGGGGTGCATTGCGCTGGTGTCAGGCACGGTTGGCGCCACCATTACCGGTCAGGTGTTTGCATACCGCTACGGTAATCTGAACAAGGCAGCGATTGTTGAACCTGCCCCGGCTGAGCCACAAATGGAAATGTCGACGGTGCTGGTGGCAACACGGGCCCTGCGCTTTGGCGACAAGGTTGACAGCTCGACTGTCGAGGCCGCCAAATGGATTGCCGGGACCGAACCTGAAGGTTCGTTCGCGACGCTGGAGGATTTTACCGCAGGTGTTGAGGCCAGGGCCGCACTGGGACCCATAGAAGTGGGCGAACCGGTTCTTGCCGCCAAGGTAACCGGGCCAGGCCAGCGCCCGACTTTGTCTGCCCTGGTGAAAGACGATATGCGCGCTCTCACGATTGCGGTGGATGAGGTATTTGGCGTGGCGGGTTTCGTGCTGCCGGGAGACCGGGTTGACGTCATGCTGACACGGTCGCTGAAACCGGGAGACCGTTCGACCTCGCAAGCCGATGTGCTTATTCAAAACGTGAAGGTGCTGGCGATCGATCAACAGGCCGATCAGCGACTTGATGCGCCAAGCGTATCAAGCGCGGTTACGTTGCAAGTAGATTCGGAGATGGCCCAGAAGCTGGCGCTGGGCGGGTCCATCGGACGACTGTCCCTGGCGCTGCGCGCAGCCGGCTCTGCACATCGTGCTGATGTGGGATCGGTGTCAATGGCAGATCTTACCAGCGATGTCACGCGGCGCCGGACCATGACTATCATCAGGGGTATTGGAAAAAATGCCGGGGTGCGTCCCCTGGCGGCCGCAACTGCAGCCGTTCCGGTGCAATTGCAAAATGGGCCAACGGAATAAGATTTAAGTGAAGGGAGCGCCAAGGTCAGCCTGATATTTCAGGCACTTGAGACCAAGCCAGGCGCGCAGGGAGAAATACAATGGGAACGTCAATAGAGGCAATTCCGGGAAACAATTGGCGCAGCATGATGTCACGCCTGGTGATCATATTGTTCAGTTGCATGTGCATCTGGACGCTGGCCGGCCAACAGGCTCAGGCCGCCAAGCAGTTCAGACCCGGCACCAGTCTTGTCATGCAGATGAAAGTACCGGTCGGGCAATCGGAGACGGTCAAGTCGGAAGCAGATATTTCCAATCTCGTAGTCGGTGATCCCGATATAGCCGATGCCTCGGCGCTTGGAACCCGTTCCTTCTACATACTGGGCCGCAAGACAGGGCGGACCAATCTTTCCTTGTATGATGCGAGCGATAACCTTCTGGGTGTTATAAACGTTGAAGTTACATTCGATACCAGCGGATTGAGAGATGCGCTTCGAACGGTGCTGCCGCGCGAAAACATAAAGGTACGCAGCGTGAATGGCAGAGTCTTGCTGCAAGGCGCTGTGCGCAGCTCAACAGCCGCGGCTCGTGCGGTGCAGGTCGCCAAGGACTTTGCCGGCAGTAATGTCACCAATGCCATGACGGTGGGTGCAAGCCAGCAGGTTACTCTCGAAGTGCGCTTCATTGAAGCCAAGCGCAATACAAGCCGCGACCTGGGCGTAAATTACCGGGTCAGTGCCGGCGGCATAACGTTCCAGCCATTTGGTCAACCGGTGAGCAACGCCTCCCCGCTGGCTTCAGGTGCTGCAGAATCGCCTTTTGGCAGGCTGATTGCCGATATGCTGAGCGGCGGTGCTTCTGCCGACATCATTATTCAGGCACTGGAGAAAAATGGCGTTGCAAGACGTCTTGCCGAACCAAACCTGACCGCTTTGTCAGGTGAAACAGCAAGCTTTCTCGCCGGCGGTGAATTTCCTATACCGGTTGCTCAAGACAACAACAGTATAACTATTGAGTTCAAGAAGTTCGGTGTCAGTCTGGCCTTCACCCCAACAGTGCTGGACAATGGCCTGATCAATCTCATGATCGAACCGGAAGTCAGCGAAGCGGACTATAGCCGAACGGTAGATACAATATCTGGCAAGGTTCCCAGCCTGATAGTGCGCCGCACCAAAACGACGGTTGAACTGCGTGACGGACAAAGCATCTCAATTGCCGGACTGCTACAGTCATTCAATGCCCGCAGTGCCGACCAGATCCCCTGGCTCGGCGATGTGCCGGTGCTCGGCACACTGTTCCGTTCCAGCGGTTTCCAGAAGCAGGAAACCGACTTGCTGGTCATTATTACCCCACGCCTGGCCAAGCCGGTTGATCCGTCCAAGCGGATTCCCACACCACTGGATCTGACCGCATCCAGCAATGATGAGGAACTGTTTTTAAACGGGAAAGTTGAAATCAGCCGCAATGATCTTTCGTTCATCGAAAACGGTGGTCACGTCAAGGGACCATACGGTCACATAATCGATTTGCCAGGAGGTTCAAATGCAATTGTCACCAAGTAGGTCCACCATGTCGTGGCGCGGAACGCCGGTAGTCCTGATCTGCCTGCTGTTTGCCGGGTGCAGCCACAGCAACCTCACCCATTCGGACAAGATTTCGCCAACAGCAGGTGATGCGGTTCGCGGCGCCGCACTCATGCAGACGGTTGATCCATGGCCTGACTATGTGCTCGATACAGATGTCGACATGAACGGTGAGTTGGCTGTCAAACGTATCAATGACTACAAAAAAGGCGAGACCAAACCCCTTGAAGGAGAACGCTCTACCGGAGGTTCATCCGCTTCCGATGGCGGTTGATCCTCGAGCCTGAAAAACGCAGGATGTGCCGGCAGGTTTTGTGATTCTTGGCTTTCTCTATTAAACAGTGTTTCAGGCGAGAGCTTAGGCTCTTGCCTGCCTGCAAGAAACGCACGAGCTTACCAATTGAAACCGCACCCGTTTTGGAAAGACATGCCGGCCAGCCAGATCGCGCAATCCGATACCAGCGACTGGATTGTCGTGTTACCGGTTGCAGCAACGGAACAGCACGGACCTCACCTGCCTGCATCAACGGATGCTGACATTGCCCGGGCCATGATTGCCGCGTGTGTTTCGATCCTGCCAGAGGATGCGAAGGTCTCCTTTTTGCCGGTTGAGGAAGTTGGCGCGTCAGCAGAACACGGTGATACGCCCGGGACACTGTCGCGTGAGCCTTTTGAACTGGTACAGGCCTGGTTTCACATTGCCGCCGATTTGAACGTAAACGGCATTCGAAAACTGGTGCTGGTCAGTTCGCATGGCGGCAATACACCGGTATGCGACCTGGTCGTCCAGCGCGTGCGCATTGAACTTGGCATGCTGGCGGTCGCAACATCGTGGTCACGGTTTGGATATCCCGACAACGTGTTCAGCAATGAGGAGATTTCACTGGGCATCCATGGTGGCGATATTGAAACTTCCATCATGCTGGCGTCGCGGCCCGATACTGTGGAAATGGCGAAAGCACAGGCATTTTCATCGCTTCAGCATGAAATGATGCGCGACATGAAGCACCTGCGAGCCTATGGCCCGCACCGCTTCGGCTGGATGATGCACGACCTCAACGAACAAGGCGTAACCGGAAATGCCAAAGCGGCCACTGCCGAAAAGGGCAAGGCCGTCATCGCCCACCAGTCCCGCGGCTTCGTTGAACTTCTGGACGACGTGAAGACATTCGATCCCAACCGCTTTAAACGCTGAGGTACTGATCCCTGATTTCAGGATTGGTCTCCAGTTCATCGAAGGTTGAGTCAAAAACCGCGCTGCCACTTTCGATTATGATGGCACGATCAGCCACGATGCGCGCAAAGTGCAGGTTTTGTTCGGACAAAAGCACAGTCAGTCCGTTGGCCTTGATTTCCAACAGGGTTTCAGCCATCTGCTCGACAATCACCGGTGCTATACCTTCGGATGGTTCGTCCAGAAGCAACAGTTTCGGATTGCCCATCAGGGTGCGGGCTATGGTGAGCATTTGCTGTTCGCCGCCGGACATCTGTTTGCCACGATTGTTTCGCCGTTCTGCCAGGTTTGGAAAAAGTTCAAACAGGTGATCGATCGTCCACGCCGGCAGACCCTCGCGTGATGGTTGTCGTCCAACCTCCAGATTTTCCATCACTGTCAATTCGCCAAATATGCGGCGTTCTTCCGGGACATAGCCGATGCCGGCCTGTGCCACCTTGTGGGTAGCCCATCTGGTGATGTCTTGACCTTCGAATTCAACCGACCCGGTACGCGGGCGGGCCAACTGCATGATGGTGCGCATGGTCGTGGTCTTACCGGCGCCATTGCGCCCCAGCAGGGCAACAACCTCGCCGGCCGCTACCGTGAAAGACAGATCATGCAGAATATGGGCCTTGCCATAGAAGGTGTTGGTGTTTGCGACTTCGAGCATCGTATCAGCCATGGGCCCGGCCCTCGAACAAGGTGCCGCCGCCGAGGTAAACCTCCTGGACGCGGGCATCATTGCGAACATCGTCAACACTGCCGGAGGCAATCAGTTCACCCCGGTTCAACACCATGACGCGATGCGCATGGGCAAACACCACATCCATGTCGTGTTCGGTGAACAGGACCGATATATTACGTTCTGCCACGATGTCTGCGGTAAGTTGCATCAGCCTGAACCGTTCCTTCGGCGCCATACCGGCGGTCGGTTCATCCATCAATAACAGTTCCGGCGCGTGAGCCAGCGCGATGGCCAGTTCAAGACGTTTCAAATCGCCATAGGCAAGAATGGCGGCTGCTCGCTCGGCCTGTTGTTTCATGCCCACAAGCGCCAAAAGGTCCATTGCTTCGTCCACGTGAAGACCAGATGCCGGACGCCAGATATCCCAGGTCTTGCGGTGATGTGAAATAAGCGCCATCTGTACGTTTTCGCGTACCGTCATCGAGGCATAGGTAGCCGTGATCTGAAAGGTGCGTCCGACACCCTTGCGCCAGACCTTTCTGGGACTCAAACCGAGAATACTTTCACCATTGAGCAAGACCCGGCCCCTATCGGCCTTCAGTTGGCCGTTGAGCATGTTGAAACACGTCGTCTTGCCTGCTCCGTTTGGCCCGATCAGCGCCAGAAGTTCCCCCTTTGCCAGATCGAATGATACATCCGATACCGCCCTCAGGCCGCCGAATGACTTGGACAGACTATCAACGCTCAGGACAGGCCGGGTCATGCCGAGGTCTCCTCATCGCGCTCAAAACCTGCCTTAATGGCAAGCTTCTTGATGAACCCGGCAATGCCTTCCGGTGCAATTACCACTATCGCAATGATGATGGCTCCCAATATGGCGCGCCAGTAGTCGAGCCTGGAGATCTCATCCTCCAGCAGCCTGAACACCCCTGCCCCGACAACCGGGCCTGACAATGTCTGAACACCGCCCAACAATACCATGACCAGAGCATCGACGGAGCGTGGAATGGCGGCTTCGTCGGGAAAGATAGAGCCCTTGGAGAACACATAGACACCGCCTGCAATACCGGCGAACATGCCGGCCATGATAAATGCTGCCCACTGGTGCCGGCGTAGATTGATGCCAATGGATTCGGTACGATTGGGATTATCCCGCCCGCCGCGAATAGTGTAGCCGAACGGTGAGAATATAATGCGCCGCATGGCAAGGATACTGCCGCCGCACAGGACCAGCGCGAGATAATAATATGCGATCTTGGACTTTGCCCATTCTGACGGCCAGATGCCAAGCAGCCCGTCATCGCCACCGGTCAGATCCTGCCACTGATACGCGGTTGACCAGACAATCTGGGCAGCAGCAAGCGTCAGCATGGCCATGTATACACCGGACAATCGAACGCAGAACCAGCCAAATATCAGCGCGCCGGCCGCGGCCATGAGCGGTGCGGCCAGCAGTGCGACCTCCATCGAACCACCCGCATACTTGATCACAAAAGCCGCCCCGTAGGCACCAAGGCCAAAATATGCCGCATGGCCGAATGACACCATGCCGCCATTGCTCATGATGAAGTGCAGGCTCGCCGCGAAAAGCGCGAAAATCAACACGTCTGTCGCCAACACAATGGCGAACTCGCCGGCCAGAAACGGCATCACAACCAGACCAAGCAACAACAGTCCGGCAATTGACTTCGCCAGCGTACTGGCAGGCCGGATCGGCAACTCTACCTGACCTGCTGAATGGGCCAGTGTCTCGGCTTTTCCAAGCAGGCCGTAGGGCCTGAGGACCAGCACCACCGCCATCACCACAAATGCCAGCACAATGGTTGCCTGGGGCAACACCAGAACGCCGAAGGCATTCAATTCACCGATCAGCAAGGCCGCTATGAAGGCACCCGGAATGGATCCCATGCCACCAATGACAACGACGACGAAAGCCTCCGCTATGATCGACAAATCCATCAACAGGTTGATTGAAACTCTCGGGACCTGAAGTGCGCCGCCGAGGCCTGCCAGAAACGAACCGAGGAAAAACACTGTTGTAAACAGCCATGACTGGTTGACTCCGAGACATGCAACCATCTCGCGATCCAGCGTTGCCGCACGGACCAGCACTCCCCAGCGGGTGCGATTGAGCAATAGCCACATTGCACACAAAACGACCGGACCAAGTGCAATCAGTAGCAGGTCATACTCCGGTATCGGCTCGCCAAAAATACGCACGACGCCATCAAGGCCAGGGGCGCGGGGTCCAAACAGATCTTCGCCGCCGAATATCAGCAAGATGGCATCCTGCATCAAGAGGACCACGCCGAATGTCGCCACCAGCTGATAGAGTTCCGGTGCGTTGTAAATACGTTTCAGGATCAGGATTTCGACCACAACACCTACGAGCGCCACGATCACCGCGGCAGCCAGCACCGACCCCCAGAACCCCAGTATGCTGCCGGGCACGAGCTGCACCAGAAAATAGGCAACATAGGCACCAAGCATGTAGAACGAGCCGTGCGCGAAGTTTACGACACGAGTGACGCCAAAGATCAGCGACAACCCGCAGGCCACGAGAAACAGCGACGACGCGCTGGACAGGCCCGTCAGAAACTGGGCGAAGTAGAAGCTCATTCAGCCCCCTTGGTGAACGAAGGAAATGGCGGGTCCGGAGCCCTCCGGACCCGCACACATGGTGTGCTTACTCAGCCGGTCGCAAGGACTTTACTTCCTCGTCTGTCGGCTGGTAGTCGTCACCGTCGGCATAGAACCAGTCGACCATGACGCCGGCTCCATCCTTGACGTCGGTCTTGCCGACCCAGGTGCCCATGGTGGCCTGATGGTCCTGTGCGCGGAATGTGAACTTGCCCGACGGCGACATCACTTCCAGGCCCTTCATGGCCTCGACCAGGCTTTCGGCATCATAGGCATCAGCCTTGTTCAGCAGGGCAGCCAGCGAAGCCACCACATTATAGCCAACCACCGAACCCAGTTTTGGCGCTTCGCCCCATTTCTTCATATAGGCATCGAAGAACGCCTTGTGCTCCGGTGTATCAATTGCACCTTGCGGATAGCCGGTAACGATCCAGCCCTTGGGCGCTTCGCCTTTCAACGGTTCCAGATACTCCGGCTCACCGGACAACAGGGACACAACAGTGCGGTTTTCGAATGTGCCGCGCAAATTGCCTTCACGTACGAACTGGGCAAGGTCGCCACCGAACGTGACATTGTAGATGCCATCCGGCTTGGCAGCTTCCACCGCCCGCACGACCGGGCCGGCATCAATCTTGAATACCGTCGGCCATTGTTCCTCAACAAATGTTGCATCGGGCACAAGTTTGGTCAGCTCTTTCTTGAATGCCGCCACGGCTTCCTTGCCATAGGCATAGTTGGGTGCAACGGTTGCCCACTTCTTGGCGCCCGTCTTGGCGGCTTCCTTGGCAAGCATGGCGGCCTGCATGGTGGTTGATGGGCGAAGTCTGAACGTATAGCGATTGCCCGATTTCCAGACGATAGCATCCGCCAGTGGTTCAGCAGCCAGGAAGAACACCTTGTTCTGCTTGGCGAAGTCGGTCACTGCCAGCCCGATATGTGACAGGAAGGTACCCGCCAGCAGCGTAACCTTTTCCTTGGAAACCATTTCCTCGGCAATGGTCACAGCGTTTCCGGGTTTGCCACCGTCATCACGATCGATAAATTCCAGCGGGCGACCCTTGATGCCGCCTGCAGCATTGACCTCTTCAAGCGCCAATTGCCAGCCCTTCTTGTAAGGGTCAAGAAATGCCGGCAGTCGCGAGTACGAGTTAATCTCGCCGATGCGAATCGGTTCAGCTGCCTGGGCCGCTATCGCGGTAAAGGCAACTCCTGCGGCCAGCGCACAACTGGCCAAAAATTTCAATATTTTCATACTTTCTCCCTTTCCGTTGTATTTACAATGATACGGCTCCAACACCGTGTCACGCACTTTCAGCTTTGGGGTACACCCCCTTCCCCTCACTTTCGGCATGCAGCAGCTTTTCAATGCGGCTGCGATACACATTTGGACCCTTGTCTATGGCCAGCCGCACCGGACGATGGTATTGCGGCTTCAGCTCCTCAAGCTGGATGGCTTCGAGGATTTCCTTGTCTTCATTGAATGCCACCCGGAACATCGCGTCCATGGATTCAGACACTTTTTCATCGTCAATCGCCACATTTCTAAGGTGCATCCAGCGATCAATGGTGTTGGTATCGTCCACGGGTGTGAGGAAGTGCAGTGCGAACACCCGTACTCCCTCATGGCGTTTGTCTTCCGGAAGCTCAAGCGCTGTGTCCGCACTGCCGAAATCAATCACCGCTATCGACGGCAGATGCAGATAGTAATAATGCCAGCGATCCACATTGCCGGTGAAACCGCCAAATTTCTGAAAAAACCCAACCGGCGGCGCATTTCGGATCCAGCGCCACGCCACAATGACATCACCGTCCACATTTGCATGTACCGGAACATCCTCGCTGGCTGCGTTGCCCAGCGTGGTCGGGTGAACGAAGCTTACATGAGCCGGATCAACCAGATTCTCGGCCACATTCAGATAATGTGATTCAAGGTGCAGGGCGTCGCCCTGGTGAGCGTGCCATTGCGGATCGGCAAATTCAGGCAGAGTGAAAATTTCATCCGGATTGGCCAGGGTTGCCTCACCCATCCAGATCCAGACGATGTCATTTATCTGGTGCACCGGATAGGCGTGGACAGATGTTTTCGGGATATTGTCCTGGCCCGGTGCGCGGATGCAGGCCCCGGCCCTGTCAAAAGTGAGACCATGATAGCCGCACTGGATCGCGTCACCAGCCATCAGATGACCCTTCGACAATGGTAGTTGACGATGTGGACAACGGTCACGCAAGGCGTATACCTCTCCATCTTCCCCGCGATACATGACAATGTCGTCGCCAAGAATGGTGAAACGACGAAGCGTACGATCGAACTCACTCGCCCAGCCGGCGACGTACCAGGCATTGCGAACAAACTGCATATTGTGGTCCTCCTTCAATGGGCTGGTCCCGGGGGGTCAGCGCAATCCGTCTTCACCGATTGCCTCGCCGGCGGTCAAACCGCCTACTCTAGGCAGAGGCCGGCCAGAATCCGTCACCGCCACAGCCACCAGTATTTCATTCGCGCGCGGCGCATCACAGACACGCACTTCCATACCGTCGAAGTGCGAACGTACATAAGCTGCATCCTTGTGTCCCAGCGGCACGTCCAGCACCGTGCCCATGCCGCCGCGCTTCTTCGAAGAAGGCACCAATGCTGCACCTTTTTCGACAGCTTTGCGCAAAGGCGCGCCAAGCTTGGGATGCAAGATGGCAGCGGCGTGTTCCAACTCCCCGTTCTCGCCCACAAGGGCCGCTTTTCCGTAACTTTCAGCTTCTGCCGGTTTGATACCCAGTGCTGCGACTGCCCGCTCGCCCAACAGGCCGCCAAGTTCCTCACCCACCTGCATCAGGTCCGAGAGGTCTTCGACAAACCGGCCCGCAAGTGGATTGTCGATGACTGCCACTGCACAAGCCCGACGGGTCGGCGGATCAATTTTCTTGCCCTGCTCGATGTGTATTTCATCAACAAACACGGCAATCTTTCTGATTTTTGCAATGCTCATCTCAACCCATCCTCTCCCTTGATATCGCTGGCCGGTAACCCGCCGGCACGATTGTGCACTCGGGCACCTGTTGTCATCACCAGAACCACAATCATTTCATCAGCCCGTGGCGCATCCTCTACCCCAACTTCAATGGCATCAAAGTGCGATCGCACATAAGACGCCGCGACATGGGTTACCGGCACATCCAGCCGTGTTCCCGGCCCGCCAACCTTCTTGGTTGACGGCACTATGGCGGTGGAATTTGGTACATGTTCGCGCATCGAGTATCCGCCCGGTGCATGCCACAACGCGCCATGTTCGATCTCGCCGGCTTCTCCGACAATTGCTCCCTTGCCGTATCCTTCGATGCCTGAGGGTTCAACGCCCATGGCTGCGATCAAGTCGCCTGCCATCTGCTTCCCCAAAGGTTTCAAATCCTCCATGAACGGTTGAATGTCTTCGACATACCGGCCGGCAAACGGGTTCTTGATCACCTTCAGAATAAATCCGCGCCGGTAAGGCTTTGCAGCCACCGGGCCGCCTTCATGGAAAACATCTTCCAGCCCGGTTATGGTTTTTCTCACTTCGACTTCAGGCATGTTTTCTGATCCCCGTCATTGCAAAACCTGCTTCAAGTCTGCGCACCTTAGCGTTGAGGCCCAATGTCGCTGCCACAATCAGTCCATGCGATTGCAGTTGGCGGGCAAACTCAAGCCCTCGCCCCAAAGCGGTGTCCACTTCCTTGTCTGTCAGGCTGGCCACCTCAACGGTGACCCGGCGCTGGCCCAGGTCGCTATCAGGAAACACGGCAGCCGCGGGTGCGCGGCGCACCTTGAGTGAGCGCGGCAGATCGACTTCATTGCCAATCAGCGTTGCTGCAACGTCGGCCTGTGCTGCCGATGACGCCAGTACGGTTACGCTGTCGGCGATGCCGAACGAGAAACTCCGGCCGCGCCAGCCGGATGTCGCGATACCACGGACCGGGTCCGCAGCCTGCACCGCAACCGGCCCGTTTGCCGAGGCAATCGAAAACACCTCTCCATCACCAAGGTGAAGCGCGATATCACCGCCATTGTTCACGTAGGCTCGTTTCAGATCGGCCCCGGCGCACATTGCGCTGAGCATCTCGTCAGCAACACTGCCGGCAACCGCCGCCATTGGCGTGACCTTCAATTTCCAGAACGGCTGGACGGCACCCATCATGCGTTGCGCTATGGGGCCGGCTAACTCAAGGCCTGTCTCCGGCACCTCACAACGCAGGGTTTGCAATTCGCCCGCCAGTACATCCAGCACCGTTGCAAATCTCGCCTTTGCTGCTGCATACGCCTGTGCGACCTGAGCAGGATCGCCATCTGCCTCAATAATCAGATCAATGGGTCCGTGCTGCAGATGCAGGCGCTTTCCGTCCGGCAACAGGGCTGCTTGAACAGTCATGTCTTGCTGCCTTTCTTCGACCAGCCGAAATGAGCAGGCTCGGTCGGCCAGGGAACACCGGACTTGGATCCCTTTTTGGTCTGGCCTGCCAGCACGTGATCGCTCTGAACGGCTTTGGTCCCCTTGCGGGCATCTTCCAACAGCATCACGTGCTTCATGTGACCGCCAAGCGCCTCATAATCTTCACGGCGCATGGTGAATTCGATGGGCGCCACAAGAGCCGGGGTGGGCACATACCCGAACGCATTGTCCGGCAACTGGGTCACGTCCGACATAATGGTTATACCGCCACCGGGCCACACATAGGCTGGCGCGCCGCCGCAGGTGATCCGGGTCAGGGCATGCTTGACCGAGCGGGTCAATTTGACCGGATTCTCCGTAACACCTGCACGCAACGATCCGCCTGCGCCCCCCATGAACAAGACCGTGCACAAGGCAGGTTCGCAATTTTCCTCTATCAGACCCACCGACTTCATCAGCCGCTCGGGCATAGCCTGCTTGACAGGCTTAAGATCATCATCCAGCTCGTAATAGGCAAACTGTTCACCCGTGGTCGACACCATAAGCAACGACTGGCCCGGCTTGGCGACCTTCGGATTGAAATCTGCCAATATGCTCAGCGGATCATCGACGTTTGTACCGCCCCAACCGGTTCCGGGATCTGCGACCTGGAAATAGCGACCGGGCGTGGATCGCCTGCCCTTGATCTTGATGCCGGTGGGCTGCCAGTTCAAAACCTTGCCCGCCTGATGCTCGGAAATGACGCCGGTGATGTGATCATCTACCACAACAACCTCATCCACCAGACCCTGCCATTGGGAGGCGAACATGCCAACCGTCGCGGATCCGCAACCAACCCGCATCCGCTCTTCGCGGACACCATTTACAATGGGGGCTTCACCAGCCTCGATGACAATGGTTGAACCCTCGTCAATAGTAGCCTCAACCGCCTTGCCATTGCACAAATCCAGCAGCGCCTGGCAGGTAACCCGGCCTTCTTTCTTGCCGCCACCGGTCAGGTGGTGAACACCTCCGAGTGACAGCATTTGCGAACCATATTCGGCCGTCGTCACATGACCTATGGGCTCGTCCGCGACGCGGACAAGGCTGCGCTCCGGTCCCAGATGCCGGTCGGTATCGATTTTCACCTTTACACCGCAATACGAGAATATGCCCTCGGTCACCACAGTAATCATGTCGACGCCATCGACTTCGCGCGATACGATGAACGGGGCGGGCTTGTAATCCGGATAGGTCGTGCCGGCACCTATGGCCGTGACGAAACTGTCATCGGGATTGATGATCTCACCATCCCAGTCCGGCCCCTTGTCGAGAAACGGCACGACTTCCCCGCCTGCCTCGATGGTCTTGTCTATGATCACCAGCGGATCAACCCGCACCAGATTGCCATCTTCATTGGCGTAGCGATCGCAAGCACCGGCGCGCCCCGGCGCGATGTAGCACATGACCGGGCAGGCATCGCAGCGAATCTTGTCACCGTGTTTTGCCGGTTCAGCCATTGCTGGTTACCTCATGCAGGGCAGCCACTACCTTGTCCGGAGTGGCTGGCAAATGCCGTACGCTGGCCCCCGTCGCGTCGCGGATGGCATTCAAAATGGCCGGTGCTGTAGGGATCAATACATGTTCACCCAGGCCCTTTGCGCCATAAGGCCCGTGCGGATCTGGCACTTCAACTATGACCGATTTAACCAGTGGCATATCGCCAATGGTCGGGATCAGGTAGTCGTGCAGGTTTTCAGTTTGGCCAGGCCGGAAATCTTCCATCAGTGCCATGCCGATACCCTGTGCCACGCCACCTTCAATCTGGCCTTCTACCAATAGCGGGTTGATTGCCTTGCCAACATCATGAGCTGCCGTGAGGCGATCCAGTTTAACCGTGCCAAGCCGGGTATCAACGGTCAATTCCATCAGCTGGGCTCCGTAACCGAACACGGCATAAGGCTCGCCCTGCCCGTTATCGTCCAGCGGCGAAGTGGGCGGGTCATAGGTTTCCTGCGCTGTGAACACATAGCCGTCAGAATCCGACACCAGTTGATCGAGATCGATGCGGCGTTCGCTGTCTTGATCAGTGATGACCAGCGTGGGTCCTTCGATACCGATGACCGCCTTGTCGGTTACATTGGCATGCCGCAGAACACCGGCGCGCAACGCTTCACCTGACAACCTCGTGGCATTTCCCGAAACGAATGTCTGGCGCGAAGCCGACGTTTTACCCGCATCCGGCGTGATTGCAGTATCCGCCGATTGCAACGATATCGCTGCGACCGGTACACCCAGCGCGTCCGCTGCTATTTGTGCCATTACCGTATTGGCCCCCTGTCCGATATCCACGGCACCTTGATGCAGGACGACCTGTCCGTCGGCCCTGATGCCCATCTTTATCGTCGATGGGTTGGGCAGGGACGTGTTTCCGCAACCATACCAGCAAGTGCCAAGCCCGACACCTTTGCGTAGATGCGAGCCGCCCAGATTGAAATCAGCGGCCCGATCATTGGCCTGCTTCCACGGCTCGCGCAATGCTTGCAGACAGGCTTTGATGCCGACACCGGAAGAGAAAACCTGTCCGGTTGCCGTTGGCAACCCGTCATCAAGGGCATTGATCAGTCGAAACTCCAGCCGGTCAATTCCTACCGCGTCGGCCAATTCGTCGAACACGCATTCCTGTGCGATGGCAGATTGCGGCACGCCAAATCCACGGAACGCGCCGGATGGCGGACAATGCGTGTGAACCGCCACGGAATGCGCGCGGTAGTTGGCCAGATGAAATGGGCCTGAGGCGTGTACCGGCACCCGGTTGGCGACAGTCGGGCCCCAA
>CAJICM010000229.1_pt1 | contig 27844 bp, 30 predicted proteins | sample 9199691 | NCBI WGS metagenome assembly CAJICM01 (sample SAMEA7708338, study PRJEB35096) | sediment metagenome | biome: marine neritic benthic zone biome [ENVO:01000025]; feature: sediment [ENVO:00002007]; material: shallow marine sediment [ENVO:03000034] sea grass bed [ENVO_01000059] ...
ACCTCCTACTTCTGAGTTGATCTTGAAACCCGCAGGAACCTGTGTTTCCGCGGGTTTTTACGTTGTCGGTACAGCTTTGCATGCCTTTACGCGTAGTTCGGCTCGCTCATCCGGCTTGTTAGGAACTGCTTCATGATTAACGAAATTCACGCCGAACGATTCAAATCTGGCACATCTGTTTAGCTGAATCTCAAACCCCATCCGGTAGTTTCTGGCCAACAACAAAAGAGATGGGGCGTTCAAAATGAAGTATTTTAAGGGGATGGCCATGTGCCTGGCTTTGATGATCACAGCCGTACCGGCGCATAGCTACAACAAGCAGAAAAACGGCAATCTGACCGTTTCTTCCAGCGTTCATGCGCCGGAGTTCGGTGTGACATTGCCGCCGATTGGCTACGTACATTTCTGCGCGCGTTACAAAGCTGAATGCCGCAATATTGGCAGCGGAAAAACTCAGGTTGAGTTGAACAACCGGACCTGGGCGCAACTCCTTGAGGTAAATGATTTTGTCAACGACAGGATCGCGCCAGCAACCGATTTGGACCTTTACGGCACTATCGAGCGCTGGGACTATCCATCGATCGCAGGCGATTGCGAAGACTACGTTCTCATGAAGAAGCGCTATCTGGAGGGGCTCGGCTTCGCACCCGAATCGCTTCTCATAACCGTGGTTCTTGATGAATACGGCGATGGTCATGCGGTTCTGATGGTTCGTACTGACGGTGGCGATTTCGTTCTCGACAACCGCCGCGGCTCAGTATTGCGCTGGTCAGAGACCGGCTATGAATTTCTCAAGCGTCAATCGCAGGAAAACCCGCGCATCTGGGTCTCAATGAGTACCCGCTACGCGAGAGACAAAGAGACAATTGCAGGAGCGAATTAAAACAGCACGCGCTGAGGCAAACGGCAGTTTGTCCAGCACATCTAGATCGTAAAGATCCAGAAATGCGAAACGGCCCGGTCGGCATCCCCTCCCCATCCCCCACCAACCGGGTCCCAGGGGCCAGCATCACTCCCACCTGATGCTGGCCCCGTTTTTTTCGGTTTGCAGAGCATTGAGTCTCTGTGTTTTCAGACTTCCACCAGCCTTAAGCCGTTCGCGCGGGCATAGCGGTGAACCTTGTCAACATAGGTTTGAGCAGCAGCGCGCAACGAAGATTCTGCCTTTTCATCCAGTGACTTTACGACGCGTCCCGGGGCTCCCAATACCATCGAATTGTCATCAATGGTCTTACCTTCGCCGATCAATGCGTTGGCACCAATTATACAGTTGCGTCCAATAACGGTACCGTTCATGACGGTCGCACCCATGCCTATCAGAGAGTTATCACCAACTGTACATCCATGCAGCATGGCAAGATGGCCAACCGTAATTCCCCGGGCGAGCGTGAGTGGAAACCCGGGATCTGTATGCAACACACAATTGTCCTGAATGTTTGTTTCTTCGCCTATTTCAATCATTTCGTTATCGCCACGAAGGACGGCTCCAAACCAGACACTGGCAAGACGGGCCAATCGCACTTTGCCGATCAAGGCAGCTGACGGTGCAACATAGTACGGGTCGGTTTCGGGAAACTTTGGCTTGTGGCCTTCAAACTCATAAATGCTCATGGAAATCTCGGATACAACACCGCCGGTTCAGGCGTTCATCAATAGATCAAGGCTGACAACCAGCACGATCCCGTTCATGAAACACCAAATGCAGGACACAGCAAGTCCCGTGAACATGAGACCCACATAACGCCAACCATAATTCATCATTCCTGTCGCGCTGCCAGCCAGTATTATTGGCGCAGCCAACATGACTGCCAATACCCGCAACGGTATCCACACGACCGCCCCATCTTCAAGCATGCTTGCGAACGATGGCTTTGTCTGGCCCATCCACAACCAGCCGGAATGCACCAGCCCTGCTCCGGTCAAACCAAATGCCATGATCGTCAAGAATGTGTGATATGTCATCGTGGGACACCCCGTAAGTGTTCAACCCACATCGAAAACACCCAAAAACTCGAATTTTCACCCGCAAGACGGCAAAAACCGGCCAGATATCGATGTGCTTGCATACAAGGCTTGCAACAGGCATACCAAACAGGCGGGATTCTGAAGGATCAGGTTTCAAATGAGCTGGCACAGAAGCAGTACGCATCAATACGGTCCACGGGAAAGATCCGTCGGGCGTATGGTGATGACGTTCATTGGGCTGGTCCTGGTCACCGGTGGTTTCATCGTCACGTGGCTGTTCCTGGGAGATCGCGACCTGCTGTTTGCACCACCGCAACAAGTGGAAAATCCGGATGCAGCCCCCGTTCTGGCACGTTATCGTTTCGATACTGCAGAACTGGTCGCTCCGACCCGGCTTGTAACACGGGTAAATCGCCGCACACTGGGTGGCATCATCAAGCTCGATATGCTGCTGCCATGGCCCTATCAGCCAGGCAAAAGTCCCAGGCTTCCTGGTTCATCCCGCGAGTTCAACAACTGGATTATTCTGACTTTTGAGGGTGAAACCAAGGACGAACTGACCCCGGTGGAGCGCTATGGCGAAATTTATCCGGTCTACTTTGATGGGGAACCAGAACTGGTCGACGGCAATCTCTTGCGCTACAAATTCAAAGAAACATCCCCGTATGCCGATTTGACATTGTACGTGGCAACTATAGACGGACGCCATATTGTACACCGCTGCGACCGCAAGCCCTCTGTGCTTGGCCCGATACTGTGCGAGCGCACTTTGTCACTGACAGAGGATATCAGGTTGCGCATGCGGTTTTCGCGCGATCATCTGGAAAGCTGGCAGCAAATCGAAAGCAATGTGCGTCTTGCGCTGGTCAACATGTTCAGATCGATCCATCCGGGATAGAGCAACCTCTAACGTGTTAGAGCGCAATCCGCCCGTATGGATAGATCGTTGCCTGGCACAAAATGTTGCGAAAACAGCGTTTTAAAGGGCAAAGTTCAATCAATCACAACCTCGACCACTCTACCGGTTATCGTGATTGCGTTTCAGCTGTTATTCCAGATCGAATTCCAGAATTGCCATCTGGAAGTTATACGACAGGTCATCAGGGTCTTCATCGTCGCGATAAATGACACCAATAAACTCATCACCAATATAGACCTCGCCGGAATCATCTTTCTGAGGGCGCTTTCGCACATGAACGGTAGGCTGACCAAAGGTCTTCTGCAGGTACCGTGTCAGCTTTGAGATTTCGTCAGGTGTCATGTTGACCTCTTGAAGTGTCATTTTAGGCGATCAGGCTTTGATGAAACCAAATCCATACATCAGTCATTTGTTGCAGCGCTTCATCTTCACGAATTCACATACCGCTTTTACGACAAACGCACCAGAATATCGACTGCAGGCGACACGAATGTCGATCTGCTGCGATCGATTCTCAGGGTTTAACCGCGTTCACAGCTTCGGAACAACCCCCAACGTTTGGATTTTTGTCCTTTTAAGCGGGCTTGCCCACATCTGCATCGGAAATACTGTGGTCCATGCGGCGCGCAGGCTCATCACATCCGGCATAGCCGACAACCTTGGCAGGCACGCCTGCAACGGTACGGTTTGGCGGCACATCGTGCAGCACCACCGAACCCGCGGCAACTCGCGAGCAGGATCCGACCTCGATATTGCCAAGGATTGAAGCGCCAGCGCCAATCAGACAGCCGTGGCGCACTTTCGGATGCCGATCGCCGTCCGTTTTGCCGGTACCGCCCAGAGTGACAGAGTGCAGCATGGAAACATTGTCCTCAACCACCGCTGTGGCACCAATAACAATTGAATGGGCGTGATCGATCATGATGCCTCGGCCAATTTGAGACGTCGGATGCAGATCAGTTCCAAAAATCATCGATGACCGGCTTTGCAGGTAATAAGCAAAATCCTTGCGACCCATTTTGAACAGTCTGTGAGCCATGCGATAGGTCTGCAGGGCCTGAAAACCCTTGAAATACAGCAAAGGCTCGATATAGCGATCGCATGCCGGGTCACGGTCAAACACCGCCAACAGGTCAGCGCGGGCAGCAGCACCAATGTCCGGGTCCATTTCAAGTGCATCTTCAAAACCCTGCACAATAAGTTCCGCGCCAATATCTGCATTGCCAAGCCGCTGCGCCAGGCGGTGACACAATGCCTCTTCGAAGCTCGAAGGGTTAAGAACCGATGTAAACAGAAACCCGCCCAGGCTTGTATCAGCCCGCGTAGCGGCCTCGGCTTCGGTGCGAATTCTTTCCCAAACCGGATCAACTGTGGCGAGTTTGGCAGATGCATTGGTCGATGTTGGCATTTTGACAGCCTCTGGTTTCACCATTCAAAAGCACTATAGCTATACTGGTGTTGATACCATTATTTAGTACGCAAACGTGTCAGCGCCAAGTCAACTCTGCAAAAAAGGTCAGTAACGCATCCGTGAAAACATCATTGCGGTCGCCGGCCACCATGTGCCGTGCGCCCGCAATGTCCGCGAATTGGGCATGCGGAACCATTTTGATGAATGCGTCAACTTCATTCTCTCCAACCAGTTCGCTCTCGCGTCCTCGCACCAGCAAGACCGACATTTTCAGTCGCCGGGCGGCTTCAAAACCTTCTGCCTCCACGTTCTTGGCGTGGTCATCGGCATCTTCTCGCGACGATATGAACTTCGGGTCCCAATGCCACCGATACCGGCCGTCCTCACCCCGCCTCAGGTTTTTTGACAGACCCGACAAATCTCTGGGTCTGGGCCGGTGGGGAAGGTAGGCAGAGATGGCATCAGCTGCCTCTTCAACATTGGAAAACCCTTCCCGGGAGTGTTCCGACATGAAACCGATAATCCGGCGAACCCCGTCAACCTTCATTTTTGGCGTGATGTCCACCAGCACCAGTGCGGAGAATATGGTGTCGCCGGTTTCACTGCCGGCAGCGAAAAGGCCCGCCAGCCCACCCAGCGATGCACCAACAATCGCCGGTCTGAATCCGGTTTGCGCTTTGATCTGGCGTCCGGCACAATTCATGTCATCGGCAAATGCCTGAAAGTCGTAATTGGCGCTGGCAACCCAATCGCTGTCACCGTGCCCCCTTTGATCTATTGTAACAGCGCTGACGCCTTGCGCGGCCAACGCCTTTGCGGTGCCTCCCCAGGAATGCCGGGTTTGCCCGCCACCATGCGCCAAAAGCACAAGGCCGCGCGGATTTTCCGCAGCATAGAAATCCGCTACCAACCGGTTTGCTTCACAACCGACGAATTCTACTCGCTGTCCTGAAGTCATTGCCGCCTGTCCAGAAAGTCCAGCACTGAAAGCTTGTATGTTTTGTCGCCGACCGCTTTCATGTGATCTTTTCCCGGCAGAACAACACCCTCGGCAAACGGGATGGCATCGACCAATGTGCTCACCGAACCGGCAATTTCATCCTCATCGCCTGCGACAACCAGTGTCGGTGCTGTAATCTTTCCCAGATCCTCCTCGCTTACCAGTACCCTGTGCGACAACATGCACGCCGCAAGGGCTTCAAGATCTGATCCGGTTTGCTCGGCAAATGCCCGAAACGCCTTTCCCTGAACACCTTTGGCCCTGGCAAGTGAAGGTGCTCGAAGCGCTTCCACAACCTCTTCTGATCCACTTACGCCGGTGATCATGTTGCTTGCCAACCCCGCAATCACCAGTGATCTGGCCTGGTCGGCATGGTTTATCCCCAGCAAAGCGGTGAGACGGGCTCCCATGGAATACCCCATCACATCCACCCTCTCATGTCCCAGATGGTTGATCAGATTACTTGAATCGCGCGCCATTTCAGCTGAGGTATAGCGATCTGCATCATGTGGCTTGTCGCTCTTTCCGTGACCTCGATTATCAATGGTAATGACTTGTCTCCCCACCCGGGTCAACAGGTCTATCCATCCGGTTTCCTGCCAGTTAGTCCGAGAATTGGAGGCAAACCCGTGGATCAGCAATATTGGTTCACCTTCCCCACGTACTTCATAGGCAATTTTGACATCATCTGACATGAAACTGGGCAAAGACTTCTCGCTCCGGTTTGTGTTACGGACTTGGCCGCACCCCCCTATTTATGCTATCGCCGCTGTATCGGCTATAACCAAACGCAGTTCCATCAACACTAGAAATTTTGAGAACCGCAAGATTTTTGAGGCAAACTGATATATGGCGAGCACCGGCACACCAAAGTTTCACAATGATATGGGCGTCTCTGTTATTGAAATCGGCACACACGAGTTTCAGTGCACAGGAGCCAGCGCACCGTTTGATCATCCTCATGTGTTTCTGGACATGGGCGCCGACAACGAGATCATCTGTCCGTATTGTTCGACGTTGTATCGTCATTCCAGCGCCCTGAAGGCGAACGAAGCTGAGCCGCCGGAGGCCGTATTCCAGGAGTAGAGCCGGCGCCTGACGACAGCAAGCAACTAAACATCAAACTTTCGAATGGCTGAAAAGGCAACGGCAACGTTGGCCCCTCAACCAACGTTGCCGTCATGCGTACTTCGCGTGTTCGTCAGCGGGACTGCCCTCACCCCTCAGAAAGGACGATCAGCTCTGCGAAGTCGTCACAAACACTTTGTTATGCTGGACTGAACGCTGAAGTCAGTGTCTCATTTCAGCCCGACTTATACAATTTGAATTGAATTTTACAGTGAATGGTAAGTTAACATTGACCAAACCTCCATCGTTGCAAATCCGGGATTTCCAGCAGGATGACGAAGCTCATCTGATCCGCCTTGTGCGTGAACTGCAGTCCCACGAGATTGTTTATTATGATCGCATGATCCCGGCCGATGCGATCGCTGGCTGGTACATAGACAGAATTCGCGAGGACTGTCAGGAATACGCTGGCCACATCAGAATTGCTGTCCGTGAAAACCTGCCGATCGGCTACTGCATGATATTGACCAGAGTGCCCAATGAAGAAGCTGATGAACAACCGTTTGACTATGCCTATGTCAGCGAACTGGTAATTGCGCAATCTGCCAGAGGCCAAGGCATTGGCAAACGCTTGCTGAAGGATGCAGAATGCCTCGCGCGGGCTGCAGAAGCAAAGTGGCTGCGCGTCAGCGTTCTGGCGAAAAATACTGTCGCTCGCGACCTTTACAGTCGATACGGTTTTGAGGAACAACTAATCAGCATGGAGAAACCCCTCAAATGAGATTGCAGGACAAGACCGTAGTTGTTACTGGTGGGGCCTCCGGATTTGGCGAAGGCATGATCCGCAGATTCGCCGAAGAAGGCGCAAACACCGTCATTGCAGATATCAATGATACAGCTGGTGAGGCGCTAGCCAGCGAAGTGTCGGGCACTGGCAGCCCATGCATCTACACGCATTGCGATGTGACAGATTCCGGTTACGTGCAGAATTTGGTGGACTCGACAGTCAATCAGTTCAAGACCATCGACGTGATGATAAACAATGCCGGCATGCCCCAGACCAACCAACCCATGCTGGATGTGGACGAAGATACATTTCAGAAAATATTCGACGTCAATGTGAAATCCATTTTCCTCGCCACCAAGGCGGTCGTTCCCGTCATGCGTGATCAGGGCTCCGGCTCAATCATCAATACTGCTTCGACCGCGGCGCTGCGCCCACGGCCCGGTCTTGTCTGGTACAATGCATCCAAGGGAGCGGTAACAACCATGACCAAATCCATGGCTGTCGAACTGGCACCGGATCAGATTCGGGTCAATGCGCTATGCCCGGTCGCAGGAGAAACACCAATGCTGGGCGCATTCCTGGGCGGTGAAGTCACCAACGAAATGCGATCTGCATTCGTCTCAACTGTCCCAATGGGCCGCTTGTCCACACCACTGGATATGGCGAATGCCGCCTTGTTTTTTGCCTCGGATGACAGCACTTTCATCACCGGCGTGTGCATGGAAGTGGACGGCGGTCGCTGTATCTAGCCGTGGCCAAACCTGAACGAATTGCTCTGAAGTCCGCCCGCCGCCTGGCATTGACGGCACAAGGCTTTTCCGGCGAGCAGGCTGCTTGCGGCAAGAACACACGATGGTCAACGCTGTCAAAGGTCATAGACCGGTTGAACCTGCTGCAAATTGACAGCGTCAATGTCCTGTCGCGGTCGCACTACCTACCGGTATTCTCGCGGCTCGGCAGCTATGACAAGACGGTGCTTGACAAGCACACACTGGCAGCCAGAAACCGCCGGTGCTTTGAATACTGGGCACATGAGGCGTCCATTCTGCCCTACAGCTACCAGCCTTTGCTGCGCTGGCGCATGAACGATGCGCGCAACGGAGCAGGCCTCTACAAGGGGTTGGTGGAGTTTGCCAGGCAAAAGCCGAAGATCATTGCACAAACTCTGGAAAGGGTTCGCGCCGAAGGTCCGTTGCGCCCGCGTGATTTTGGCCAGCCGGCAGTGCGGTCCGGCGAGTGGTGGGGGTGGAACGACCACAAAACGGCGCTGGAATACCTGTTCTGGACAGGAGATGTGACAGCCGCCAGCCGGGACGGTTTTGAGCGATTATATGATGTGCCGGAACGCGTGCTGCCGGAAGAGACACACACCGCGTCCGCACCTGAGCGTTCAGACGCAATCCGCGAACTGGTGCGCCAATCCGCCCGCGCGCTGGGCATCTCAACGGAAACTGATATCAGGGATTATTTTCGCTTGCCGGTTGCAGACGCCCGCCAGGCTGTTGCTGATCTGGTTGAAAACGGCGAATTGCACATGGTTGAAGTCCGGGGTTGGAACAAGCCGGGCTACATCTGGCATCAGGCGAAGTCTGCGCGCACCTTCAATCGCGCAACATTGTTGTCACCCTTCGATCCTCTGGTGTGGAACCGCGAACGAGCAGAACGCCTTTTCGGTTTTCGCTATCGCATCGAGATTTATACGCCGGCGCCCAAACGCCAGTACGGGTACTATGTTCTGCCGTTCATTGTTGGCGAACGGCTGTCCGGCAGGCTTTGCATGAAAGCAGACCGGCAGGCGGGGATCCTGCGGGTGAACGCCGCCTGGCATGAAGATGGGGTCGACGCTGGAGCTGCATCGCAAGCCATTACGCCCGCACTGCACGATATGAGACAGTGGCTCGATCTTGAGTCCGTTGAGGTTGCCGAACTGGGCAATATGGCGAAAGCCCTCAAGACAGCTGTCTAACTCAAGATCACCCCTTCTCTGAGCAGCTCGTCCGTGACTTCTATAACCGCGCCGCGGATTGTATCGACCAGAAAATCCGCTTCGTCTCTTGTCATGGTCAGCGGTGGCGACATGACATCCAGGTGCCCCATCGGACGCACCAGCAGGCCGCGCGTTTCGCAAAGATTGGATATTCGTTTGGAGATATTCACTTCGTTGGGAATATGGGCTTTGGTTTGCTTGTCAGCGACATATTCAATGCACATCATCATCCGCTTGCCGCGAACGTCGCCCACAATGGGAAGTTCGGACAATTCTTTCAGGCGGTTTTCAAAATAGTCCCCCACCTCACGAACATTGCCGCAAATGTCTTCACGTTCCATGATTTCGATGTTCTTCAAAGCCACGGCACAGCCGATCGGATGACCGGCGCACGTGAAACCATGCGCGAACCATCCATCAGGATTGTCTTGCGACATCACCTGATGAATTTCATCGCTGTAAATGGTGGCGCCCATTGGGAAGTACCCGGAAGTGATGCCCTTTGCGCATACAATAATATCCGGTTGAATGCCAAACTCGTCCCAGGAGGCAAACATATGCCCGATGCGCCCGAAGGCTGTGACGACTTCGTCGGCGATGAATAAGATGTCGTGCTCACGACACACGTCAATCATGCGTTTCAGATAACCTGGCGGCGGCGGCACCACACCACCAGATGCCTGAATGGGTTCTGCAATGAAACAGGATATGTTGTCAGCACCCAGTTCAGCTATCTTGTCCTTGAACTCCTGCACGAGGAAATCGGTGAACTCGGCTTGTGTCATTCCTTCGCCACCGCGGTAGTAATATGGCGCCGAGAGATGATGGATAAAACTGGTCAGATACTGAAACTCATCCTGCCTGTCGCCATCGCGCATCCCGATTGATGCAGTCAATACTGTTGAACCATGATAAGAGTTGTGGCGACTGATTATATGTTTACGGGACTTACGGCCCTTGCGGCCATGATAATACTGCGCAATGCGGATTGCCCCCTCGTTGGCGGCGGAACCGGTCAGGGAATACATCACCCGGTTGAGGGTGCCCGGTGCCATGGCTGCAAGCTTGCCGGATAGCATGGCTGCAGGCGCATTGGAGACATCGACGAATGTATTGGAGTACGCAAGTTGAGTGGCCTGTTCTGCCATGACTTGCGCCAGTTCATCACGACCATAACCAACATTGACACACCACATTCCGCCAATGCCGTCAAAATAGCGTTTGCCCTCGGTATCTGTGACATGACAGCCTTCGCCCTTGGCCAGTACCAGTGAGCCCTGTTTTGTAAAACTGTCAAAATGCGTCCAGGGATGCAGGAAGTGGTCGCGATCCAACGTCCACAATTCGTCATGGTCATACTGGTTGTGAAGAGGGTTCAGCATTGCAGCACCTTTATATTGAATGTGCATTCAATATGGCTGATTTCAATCATAATGGCAATGATCCCCATCTGGGCGATGCAATTGTCAGCCTACTCAGGTTTCAACGTGACTGATCAGCGTCCAGTTCGCCCGGCAATGCTGCCACCTCGTCAGCAGCGGCGTTCATCGCAACTTCATCACGTGAACGCACAACAACATTGGTGGCAAACCGTCCTTCACGTTCATACGGGTATGACCCGATCATCACGTCGCCATGGGCAAGCTGTATCTCCTTCAGCCGTTTGGCCACATCACCCTCACCCAGGTCGAGGGGAACAGTGCGTGACAGCATTTTGGCGCCACCGGTGAGGTTTGGTGCAACCTCATCCAGCATGGCCTGCATGATTTTTGGCACGCCCGCCATCACGAACACATTGCCAATTCTGAAACCTGGCGCCTGCGAGACTGGATTCAAAATCAGCTCAGCGGTATCGGGAATGCGCGCCATGTTCAGGCGTGCTTCATTTTCTTCAATTCCACGATTGGCCCAGTGAGCTCTCAGTATCTTTACCGCATCCGGGTGATAATCGATGCCGACGCCAAAAGCTGTCGCCACGCTGTCTGCGGTAATATCGTCGTGGGTCGGCCCGATACCACCAGTGGTAAACACGTAAGTGTAACGGGCCCTGAGCGCGTTTACAGCCGCCACAATATCGGCTTGCTCATCGGACACAACTCGAGCTTCCTTCAAGTCTATGCCCAAAACAGTGAGATAGTCGGCGATATAACCAAGGTTGGCGTCCTTGGTACGCCCTGATAATATTTCATCTCCGATCAACAACACCGCTGCTGTGGGAATAGAGCTGGTCATGGCTGGCAAGTTTCCGGTTTTTGTGACACTAAACTGCAAGGTTATCCAGTAACGCCAGAAGCCGCTCGACAGGTCAAGCCAACATGAAAATATCAGAAAATCCGCTGCTGCGCGGCACCTTGATCAAGCGATACAAGAGATTTCTCACAGATGTTACCCTGGATACCGGAGAATTCGTTACCGCCACCTGTCCGAACACCGGCTCGATGATGGGCCTGCTTGAACCGGACAATCCGGTCTGGCTGTCTGTCTCTGACAAACCGACTCGCAAATACAAGCATACCTGGGAAATGGTTGAAGTCATCAATGCCGGCGGCGAACAGGCCCGCGTCGGTCTTAATACTGGATTGCCCAACAAGCTGGTTGAGGAAGCCATTGTTGCAGGCCGCATCCCGCAACTCGCCGGCTACGACAGTCTCAAACGGGAACAGAAATACGGCAAGAACAGTCGAATCGACATTCTCCTGTCCGACCCGTCCAAACCGGTATGCTACGTAGAAATTAAGAACGTGACGCTGTCGCGTTCGGCAGGACTGGCGGAATTTCCCGACGCGGTGACGTCGCGCGGGGCAAAGCATCTCGTCGAACTGGCGGAAATGGTGCGCAATGGTCACCGTGCGGTCATGGTATATTTGATCCAGCGCAGCGATGCCGAAAAGTTCTCGCTGGCATATGACATTGATCCTACCTACGTTGAAACCTGGACCAAAGCGACAGAAGCAGGTGTTGAAAGTATCGCAATGGCTTGCACGATGGGCGACGATACGATTTCATGTGACAGAGTAATTGAATTTGAAGGCGTGTCCTGAGACACACCAAAAAGGACACAATGCAAACCACTTACGTAGAAGCAGCATCCGCACCTCTGGTAAACAATGGTCAGGTAAAGCTGCACGGGCCGGAAGATTTTGAGGGGATGCGCAAAGCTGGCAAATTGGCGGCTGAGGCGTTGGACCTGCTGGTACCGCTGGTGCAACCAGGCGTCACCACCGAAGAACTGGATCGTGTCGCATTGACTTTTGCGCGAGACAACCATGCCACTCCCGCACCGCTTTATTATCGCGGTTTCCCGAAGTCAATCTGCACCTCTATCAACCATGTGGTTTGTCACGGCATCCCGGGCCCACGCGCCCTGAAAGAAGGCGAGATCGTCAATATCGACATTACGTTGATTGTTGACGGTTGGCACGGAGACTCCAGCCGCATGTATCCTGTCGGGACAATCAACCGCCGGGCCGAACGATTGATCGAGATAACCTATGAATGCCTGATGCGCGGACTTGCTGCAATCCGTCCGGGAGCACATACAGGCGACATCGGACACGCCATTCAATCATATGCGGAAAGCGAACGCTGTTCGGTTGTGCGAGATTTCTGTGGTCACGGTCTCGGCAGGTTGTTCCACGACATGCCGAACATTCTGCATTACGGGCGCCCGGGCGAAGGCATCGAATTGCGCCAGGGTATGTTCTTCACAGTCGAACCGATGATCAATCTGGGGCGACCACAAGTGAAGGTTTTGTCTGACGGATGGACTGCGGTCACTCGCGATCGTTCCCTGTCGGCACAGTTTGAACATACTATCGGCATCACACCAGACGGCTGTGAGATTTTCACACTCTCACCAGCCGGGTATGACTGTCCGCCATACAAGATCTGATTTCACTGCTTGCACCCTGGAGTTCCTACAGATGAGTTTCAAGGACGAACAGGCTTTTGAACTCTCCACCGGCGGGAAAGCAGGCGTTCCTCACCAGACAAGGCAGACGAAAAAACCGGATTATCACGGCCATCGAGACCGCCTGCGCGATCGGTTCAACCGTGGTGGGGCCGACGCCATGCCAGACTATGAACTGCTGGAGCTGGTCTTGTTTCGCGCCATTCCGCGAAGAGATACCAAACCCATCGCCAAGGCTCTGATGGCAAAATTCGGCACATACGGTGATGTTCTTGCCGCGCCTGCAGATCGGCTGAAAGAGGTCAAGGGCGTCGGCGACAATGTGGTGTTCGAGTTGAAGCTCATACACGCTGCCGCATTGCGACTGGCTCGCAACAGCGTCATATCGAAACCGGCGCTGACGTCATGGACGGCTTTGCTTGAGTATTGCACGGCCGCCATGGCCTATGAAGATCGAGAGCAGTTTCGCCTGCTGTTTCTGGACCGCAAAAACGTATTGATTGCAGATGAGGTGCAGCAACGCGGCACAATTGACCATACCCCGGTCTACCCGCGCGAAGTTGTCAAAAGGGCTCTGGAGTTGTCCGCTTCGGCCATCATCCTGGTTCACAACCACCCGTCCGGCGATCCGACCCCGTCGCAAGCCGACATCGACATGACCCGACAAATCGTCGAGGCTGCCTCAAAGCTGGCCATCACCGTTCACGACCACATCATAATTGGTCGATCAGGTCATACCAGCTTCAAGGCTCTGAACTTGCTTTAGCTCGCTTCGCGCTTTTCCCAGGCTGTCTTGAAGGCCGGCCGGTCCCGCAACCGTGCCAGATAGGCGACCAGAGGGCCTTCGGGCAAATTCCATTTCATCATATTGATGCCCCAGCCCATGCAATGAGCGATAATCAGGTCGGGCACGGTAAATTCATCTCCCATCACATACTGGTTGTCACCCAGTCGCGCTTCCAGATGTTCCAACCCCTTTGCATAGTCATAGGCACACGCAGGTGCGGCTTTGTCGCTTCGTAGTTCTTCCGGCAAAATAAAACTGTTTTTCGCCGCCCACCACAGTGTGCCATCCAGTTCATCCAGCGCCAGGTGAGTGAAGCTGTCCTGCCTTGCGCGCTCGATTGTGCCTGCTTTGTAGGTAAATTTCCCGTGTTTATCGGCCAAATACTGACAAATCGCCACACTGTCGAGAATCAAATCATCCCCATCCATCAAAGCCGGCACCTTGGCGGACGGATTTACCGCAAGGGCTTCCGGAGAACGCGGTGCAACAGGGTCCTGCTCGTAGGGTTCACCCAGTTCCTCCAGCATCCACATCACCCTGAATGCGCGCGTCTTTGGCGATCCGATCAATTTGTACATCTTGTGAAGCTCTCCTGCTTACTTGTTGGATTGACTCAGAAAAATCACCGCCCCGGACAACAGACAACTACGCTTTGCAGACAAGGTTGGTGAATAGTGTGAGGTTGCAGATACATCAACTTTGATCCTTGACGTCATCAGGCGAATCAAAATCCCGCAACACGGCCTGCGAGGCGACATCAACGAAGCGCACATTGTCGCCTGCCAGCAGTTCCCGCGCGCCCTTGTCGCCGGAAATCTTTTCCAGTTCGGCAAAATTCTCTCTTCCCAAAACAACCGGATTGCCCCGGACGCCGTCGTATCTGGGAACCAAAATACTCGTGCTGTCCGCAAACTCGGTCAACAGTTGGTTGATGATATCAGCGCCAACATCCGGCATGTCGCCCAACAGGATTATTGCGCCGGCACAAAGCTCCGGGACGGCGGCAATTCCAGTCTTGAGAGAGCCGGCCTGACCGCTTGCGAAATCCGCATTGTGCACAAACACAAGATCAAGCCCGCGCAAAGCAGCCTGCACGCCTGCAGCGTCATGCCCGGTTACCACAATTACGGGATCCAGATCGGTAGCAAGCGCTGCCTCGGCAACCCGTAGTACCATGGCCTGCCCGCCGCAATGAAAAAGCAACTTGTTGCCAGCCCCGAATCGCGACGACGTACCTGCCGCCAGAATGATGCCGGCAAGCTTGTTCACCGGCCTGCCTCGCGTGGTGATGGCCTGGTTTCTATCTCCATCAGCAGCCCGCCTGCCCCCATGTCCATGATGTCCTGCGGCCGCACGTCGATTCCCGCCAGCACCCGGCCAATTACCCAGTCAAAACCGTTCAGTTTTGGAGAACGCGCGCATGACGGCACTCCAATTACAGCTCCATCGTCCAGCTTGCCAAGCAGCAATAGGTTGCCGGGATCCACCGGCATGCCCAAATGGATGATCTCTCCGCCTGCTGCTTCCAGACCTGCCGGCACCACGTCGCCGCGATCAACAATGGCCGATGCACCAAACACCAGAACCGGTTTGTGTCCTGATTTTTGCAACTGCCTGATACCCTTGGCCACACCAGTAATTGTGTGCTCAACCTCAATAACATCGCCCAGTTTGCTGCCATAGCGTTCGAGCCGATCTCTAATAACTGATGCCGATTTTTTCAGCAGTGATTCCTTCATACCGGCAGTGCGGGTCAGCACCAGGCCCGCCTTGTGAGACTTGAAGGGCACAACCGACAACAGGGCACCAGATCCGGCCAGATCAGCAGCTTCATCAACAATGCCTGCCGGCGCCGAAAACGGGATAATCTTCACGGTTGCCACCATCTGACCGGCTTTGACCGCCTGAAATGGCGTCAGCGTTGCCAGCGTCACTGCTTCGTGCAACCGGTTCAACGCTCGAACCAGGCCGGCATCCACCAACACTATGCCGTCATGCGATGAATAGATGTTGGCGCGCCCGGTTGCAGCAGTCTGCCGGACGACGCCGTTGCCGCAAACGGCATCAGCAACGCGCGCGGCAGCGGCATCTTCGTGCACATCACAATCACCAATTATGGCCGCGAAAACCTTTATCACCCCTGCCCGCTGCAATTCCGCAACATCCGCAGCAGACAGGATGCGACCTTTCTTAAACCTGATGCCGTCTGCACTCACGGAATGGGCAAGAATAGCGCCTTGCGCAGTGGTGACGTCTATCTCGCCAAACGTCATCTATCTCCGCCCTGTCTAAGTGTTTTGGTCATTTCAGCCATGATGGATATGGCTATTTCCGGTGCGCCGCGTGCCCCGATATCCAGCCCCACCGGCCCATGTATGAGCGACGGCTCCACACCCGCCTCTATCAGACGTTCCACACGCGAAGCCTGGGTACGCCTTGAGCCCAGCGCGCCAATATAAAAACACTCGCTTTGCAGAGCCGCAATCAGCGCCGGATCATCCACCTTGGGATCATGGGTCAACGCCAGAAATCCGGTTCGTGAATCGAGCCCGATGTCAGGCAAGACTTCATCCGGCCAATCGGCATAAAGCTTCACTTGTGGAAAGCGTTCTTCGGTGGCGAATGCGCCGCGCGGATCAATAATGGTAACGTCGTAGCCCGCAGCTTTCGCCATGGGCACCAACGCCTGGGCGATATGAACAGCGCCAATGATTACAAGCCTCAGGGCGGGGTTATGAATATGGATGAAAAACTCGCCCTTGTCCGTTGAAACGACTCCGGATTTATCAAACCGAAAACCGTCTTCGAGTACATCAGCAAGCGCGTGTTCATGGCTAAAGCGCTGCGCAACCACCTCCTGCGCGCCAGAGGCTGTGTCGGTCACTACAGCCACCGGCAACCGGTCAGCCCGCGCCTTCGCCAAAGTTTCAAGAACGGCAATATCCATCGAGGTTTCAAACTCCGGTCACTGGTTCGACGTAAACCCTGATCTTGCCACCGCATGCCAGGCCCACCTCCCAGGCAGTTTCATCGGCCACGCCAAACGCCAGCACCTTGCCGTCGCCTGTCTCAATGGCGTCTTGTGCCTCGGTGACCACGGCACCTTCAACGCAGCCACCGGACACCGAGCCTTCGAAATTGCCATCCGCATCAATTACCAGCTGTGAACCGACCGGCTGCGGCGCCGATCCCCAGGTCTCAATCACCGTAGCCAAGGCTACCTTGCGCCCCTCCCGGACCCATTTTTCTGCTGTAACCAACAGGTTTGCATCATTGCTGGTCATGACATCACCCTTTCCATCTGTCGCGGATCGCCTGACTTCAGCCACCGCCGCGGGTCGTGGGTTTCGTTTCGCGAACCTGACAGAACGTTAGCCAGATCAGCAAGTGTATTAAGCGAATGGCAAGGCCGGAATTCATCGACGTAGGGCATTATGGCCCTGATACCACTGGCCCGGGCTTCAAATCCACCATACCGCAATAGCGGGTTCAGCCACACAATGCGTTTGGCCGAACGCGCCAATCGGGCCATTTCCACTTCAAGCATATCAACGTCGTCCCGGTCCAGTCCATCTGTCATCATTAGTACATGAGCACCTTGTGCCAGCACCCGCCGCCCCCATTTCAGATTGAACTCCCGCAAGGCGTGGCCAATGCGGGTACCTCCTGACCAATCGTCTACGTGTGAGCCGACAAGCTCCATCGCCTCATCCACGTCCCGACGCTTGAGTTCACGGGTTATGTTGGTCAGCCGGGTGCCAAAGACAAATACATGAACCCTTGACCGATCATTTGTCAGCGCGTGCAAGAAGTGCAGAAACAAGCGCGAATAGTTTGCCATGGATCCCGATATATCAAGCAATACAACCAATGGGGGTTCGCGAGTCTGGCGAGCCTTGTGAGCCAGCGAGGTCATGTTTCCGCCAGCCCTCAGCGACCGGCGGATTGTGCGGCGCATATCAACCACACCTCGTGGTGAAGGCTGAAACCGCCGCATTTTGACTTCCAGCCGGTTCATGCGCATGCGGGCGATTGCAGCGCGGGCAATGCGCTCCTCGTCCGCACTCATCTGTTCAAAGTCCTTGTTGCGCAACACTTCACGCGCTGAAGAAGTAAACTCACCCTCAAGTTCAACCTCATCTGAAGGACGCTCGCGTTGAGATTGCGCATCGTCCTGATCAAACATGGCTTCCGCCAATCGCTTCTGGCCGGCTTTCTTTTTTGCTGGCGCGGTTTCAACCCGCACCTGCTGAAACAGCAACTGCATAAGCTGTTCAACCATCTGCGGTTTGCGCCAAAACACTTCAAATGCATGGTCAAACAGCGTGGTATGCTCGTGGCGCTTCACAAAAATCGAATGTAAAATCCAGTAAAAATCGGTCTTGGTGGCCATGCCACCCCCCCGCACAGCATCAATCGCATCCAGTACCGCGCCTGGCCCCACGGGCAGGCCTGTGTCCCGCAACACCCGTGCAAAGTGCATGATATTGTCTGGCAGATGCCCGGTCGGTTCAGGCTTGTTTGAGTTAGCGGGTACTGGCTGCATGCCACGTTCTCTACTCGGCTCCGCGCAGACGAATTTCAGACTGGATTTGCTCTACCAGCCGCTTGGCTTCTGATCCTTCCATGCGGGCAATGTCATCTTGATACTTCAACAAAACTCCAAGCGTGTCGTTCACTATAGCCGGATCAAGTGCAATAGCATTCAGTTCGTTTAGTGCCGATACCCAGTCCAGGGTCTCGGCAACCCCCGGAGACTTGAACAGATCCTGCCCGCGCAAAGCCTGGATGAAGCCAACTACTTCTTGAGCCAACTCATCGCCGACACCGGGTTTACGTGCCTTGATGATATTCAGCTCACGCTCGGCCGACGGGTACCCGACCCAATGGTAAAGGCACCGCCGCTTCAATGCATCATGCACTTCGCGGGTGCGGTTGGACGTGATGATCACTATTGGCGTCTCTGCCGCCTTGACAGTTCCGATCTCGGGAATAGTGATCTGATAGTCAGACAGCACCTCCAGCAGAAACGCCTCAAATGCCTCGTCAGTCCGGTCCAATTCGTCGATCAACAGCACAGGCGCGCCGCCGGCATGCGGCTCAAGCGCTTGCAGCAATGGACGCTTGATCAGAAACCGGTCAGAAAAAATGCCCGACTGCAGTCTGTCGCGGTCATCGACGCCTTCTGCTTCCGCCATACGGATTTCGATCATCTGAGCGGAGTAATTCCACTCGTAAACGGCTGCTGCAAGGTCAAGCCCCTCATAACACTGCAACCGAATGAGATCCCTGCCGAGGACTGAGCTGAGCACATTGGCAACTTCGGTCTTTCCTACACCGGCTTCACCTTCCAGGAACAGCGGCCTGCCCATTTTCAAGGCCAGGTAGACAACCGTGGAAAGCGGTCGATCAGCCAGATAGCCATCGCTTGACAAAAGCGCCTGAGTAGCATCGATGGAGGCAGGAAATGGACTGGCCATGCTTTTGCTCAACTTGTTACGTTTCTTAACAAAACAGCCCGCGAGCAAGATGCTCGCGGACCGGCGCTCTTCAATTGATAATCCACTCTACTTCGCAGCAGCAACAGCCCGTTTTGCCATCACACCCACAAGGTGTGAACGATACTCGGCCGAGGCATGGATGTCCTCATTCATATCATCAGCCTTGATCTTGATGCCAGCAATTGCACTGGCTGAAAAATCTGCCGACAGGGCTTTTTCCATTGCCTTTTCCCTGTAGGCGGAAGCCTTTGCGCCGGTTACTCCGACACGAACGCCTTTCTTGCCAAAGTCGGCCACAAATACGCCAACCATGGCATATCGTGATGCGGGGTTGGGAAATTTCGAGTAAGCAGACTTTGCCGGAATTTCAAAGGAAATCTGTTTGATTATCTCATTTGTCCTTAGCGCGGTTTCAAACAGGCCCTTGAAGAATTTGTCCGCATCAATGGTTCGACTGTCTGTGACCACCTTGGCATTCAGCGCCAACAGGGCAGCCGGATAATCTGCTGCCGGGTCAGCATTGGCTATCGAACCTCCGATCGTACCCATATTGCGTACATGCGGATCACCAATTTTGCCGGCCAGTGCCGCCAGCGCAGGCAGCGCCTTTTTCAGGTCTGAATTGGAAGCGACTTCCGCATGGGTGGTACCTGCCTTTATGGTCACCTTGGTCTTGGATACATTCACTCCGGAATTGCCCAGGCCCGACAGATCGATCACATCCGTCGGTGCTGCAAGGCGCTGCTTCATGGTCGGAATGAGCGTCATACCCCCCGACATCAGCTTGCCTTCCTTCTTTGCCTTGATCAGTTTGACAGCATCCGCCAGCTTCCTGGGACGGTGATATTCGAATTCATACATAGGTTTTCTCCTGTCCCTTTGGTTTATTCGGCTGCATCGCGCAAGTGCGCCATGGCGTTCCAGACATTTTGCGGTGACGCGGGCATCGGAACATCCTTCACACCCAGTGCGTTGGTAAGCGCGTTCATCAGAGCCGCAGGCGCCGCGATAGCGCCTGCTTCACCGCAGCCCTTGATGCCCAATGGATTTGACGGGCATTCGGTCTTGGTAAAGTCGAGCCGGAATGATGGCAAATTGTCCGCGCGCGGCATGCAATAGTCCATATACGATCCGGTCAACAACTGACCGCCTTCATCATACACAACGGCCTCCGTGAGCGCCTGACCAACGCCCTGGGCAATACCACCGTGAACCTGGCCCTCGACAATCATCGGATTAATTATGTTGCCGAAATCATCCACGGCTACCCAGTCAACGACCTCGGTCACACCGGTGTCGGCATCGACTTCCAGTTCGCATATATGACATCCTGCCGGGAAGGTGAAGTTGGTCGGGTCGTGGAAAGCGCCTTCCTTGAGGCCGGGTTCTATTTCAGACGTCGGGAACTTGTGTGCAACGTAGGCAGACAGGGCTACTTCGCCGAAGGCCATCTTCTTGTCGGTTCCCTTGACCGAGAAGCTGCCATCCTTGAACTCTATATCACTCTCCGAAGCTTCCATGACATGAGCCGCCACTTTTTTCGCCTTGGCCTCGATTTTGTCCAGCGCCTTGGAAATGGCCGTCATACCAACCGCGCCTGAGCGTGATCCATAAGTGCCCATGCCGAACTGAACCTTGTCAGTATCGCCGTGAACGATAGCTACTTGATCGGGTGCAATACCCAATCTGTCAGATACAAGCTGGGCAAAAGTTGTTTCATGACCCTGCCCGTGACTGTGCGAACCGGTGAGAATTTCAACCGTACCAACCGGATTTACGCGAACCTCCGCCGACTCCCACAATCCGACGCCCGCGCCCAGCGAGCCAACTGCCGCTGACGGCGCAATTCCGCACGCTTCAATATAATTTGAAAACCCGATACCACGCAGTTTGCCCTTGCGAGCTGCAGCGCTCTTGCGTTTTTCAAAACCCGCATAGTCGATCATTTCCAGCGCCTTCTTTTGCGATGCGCTGTAATCACCCGCGTCATAACACATGATGACCGGGGTCTGATGCGGGAATGAAGCGATGAAGTTTCTCGCCCGGAATTCGGCCGGATCAATATTCAGTTCCCGGGCTGCTGTTTCCATCAACCGTTCCACCACATATGTCGCTTCCGGTCTGCCGGCACCGCGGTAGGCGTCTACCGGAGACGTATTGGTGTAAACGGCATCCACTTCTGCGTAGATGCTGGGAATATTGTACTGACCCGACAGCAGCGTCGCATACAGATACGTCGGAACCGACGAAGCAAACGTCGACAGATAAGCTCCCATATTGGCGATCGTCTTGACGCGCAGACCAACAATCTTGCCGTTCGTGTCGGTTGCCAGTTCCGCCTTGGTCACGTGATCGCGCCCGTTGGCATCTGTCAGAAACGACTCAGAGCGGTCAGCTACCCACTTCACCGGTACTCCACCTGCTCGTTTCGACGCCCACAGACACACGACTTCTTCCGCGTAGATGAAGATTTTGGAGCCGAACCCACCGCCTACATCCGGCGCGACAACCCGCAGCTTGTGCTCCGGCGCCAGGCCGACAAACGCAGATATAACCAGTCGCGCAACGTGCGGGTTCTGACTGGTGGTATAAAGCGTGTAGTGATCTTCACCGGAATCGTATGAACCAATTGCAGCACGGGGCTCCATGGCATTTGGCGCCAGCCGGTTGTTAACCAGATCAAGTGAAGTTACATGTGCAGCGCTGCTGAACGCAGCATCGGTTGCACTCTTGTCACCCAGTTCCCACTCAAAAACCGTGTTCTTGGATGCCACGTCATGCACCTTCGGCGCCCCACGTTTTTGCGCAGCCGCAGGGTCCACATTGGCATCAAGTACATTATAGCTAACGTTGATCAGTTCGGCAGCGGCTTTCGCCTGCGCAAGTGTATGCGCCACGACAACTGCCACTTGATCTCCCACGTGGCGTACCTTGCCCTGCGCCAGCACCGGATGCGGACCGGCCTTCATCGGCGATCCATCCTTCGAATGGATCATCCAGCCGCAAATCACGCCGCCTATATTATCAGCGGCCGCATCTTCGCCTGTCAGCACGCACAACACACCGGGTGCCTTTTCAGCCTTTTTGGTATCGATTTTCTTTATTTCTGCATGCGCATGTGGAGACCGCAGGAAATATCCTACAGCCTGCCCCGGCAGGTTGATATCGTCCGTGTACCGGCCCTTGCCGGTGATGAAGCGGTGATCTTCCTTGCGCTGCATGCGCGCGCCAATGCCTGTATCACTCATTTGATTGTGTTTCCTTGTGAATCCTTGAAGTTGTCCAACCCGGTCCGCTCCGCAATAGGGCGACCGGTGTTCGTCACATTTTTGCGGCGCCTGCCTGAATGGCCTTGACGATGTTGTGATAGCCGGTACAGCGGCAAATATTGCCTTCCAGCTCTTCGCGGATGGTTTCTTCCTTCAGCTTCTTGCCCTTGCGCTTCACGATGTCGATCCCGGCCATGATCATGCCCGGCGTACAGAAACCACATTGCAGACCATGATTTTCGCGGAACGCCTCTTGCATGGGATGCAGCTTGCCATTTTTGGCAAGCCCTTCGACTGTATCGACACTTGCTCCGTCGCAAGCCACCGCAAGAGCCGTACACGACTTGACGGCTTTGCCATCAACATGCACCACACAAGAACCACACTGGCTGGTATCACAACCAACGTGCGTGCCCGTTTTTCCAAGATTGTTGCGGATGAACTCAACAAGAAGTGTGCGGCCTTCGACTTCACCGCATACTTTTTCGCCGTTCACCGTCATTGAAATTGCCGGCATTTAGAACCTCCCTTTGTACTCAATTCATCCGCCGCATTGCATCAGCGGTTTTCGCCGCGCGCCAGCTTGCGTCAAGCGACAAGCTCAGGTCAAGCAGTACCACTCATCCTCTTCCCGCATTTTCGCGTATACATGACAAACTGACGGAAAAACTTGCGAAAGGATGGTCATGTTCAAAAACCTAGCGGGCTGCCTGGTGGTCGTGATTGGCTTTTTCATCAGTTCTCCGGCGAGCCAGGCGCAGGAACCGGATGTACTTAAGTCCATCATCTCCCGCCAGATCGAGGCATTTCGCAACAATGACGGTGAAACCGCATTCGGGTTTGCATCCCTGCGACTGCGGGCGATTTTCCAGTCGCCGGATCGGTTCATGGATATGGTGAGACGCCAGTATGCGCCAGTTTACCGGCCTGAGAAATTCCGCTTTGGCCAAACATCTCTGAAAACCGCAGGCAGGCCTGTTCAGATTGTCGACTTAGTTGATCAGCAAGGACGTCTGTGGCGGGCTGTCTACGCCTTTGTACAACACCCGGACGGGTCTTGGCGTATCGCAGGAGTACAGCTTGAAAAGCTGGCTGGCAGCAATGTTTGACCACCAGTCGATCGATCCGTAACGACTAGTCCGGCCCCGGTCGGATAGTCTTGCCACCGCGATGTGATCTATTTATCAGGTCCTGTCCTTGCGCTGACATGATGAGGCGTGAGTTCAATCCGTGCAGACAAATGACGGTCGGCTAGACGCTGCTCGCAGCGACACTCGATCCTGTCGGCAGCACAATTACTCGCGGCGGTGAAACTACTGAAGCCGCAGTTTCATTGGTCAGGCATCCGGAAATTCCTGAAAAACAAATATCAATTTAGCGAATTTCACAACGGTTCCTCAAGCACGCAAGTGTAACATCTGTTCTTTCAAAAGCAGTTTGCCGTCTGCTCAATCCGGCAACCTGTTGCGGCCTCGACGGGCGTGGTGCCCGACAACAGGTCAAGAAGGGGGGTAAAATGCCGGCTCTGCGCAATTGTGTGCCTGCATTTGTTGTCTTTATCTTGATCGTCGCAGCCTCCATCGGCATCGGCGTTCATCAGGTGTTGGGGTTTGCAGTCAGCAGCGCAGTGCAACGCGATGGCGAAGTCAGAATGCGGCACTGGGCCGGTTACATCAATAACCGGCTGCCGGACCTGGAAGAAATTATTGTAACCGGCAGACCTACGGCTGAACAACTTCAGCAGCTTGAGATCATGCGCGAGGTGGGCAACGTCTTCAAGTTCAGGTTGTTTGCGCCAGACGGCACTTTGGTGCTGATCTCCGATGAGGCCTCGACACGGGTGAGTGAGGATAGTGTCGGTCAGGTCAACTTACGCGCGAGAGACGCTTTTCAGACCGGCCAAATCGACATTTCCGTCAAGAACGGCAAGGGTTTGCAGGGCCAGCCTGATGTTTATGTGGAGTCGTACATGCGCGCGCACAATATCAAGGGTGAGTCAGTTGGTGCGTTCGAGATTTATGTGGATCAAACCAAGATGGCCACATTTCTGCACGCAATTTTTGGTTGGGCTGCGGCAGGACTGGCTTTATTGGGATCCCTTGCCTATCTCATTCCGGCATTTGCTTTCCTGCAACGAAACGCAGATGCAACACGTGCCGAAAACACGATATCCTATCTTACGGAATTTGATCCGCTGACTTCTCTGTTGAGCCGTCATTCCTTCACTGAGCGACTGGATCAGGAAATTGACCAGCCAGACTCCCACTTGTCAGCGGGTGCGGTGATTTTCATTGATATCGACAATTTCAAAGCAATCAATGACGAATACGGTCACCAGGGCGGTGATCAGTTCATTGTTCATCTTGCCAATGCCATAAAGTCCCAGGTAGGCGAACTTGGTTATGCCGCGCGCTTTGGTGGCGACGAGTTTACCATCTCACTGCCGGGAATCTCGGAAAAAGGCCTCAGAAAAATTTGCGAAAACATTCTGCGGGAGGCTCGTAAACCAGCCTTGTGCGGCAATCAGATCATTACCGGCAAGATTAGTATTGGTGCCCACCTCAACCACCACAACAGCACTTCTGAAGACTTGCTGCGAAAAGCCGACATAGCTCTGTACAACGCCAAGAACTCGGGAAAAAATCGCTTTGTGCTGTTCAACGAAGACATGGCGCATCAGCTGAAATCACGCCGTGATCTCGAACGACGGTTACACAGGGCCCATGATCGCCAGGAGTTTGAGCTGAACTACCAGCCGATTATCGACAGCAAGACATCGAGAATTGCAGGTTTCGAGGCATTGCTGCGGCTGCCTGACGGTAGTGGCGGATATATTTCCCCGGATCGGTTTATTCCTGTTGCCGAATCCATCGGCCTGATTTCGTCAATCAGCAAGTGGGCCATCCATGAAGCGCTTTCAACCGCCAACACATGGCCTGGAACGCTGTTCGTTTCAGTCAATCTGTCACCCCGGCAGTTCGAAGACGGCAATCTGGTCAACACAATCAAGGCTGCGGTGGACCAGACCGGGTTCCCGGCCAATCGCCTGGAGCTGGAAGTCACTGAAAGCCTGTTTCTCGGCAATACCGAATCTGTTGATTCTCAGATCAAGGAACTGAAACGTCTTGGAGCTTCGATCGCGCTGGATGATTTCGGGACAGGATACTCAAGCATCGGCTACCTCATTCGCTACGGTTTCAACAAGTTGAAGATTGATCGTTCATTTTTGCTGGCGCACGAGAAGGATCCGGACAAATTACACGGCGTTCTGGAAACCATCATATCTCTCGGCCATGGACTGGGCATGTGTGTAACAGCCGAAGGCATTGAAACTGCTGGCCAGGCCAAGATGCTGGGAGGCCTGAAATGTGATCAGTTCCAGGGCTACCATTTTGGCAAACCCATGGACACGGACTCTGTAGCGATCGCTCTGTTGCAGTCGACGGCCAAAAAGATGGCAGGCAGGAAACCGGCACCAGCTGAAATGGCCGCGACCGGCGCCAAGCGCAACACCGGCTAAATCTCGTCTTCGTCGGTCGCCAGTTTTCTGCGGTGATGTAAGGGTGAAAGCCCGTACATGGCCTTGTATGCTCGCGAAAACTGAGCAATTGACGCAAACCCGCAAGCCAATCCGGCATCACGGACACTCAGCCGGGAGTACATCAGCAGATGCTGCGCTCTTTCCAAGCGAAGCGACAGGTAAAACCGCATCGGCGCCATTCCAAGCGAACGTTTGAACCGGCGCTCCAGCTGTCGGGATGAAACGCCAGCTGAATTAGCCAGATCCTCAAGCCGCAGCAAATCTTCCAGATGATTTTCCATGGCTGAGATGGCGGTAAGTATCGCGCCGTCGTCAACTCCATAGCGGGTCCTTGCGGGGATCCGGGTCCCGCCCGGCGCTTCCTGGTAACGCGCATGTACCAGTGTGTCGGCAACCCGTGTGGCCAGCTCGCTGCCGTGTAGGGATGCTATCCACGCAAGCATCATGTCCAGCGGAGCAGTACCGCCCGAACAGGTCAGCCGGGATCCGTCAATTTCATACAACGCATCGGTAACTGTTATTTGCGGGTGGTCCTCGCGCATGGCGCTTAAGGTCTCCCAATGGCAGGTTGCCCGCCTGCCATCCAGAACACCTGCCTCGGCAAGCACGATAGGCCCTGTGTCGAGGCCACCCAGCCAGACGCCGGCGACATCCAGTTTGCGCAACGCAGTGCGAAGCCCCGCCGTAATGGCGTGCTGGTGATCATAGCTCGCACATACGATCACAAGGTTGGGCCTGCCTGACGATTTCAAACCTGCCGACACCGAGACCGGAATGCCATTGGATGCCATCACCGCGCTTCCATCCACCGAAGCAAAACGCCACGAAAACAACTCGCCAGCAAACCTGTTTGCCACGCGCAAAGGCTCGAGCGCGGAATACAGCGCGATCATGGAGAAATTCGGCAACAGCAAGAACACGATATCAAACGCAGTGCGCATTGGACAAATTACACAAATTATTGTCGTTTTTCCTCAAATAAAAATTCTGACGCCCGATAGACTTCCGGTCAACAGAAAACTCCAGGGAGACGCTCCATGAACCCCAAGGTCATCATCACATGTGCAGTGACAGGCGCTGGCGACACGGTCGGCAAGCACCCCGCGATCCCGGTCACACCCGAACAGATCGCAAACTCGGCGCTGGAGGCAGCATCCGCTGGTGCGGCGATTGTACACTGCCATGTGCGCGAACCTGAGACTGGCAAGGGCGTCAGAAACGTTGACTATTACCGCGAAGTGATGGAACGCATTCGCGCGAAAAACACCGACGTCGTCATCAATCTGACCGCCGGCATGGGCGGTGATCTAATGATCGGTGAGGGTGAAACTCCCCGTCAGTTTGATGAAGAAAACACGGATCTGGTCGGCCCCGTTGAACGGCTCTTGCATGTGGCCGAACTGCGCCCCGAGATTTGCACTCTGGATTGCGGTTCTCTCAACTTCGGAGACACCAATTCCATCGTCGTTCAGACGCCGGTACAATTGCGTGAACAAGCCAGACTGATTCAGTCCTACGGCGTCAAGCCTGAAATGGAAATTTTTGATTCCGGCAACCTCTGGTTTGCCAAGCAGCTTGTCACAGAAGGCCTGGTATCCGGCGTTCCGATGTTCCAGCTTTGCCTGGGGATCCCGTGGGGCGCGCCGGTAAACACCCAGACCATGAGCTACATGGTCTCACAATTGCCCGAAGAGTGCGT
>CAJICM010000148.1_pt1 | contig 27671 bp, 18 predicted proteins | sample 9199691 | NCBI WGS metagenome assembly CAJICM01 (sample SAMEA7708338, study PRJEB35096) | sediment metagenome | biome: marine neritic benthic zone biome [ENVO:01000025]; feature: sediment [ENVO:00002007]; material: shallow marine sediment [ENVO:03000034] sea grass bed [ENVO_01000059] ...
CCTATCTGCTTATGGATGACGACGGCCAGATCAACGAGGCTCATTCGATTTCAGCCGGACTGGATTATCCCGGTATCGGGCCAGAGCATTCCTGGCTCAATGACACCGGTCGCGTCAGTTATATCTCCGCAACAGACGATGAAGCGCTTGAAGCTTTCAAGATTTGCTGCAAGCTGGAGGGCATAATTCCCGCACTTGAACCCTGCCATGCCCTCGCCAAGGTCATGGAAATTGCGCCAACAAAACCCGCCGACCACCTGATGGTCATGAACATGTGCGGGCGTGGCGACAAGGACATATTTACCGTCGCTGAACACCTGGGTGTGAAGCTGTGAGTGCCGGGACCCGCATTGAAGCCCGTTTTGCCGGATTGAAAACGCAGGACAGGGCAGCGCTCGTAACATTCATCACGGCCGGTGATCCCGGATATGACACGTCGCTTCAACTGCTGCGTGCATTGCCTGGCGCCGGAGCTGACGTTATTGAGCTCGGCATGCCGTTCACGGATCCAATGGCAGATGGTCCGGCCATTCAGGCATCGTCGCTGCGCGCGCTCGCTGCCGGCCAGAACATGATCAGGACCCTGAAACTTGTCAGTGAATTTCGTGAACAGGACAACGACACCCCCATCGTGCTGATGGGGTATTACAACCCGGTCTATGTTTACGGTGTGGATCGGTTCATCGCGGATGCGAAATCAGCAGGCGTCGACGGACTCATTGTCGTTGACCTGCCACCTGAAGAAGATCATGAATTGTGCATACCGGCGCTGGAACAGGGGCTCAACTTCATTCGACTTGCAACACCGACAACCGATGACAAGCGCTTGCCAAAGGTGCTCACCAACACCTCCGGCTTCGTCTACTATGTGTCAGTGACCGGCATTACCGGGTCCAAGGCGCCTGACATCTCGCGGGTCAATGAAGCTGTTTCGCGTATCAAGCGGCACACCGATTTACCGGTTGCCGTCGGTTTTGGCGTACGCACAGCGGATCAGGCGGCAGGCATCGCTTCGGGAGCAGATGGAGTGGTGGTAGGCTCAGCGCTGGTCAGTACCATCAAGGAAAGCCTTGATGATAAAGGGGCTGCAACGGACACAACAGTCGCTAATGTACTAAGACTGGTCAGTGAGTTGGCACAAGGTGTCCGTGAAGGACGCAGCGGGTAAGCGGTCATGAACTGGATCAAGAATTTCGTCAGGCCAAAGATCAGCGGAATCCTGGGATCCAGGCGCGATGTGCCGGAGAACATGTGGGTGAAATGCCCGGAATCCGGTGAAATGGTTTTCTATCGTGATCTGGAGGCCAATCAGTTCGTTATTCCGCGCTCCGGATATCACATGCGAATGTCGCCGGAAGTCCGGCTGAAGCATACTTTTGATGATGCGAAGTGGACCGAGCTGGAATTGCCGGAAGTGGTTGTTGATCCGCTTAAATTCCGCGACGAGCGCAAATATGCAGAGCGCCTCAAGGAAGCGCGCGCCAAGGCTGATCGCAAGGACGCAATTGTTGCAGCCCGCGGCCACATTGACGGACTTGAAACAGTCGCTGTAGTGCAGGATTTCGCTTTTATGGGCGGTTCACTGGGTATGGCAGCAGGTGAGGGCATTATCACCGCCATGTTCGAAGCTGCAGAAAACAAGTTGCCTCTGGTACTGTACGCAGCATCCGGCGGCGCGCGCATGCAGGAAGGAATATTGTCATTGATGCAGCTTCCGCGCACCACTGTCGGTGTGCAGCGACTGCGTGAAGCCGGCATGCCGTACGTCGTTGTTCTGACACACCCGACCACGGGCGGGGTCACAGCGTCATACGCCATGCTGGGCGACATTCATATTGCTGAACCAGGCGCATTGATCGGATTTGCAGGTCCGCGAGTAATTGAGCAGACCATTCGCGAGAAACTGCCGGACGGGTTTCAGCGCTCCGAGTATTTGCAGGAACATGGCATGGTGGACATGGTCGTGCACCGGCATGAGTTGCGCAAGACCTTGTCCAATGTGCTGCACATGCTGATGAAGCAACCCTCTCCGGCACGTTTCGGTAAATTGCCGGAGGTTGAAGCGCCACAATCCGAGACAGCGCCAGCCGATACCGAGGCCTGATCCAGCATGGCGGTAAGTGACGTAATCCTGATGCGGCTGCTTGAGCTGCACCCCAAGATTATTGACCTGTCTTTGGACCGGATGTGGCGTTTGCTTGAAGCGCTGGGCAATCCACAACTTGCATTGCCGCCGGTCGTGCACATAGCCGGTACCAACGGCAAGGGGTCCACGCTGGCCAACATGCGCGCCATCATCGAGGCTGCAGGCTTGAGTGCACATGCCTACACCTCGCCTCATCTGGTCAGATTTCACGAGCGCATCAGGCTGGGGTCTCCTGGTGGAAGTTCCTTGATCGCGGAGGACAAGCTGATCGCGTTGCTGGAAGAATGCGAGCAGGCAAACAAGGGTGAACCGATCACCTTTTTTGAGATCACCACTGCAGCAGCCATATTGGCATTCACACGAACACCGGCAGATTATGTGCTGCTTGAAGTTGGCCTGGGCGGCAGACTGGACGCCACCAATATTGTTGCCAACCCGGCTGTCAGTGTCATTACACCCGTGGATATGGATCACCAGCAATACCTGGGTGATACACTGGCGCAGATCGCGGCTGAAAAGGCAGGCATCCTGAAACAGGGGTGTCGTGCCTGCATCGGCATTCAAAAGGACGAAGCGCGCGACGCCATTGAGGCAGTTGCTGAAAAAGTCGGTGCTGACCTGCAGTTCGCGAACCAGGATTTCCAGTGTTTTGAACAATATGGCCGCATGGTTTTCCAGGACGAGCGCGGTCTGCTTGATCTGACCCTGCCAGCCCTGGCCGGGCGCTTCCAGATTGACAATGCGGGTCTGGCCATTGCTGCGGTAAGGACCCTGAACGACGAGCGTATCACACCTGATCATATCCAGGTTGGGCTGACTCAGGTCACTTGGTCGGCTCGGATGGAACGGCTTGAACCGGGTTATCTGCACACGCTTGTGCCGGCCGGAACCGAAATATGGCTTGATGGAGGCCATAACCCGTCCGCCGGTCACGCAGTTGCGGCAACACTTGCGGATCTGGACGAACGCTCGCCCCGCCCGCTTGTGCTGGTAACCGGCATGCTCAATACAAAACGGCCAGATGGCTATCTGAGCCCGTTTGCAGGCCTGGTGCAAAAAGTCATGACGATTGCTATCCCGGGCGAGGAAAACACTATTCCAGCCGTCGAGCTGGCTCGTGAGGCTATCGCCGCCGGACTGGATGCCAGACCCTACGATAACCTCGAAAAGGCATTGCGGGCTGCCGGCGAAATTACCGGTGGCAGTTTGCCTGCGCGAATTGTTATCGCTGGATCACTGTATCTGGCAGGCAATGTTCTGGCGCTGCATCGCGGCGAAATGCCGAGTCAGGTATCCGGTACAGCTCGCAGATGAAAAAGGCAGCGCCGGGTGCCCCGCGCTGCCTGTGCTTGCGTCAAATTGCAGAAGTTGTCAGATAGACGCCTTGATCCACTCGGCAATCTTGCCTTTGGGGTTGGCGCCAACCTGTGTCGATGCCACTTCACCGCCCTTGAAAACCATCAATGTCGGAATGCCGCGCACGCCGAATTTTGAAGGGACGGAAGGGTTCTCGTCGATATTGATCTTGACGATTTTGACATCTGAACCCAGCTCGTCGGACAATTCTTCCAAAGATGGGCCAATCATTTTGCATGGACCGCACCATTCAGCCCAGAAATCCACCACGACGGGTGTGTCGGACTTGATCACATCGTCTTCAAACGAGGCGTCTGTGACTGCATTCGTTGCCATGTTGCAAAACCTTTCTTAAGAGAGAATCGCCCTGAACCCGAGAGAATCGACGTCAGTGCAAGAGTTGACTTGGATAGTTCTGGGAAACAAGTAGGTATTGACCAGGGCCTGGTCAAGCCTTGAGACGCATTGTTTACGCCGTTGTGATGGCGAAGGCCCCCCAGGCCGCTTCCAGCATGGCGTTCGGCACCGGCATCAGCGCGGGAGAATCGGTCCACAATAGGGCGCATTCAATGGCCCGATCCGGATAAACACGTTGCAGTGCTTTTGCATAGGCAGCAAGTTGGCGCAGATATATTTCCGGCACTTTTTGCACACTGTCAGGCGGTGGCCGGTTGGTTTTGAAATCCACTACCAGCACCCTGTCGGCCTCAACCAGCAGGCGATCTATCTGGCCTGTCAGTCCAAATTTATCCTGGTCCGGCAGATCTAACATTGCGGCGATCGATACTTCCGGGCGGCCAGCGGCGGAAAACACCCCGGAAAATCTGGGATCCGAAAACAACACCATGATCTCGGACACTGTTACACCAAGCTCTGGCTCCACTACGCCATTTGCAGCCAGAAAACGTCGAGCCGCTGTTTCCCTCTGGTTATCGGGAAGTTCTGGTAGTGACTGCAGTAATCGATGCACCAACTGGCCTCTACGGAACCGTGTATCAGTACGCGGTGCCAGGGGCGACAATGCCGTTTCGTTGCTCCAGCCGTCATTTGTCTCACCAGCCGTAACCATGCGCGACGGCGCCAGCCAGCGATTGGGAGCAGAAACCGGCCGGGCTGAAATGTGTGCCCAGTCGGGTGGCGCGCTGGCCTGAACCGCTTTTCCACTGGAGGTTTCCTTGTCATCACTGACTTGCGGTTGGCCGGCCCGCCAGGCGCGAGAACCGTCATCGTTGACGTATTCCCCTAACAATGGCGCCTCACCACCGGTAAGCGCAGCATGCATCATCGCGTACCAACTGGCCCTGGGCGCACTGGCAGAGGTGGAATTGTTGCCCGACTTGACGAAGCCGCACACATACAGCCGGTAGCGCGCTCTGGTCATCGCCACATAGAGCAGCCGGTTGTACTCTTCCATCTGGCTGTCAAAAGCCTGCTGCTTGAGTGCATCTGTCACGCTGGTGGCGTGGTCAGATTTCAGTCGCCACACCGGCAGGTTGTTTTCTGTGAACAAGACATTGCCCAGCCTTCTGGTCTCCGGCGCAGAGCAGGTGTCGGGCAGAAACACAATCGGAGCCTCCAGCCCCTTTGCGCCATGTACGGTCATGACGCGCACTTCGCCTCCGGCTTGATCCATGTCCCGGCGGATATCGGCCTGGGTTGCTTCGAGCCACGCCAGGAATCCGGCCAATGAAGGGGTGTGTTGTTGTTCAAACTCCACGGCCAACTGCAAAAATGCATCTATCGGGTCGGCTGCTTCCGGCCCGAGACCACCCAGAAGAGCCCGCCTGCCGCCATCACGCGACAAGACCGCTGAGTAAAAGTCAAATACGCCGGATCTTGCCGCCTGCTCCTGCCACCGGGATAGTTTCTCACCGGCTGTAGCGTAGGGTTTCCCATCGGCAATTGCTGTTTCCAACCGTCGCCAAAGGCTATCGCTTCCACGTTCGTGGGATAGTGAGAACAGGTCTTTGTCGTCGTCAAACCGTGTAACACCGTCATCATGGGTAAACAGCGGGCTCTTCAAGACACTGGCGAGGTTCAGATCGTCCTGCGGCAGAATACACACCTGTGCCAGCGCCATCAGATCCTGGATCGCAATGTGGTCGAGCAGTTTCAGCCGGTCCGCACCTGCCACAGGCACGTTAGCTTCTTTCAGGGCGCGTACGATGGCAGCCATCAGATACGACCGCCGACGCACCAGAATGAGAATATCGGACGGCATCACCGCGCGATCCGGTTTCAGCATCTCCGGTGGGTCGCTGGATAACCAGTTTGCGATTGTTTCCGCAATCCGCCGTGCCATCACCAGATGCGGCGGATCAACAATATCTCCTGACTTGGGTGTCCAGTGCTGGATTTCGGCTTCTGACTGGCTGCGTTCCAGATCCCAGATCTCGACCATTCCCTGTTCACCTTGGCGGATTGGCAAATGCCGGACCTCTGGCTGCATGTCAGAGGTTATACCCTTGCTTGCATCATCACGTTTGAACACCAGGTCAACAGCCCGCAGTACCAGTTCGCTGGAGCGGAAGGAGTGCTCGAGCGGCACCTCGCAATAAGCTTCTCCGGCATTGCTGACAAGCGTTTCGTAATGACCTGCCTGCTTATCGAATTCCCGCGGATCAGCACCCTGGAATGAATAGATTGACTGCTTGCGGTCACCAACGGCGAACATGGTTCTCGTTGCCCCGTGGCGCGCGCCAGCACCTGCGAAGAACTCTTCGGTCAGCGCATTGATGATCTGCCATTGCTCGGGACTGGTATCCTGGGCCTCATCTATGAGAATGTGATCCAGTCCGCCGTCGAGCTTGTACAGCACCCAGGCTGCGTCCGCATTGCGGCGCAGCAGGTCGACTGTCTGATGTATCAGGTCTTCAAAGTCATAGGCAGCAAGATTTCTTTTCAGATTGCTGAAACAGGTGATGATTTCCAGCCCCAGATAAACCAGCGCAGTTGTGGCGCGCACGATGAGCAAAGCATTTATGCTGTCCAGCGCCGCAACCAGTTGTTCACGCATAGCCAGCAGCGCCTTGCGGCACTCGGCATGTTGCGCGTCAAACTTCTTGGTAACCAGCGCTGTGTCACCTTTTGGCTTGCCCTTGCCCGTCAGAACAATCTGTTTCGCTCCGGACAATACTTCGTGTGCGTTTTGCGCCGACAGCATGTTGACAATCAGTTCTGCCTGTCTGGTGTTGGTTACTGCGCTGTCGGTTGCCATGAGGCTGGCAGCGTGTTGCAGGGAGGATCGATTGATCCGCGCCGAGAAATTCTGAGCAAAATCGTGCGACGTTTCTTCACCTGTCAGCCCGAACAGCTGGTTCAGTTCGAATTTCAGCCGGGGAAAGTTGTCGTCGGTGCCATAAGACGCCAACAATTCGCTGCCATGCCTTTGTAGTTCGTGAAGCAGGCCTGAAAGTGCCTGTTCATTGGCAAATGGAGTGATGGTTGACACGGCATTGCGGATCTTTTCGTCGTCGCGCGTCAAGACCTGTGTCCGTGCAAGTGCCATCAGGTCGCGGCTGTCTGTTTCGGTCAGGACCTGGAAGCCGGGTACCACGCCTGCCTCGATCGGAAATCGTTGCAGCAGGCGCTCGCAAAATGCGTGAATGGTTTGCACCTTAAGGCCGCCGGGGGTTTCGAGCGCCCTGGTAAACAGTCTGCGCGCCTCGTCAAGATTACGTATTTCGGCGTCAGATTGCGCGACATCCTTGCGGATCACTGCCGCCAGCTCATTGTCATCCTTGGCGATCCAGCCCGCCAGCTTTTCAAACAAGCGCTCGGACATTTCGGCTGCGGCCGCACGGGTATAGGTCAGGCACAGTATGCGCTCAGGTTGCACCCCATTGAGCAGTAACCGGATAACGCGGCCGACAAGGACGTGGGTTTTCCCGGCGCCTGCGTTGGCAGGTACAAACGCGGAAACATCCGGCAGGGAGGCGAGATCCTGCTTGTTCCTGGCGGTGTCGAGTTCCAGCGTCTCACTCATTCGGTATCACCATTGTCTGACGAGAGATCGCTGCCCTGGCCCCATTCGCGCCAGCGCGACAGGTGATCGTAGTCGCCTTTTCGGTTCCATGCTTCTTCACCGGCCCGGGCGGGAAAAGGCTGTGCGGCGGTCAGGTAACAGGCGATGAGCGTGCGGGCTCCATCTGCTGCCTGTTGGATTTCGTCCGAAATATCCACCTTGTCTGATGGACCGATCAGCGCACCGGGCGGATCACCTCCGGACAATCTGATATACAATAGCTCTTCAACCGATACCGAAGGCAGTCGCTCAAAACCGCCTTGCTGCGCGATCCAGCCTTCCAGATAGAGTTGAGGTTTGTACCCTTTTTGTTGTTTGCCGTGCCTGTCATGAAGGGCCATCAAACTGGCGCCGCCGGTTTTGTAGTCCACTATGCGGACTGAGCCCGAAAGCAGTCGGTCAATTCGATCCGCGCGTGCCGTCAGCTTGACGTCCACGCCACTGGCTTCAAACCCGTGCATTCCTTCCAGCTCGGTGAACTGTCCAACCACGTTCTCACGCAATATTGCTTCTTGTTGACAGAACCAGTCGGTCATGCGCCAGACCTGTGGCAACCACAACGCACGAAGTGCCGCGTCCGGTACAAATTCTGTGATCAGCTGGACAGCTGTTTCGCGCAATAGTTCGCGGGCATTTTCGGGAAGGTCGGCGGGATGCTGATCAACAAACTTTTCCACTACGGCATGCACAAGCTGACCACGTTCAGCTGCGCCGGGCTCGCGGTCAAGCGGCTGCAAGGGCCGCAGTTTCAGTATTGCATTTGCATAAACCCAATAGGGGTCCTGCATAAGCCGCTCAATCCTGGAGACCGAGTATCTGCGCGGTCGCGCAGCAGTCGGTGGCGACGGTCTTGGCTGGATTGCAGCGGCAGGTCTGTCACCGCTTGCCATCCTGCCGTGCCAGTCCAGACCCAGGGCCCATCCTGCCCAGTCACACTCCTTGTCTGGTTGCAGTGCATCCTCAAGGCCCGCAGCCTGCAGGACTGCCTTTAGCCGCAGCAGCCAGCGGGACGGTACTGCGGGCGTGCCATTGATCTTACGCGCCCAGGTGAGCGCAACACGTTCAGCGCCTAACCCCTGTACGAAATCGTGTGCAGCAAGTCCCAGTTGGCGTTCCGGCAGTTGCAATCCTACCGACAGATGTTGGGGGCGCGACAACCACGGCCCGGGATCTGCATCTCCTGGCCATGTCCCCTCATTCAATCCACCAAGAATGACCAGCTCCGTTTGCACAAGGCGGGCTTCCAGCAAACCCAGTATCTGCAGTTTCGGATGCAGTGGATACGACCTGCGTACCGCAACAGCGCGCAATGTATCGACGATGTATTTGCAGTACTCGGCATATTGCATCGCAGGAGCAGCTTCAGCATTCTCCAGTAGTTCGCGTAGCGTTTCAGATAGCGCAGCGCCGGCTTCACCGGTCCATAGTCTCTCCGGATCACCCATCGTTCCGGCGCTGAGAGTTTCAGCAACCAGAATATGAGCATTAAGCAAACTGGCCAGCGGTATGGCATCTTCAGCCTCCGACAGATCCAGCAATGGCTTCATCACCCGTTCAAGCCGCTTTGCCAACGCTTCCAGATCCGTCCAAAGCTCTGGTGAAATATCCCTTGCAATTGGATGGGCAAATCTGTCACGGGCCAGTGCTCTTGCCTGCAACGTTCGATCTGCAAGGCCTCGCAACTGGTGACCACCCGGTATCTGCCGGAACAGCGCAATTTCCAGGGTCTTCGCCAGGTTATGGGCCTTGGTCGTGGTGTCTGTTTGGGCTGTCGTCAGGCTGTGACCAATGAGAGCGACAACATCATGCGCTCGAGCGGTGCGCGCGCATGCCTCGCTGACAAGGCGAAAAAAAATCCCCTGCTCGGTGCCGACAAGCGGTTCACCGGCACTGTCATCGACGTGAACATCCCAACGTTTAAGCTCGGATGTGACGCGGCGTGCCAGTTGCCTGTCTGGTGTTATCAACGAGCAGCCTCGATCTTCGTCATGGGCCTTTCGCATCAGCATGGCAATCATCAATGCCTGCTCACGCACCTCAGGGCACACCAGTTCAGTGATGTTCTTGCAAGCAAGTTCAAACTCGGACTTGCAGTTCGCCAGATCTTTCCACAGGTGGGTTGTTTCGCTGGGTCGCATGACCTCCGATGCGAGTAGGGCACGTGCATTACCGCTCACGGTTGCGCTCAAACCAGGCAGGTCCGGCACCTGGCCACGCTCGACTCCGATCATATCCAGAAGTTCCTTCATGCCGTATTGCGGGTGTTGCGGTGTCCGTTCGATGGCAGCCCAGCTATCGGAGTCAAGGTTGCGATCCAGACCCGGCAAAATGACTGCACCGCGTGACAGGTTGGCGATTGTCGCCAGCAGGTCCGCGGTTGCCGGCACTGACCCGGTCGAGCCAGCCGCAATCACAGGGCCTCGAGGCGGCCGCTGTCGCAACCGGGCCGCTTCTGCCTGAAGCAGCGCCGATCTGCGCGCTTGTGGTCCCATCAGCCCGGCTTCTGAAAGCGCGGCGGGGTAGATGTCAGCTATAATCTTGAGGAAATCTGCCGCTTCGTTGCGATGCAGCGGCATCTCATGCTCGCTCTCAAGCAATTCAGGCAAGTCGACCAGCAATATGTCACCTGTTTCAAGCTTGTCGATTAACTTGCCGAGTGAACTGGCCATCGTCAACGCATGAGAAAGGCTGTCGTTGACGGCTTGCGCTGCTGGGCTGGCGGGATTCGATTTTGCCCAGTCGCGGACAATCTGGGTCAGGAGGAATTGCCGTCGAACCTGGGAAGCTGCAGGCGGAAGTTCCAGATCAGTTGAACCACTGGGCCCATAAGCACCTGTGATATGGATTTCATCCTCGTCCACGTCACCCAGGGCGCGGATGACCGGCAACAGGCGTGCGGTATCCGGGTCAGCCTCCACAAAGGCTTCACGGCAACTGCGAACTGCGCGCCGTGTTGGCAGTAAAATTGTCCAAGTGCTCAATTGCAGAGCGTCGGGCGCACCCTCCGGGCCTGGCAACAGATGCCCGTCCAGGATTGATGAAACAAGACTTGGCAGGAAAGCGCACGAAGATGGAATGGTAAACACAGACGCTGTGGCGTGCTGCTTCATTTTGCGCCCAGTGCGGCAAGCCTGCCTTCCGCCTCCCCGACAGCCTGCGGCGAGCCGACGTGTAACCACCAGCCATCGTGTTCCATACCGAACAGGCGTCGCCTGGCAATCAACCGGTTCCACAACACGTTCATGGAGAAGGCGCCGTCCGGTGCGTTGGCGAATACCCGCGGGTGCACCAGATAGGCGCCGGCATAAACCAGCGGTGCTGTATCGCCGTCGCGTCGTGACAGTCGTCCATTTGAATCCATTTCAAAGTCGCCTGGCCCGTCAAATCCGATCGAGCGGGATTTTCCCGACAGCAGCAGCAGACAGTCCATCTGCTTGTCATCCCAAAGTGTGGTCATCCGCTCCAGGGCAGGTGTAGGTCCGTCGATCCAGAACGAGTCCGAGTTCAACACGAAAAAGGGTTCGTCGCCAAGATGGCGTAACGCCCGCGCCACGCCGCCGCCGGTATCCAGAAGTTTATCGGTTTCATCCTGAACCGCAATCTCCAGATCATGCCTGTCGCCGGCCCACGCCTCTATCTGGTCAGGCAGATAGTGCTTGTTGACAACCACATGCGTGATGCCTGAGCGCTGCAGCACGTCCACCCCACGATCCAGCAATGATCTTCCTGCGACCTCGATCAGCGGTTTGGGGCGATCCAGGGTAAGAGGGCGCATGCGCATGCCGAGCCCGGCAGCCAGTACCATGGCGCGTGTCGCGATCATGAACCTGCGTTCTCCCGCATTTTGTATGGCAAGTGGCTGTCAAACCAGGCTTTTACTGAAGTCAGGGCAGGATGGCGCAGATTGTGTTCGAGAACGTCACTGGTACGTGGCAGGTGTCTCAGATAACCCGGTTTTCCATCACGAGCGTTCAACCGGGCAAAAATGCCAAGTATCTTTGTCGCACGCTGGGCGCCGAGCACCGCGTAAGCCGCGCTGAACAAACCGGCATCAAATTTGTCCTCTTCAGCGCTGCGTGCAGCGACGTACATATCAAAATAATCCTTCTCGACATCTGCCGGAATAGTCACCCTGACATCCTGCAGCAGGGAGGCCAGATCATAGGCTGGATGTCCCAGGACACAATCCTGGGTGTCGATCAGGCCAACTTTCCCGTCTCCCTCGCGCCCGGGAAGCCAGAACAGGTTGTCGACATGGAAGTCACGCAGTACCCATACGCGCCGACTGTCCGAGACAGGGCGCAGGGCTGCGTCCCAGGCGGCCATGAACTCGTCTCGAGAGTCATCCGACAGTGGCTGGGATGTTAAATGGGGCCAGTACCAGTCGACACAAAGTTCAGCCTCGACCAACAGTGCATCCATGTCGTAATGCGACAAATGGTAGGTTTCTCCGGAAGAAAGTTCGACGTGGGCGGACCACTTGGTATTTGCCATGTTGGCCAGCAACATTACCGCGCTGGTAAGGCACAATCCGAACTGCTCAGCGTCATCGACAAGTGACCGGAAAGTCGCTGCTCCGAAATCCTCAATAACCGCCAGTCCGTTGCGGCTATCAATCGCAAATATTTCAGGAGCTGACAATCCTTGCGCCTGCAAGCCGAGGTTGATTGCTTCAACAGCGCGGATGTCTTCGGCCAGGTGGGCAATGCGGCTGTAGGGCAAGCCATCGTGAACAGGTTCGCCATCCGCACGAGACGGCATGTCCATCAACAGGCCCGAAACGCCATCTGGCCCGTCGTGCAATCGTTCGTAACGCCGTGACGAGGCATCTGCCGGCATTCTTTGGCGCGTTGCTTTGTGCCAGCCGCTCGAGCTTAGCAGTGCATCAATATGCTGCAACTTTTTGACACGTTCGGACCAGTCGTCATTACTGCTGGTCAACTCAGCTGTCCGCCCGTTGCCTTTTTCAACCAGATTTACCAGCAAGCCATCCTGCGGCAGGTAATCAGCGGCGCGCGCCGGCCATTCAACGATTACAACACCGGTATCAAGCGCATCGTCAATGCCCAGTTCATCGGCTTCAAGTGGATCTTCCAGCCGATAGAAATCCATGTGGGTGACTTCCATTTCTGACAACTCGTAGCTTTGAACCAGCGTGAAAGTCGGGCTTGGTACTTCAAGCTTCGGATTGTTGGCCAGCGCACGTATGAAGCTTCTGGCAATGGTTGTCTTGCCGGTTCCCAGATCACCTTGCAGTGCAATCAGATCACCTTTTTCTACCAGCATGGCGAGTCCGACGGCAAGCCGTTCGCTGGCTGATTCATCCGCCAGTTCGATTTTTAGCCCGGACCTGCAGCATGGCGTGTTTGCTGGGACCATGATTTCAACCCATTGATGCCGAACGGGGCTGCTCGAGGCTCGGCGACGAGATTACGTCGCGTGGTCCGGAATCCGGTAATCTGCAGATGACAGTTGTACCTTGCTGTAGTTTTGACATGAGACGAACCGATCCACCATGCAGTTCCACAAAGCTCTTCACCAGGGACAGGCCCAGACCGGGACCGCGATGCCCGCCTGCCAGCGGCTTTGCATTGAACCTTTCAAATGCCTTCTTCTGAAAATCAGGATCCATCCCCCGCCCGTTGTCTGCCACCCACAGCAGCACATCGCTGCCGTCACGACGCGCACCCATTCGAACAGTGGCGCCGGTCGGCGAGAACCCGATGGCGTTTGACAAAAGATGGCCGACGGTTTGATGAAGTCGACGGCTGTCGGCTCTCAATGAGCCTGCGTTTTCGGCAATTTCGATGTTCAGCGTCAGATCACGCTCGTCAATCCGCCTGGCGAAATCATTGGCCACCTCGGACAGCAAGTCTTCGACTGCAATCTCTTCAAGACGCAGCTCCATGGCGCCTGCATCAATGGTTGTCAGGTCAAGTATGGCATCGATGACGGTGAGCAAATCGTTTGATGAGGCCTGAATATCCGCCACATATTCCGATTGCTTCGGCGCGAGTTCCCCGGCGATGCCCGCAGACAGCATTGATGCAAAACCCAGGATCGAGTTCAGCGGCGTTCGCAACTCGTAAGACACATTTGACATGAAACCGGTTTTCAATCGATCTGCAGCCACTAGAGCCTCATTGCGTTCGCGCAAAGCTCGTTCAATGCCGGAACTGGCCGTGACATCCACGTAGGTTATCAGCGTATTGCCATCGGGTAATGGAACGACATTGTAGTCCAGCACCATCCCGTCCGGGCGAATAAGGCGATCCTGCAGGGGGCGTCGACTGTCGGAGAGCGATGTCACAGCCAGTTTGACCTCGTTCCACATTTCCGGTTGCGGCATCAATTTCGCGCACTGTTCAAAAACCTCGACGACGTGTGGACGTTTGTCGAGAAAGTCTTCGTCCAGTTGCCAGAATCGGCTGAACGTCGGGTTGAACAGTTTCAAGCAGCCGTCTGTACCGAACAGGGCGAGGCCCTCATGCATATTGTCGATGGTTTCACGCTGAACCCCGATCAGCTCATTGTACCGGCTCTCAAGCTGTATCTTTTCTGATACGTCCTCGTACAATACTGATACTTCACCGGAGCGTGGTTGTTCTGACACCACTCGCAGTGAGCGACCATCCGGCAGGTGCCACAGTTCATCCGGCGTATCTATACGCGCATAAGAGGCCAGCTGCTCGGTTTTCCAACTGCGGTAGTTTGCCTGTTCGGGCAATTTGCGCTCTTCGCGAAGCCGATCCAGAATTTCTCCATGGCTGGGATGCGTGTCGAGCCATTTGGGGTCCAGCGACCACAATTGTGCAAACGCTGTATTGTAGAAGGATAGTTTCTGGTCCGCAGAAAATGTCGCTATGGCTGCCGTAATCTTGTTGAGTGTGCTGGCATGTGAGCGGATCTTACGATCAAGCTCCTTGCGGGTATCAGCCAGTCGCGTCATATCAAGTGCAAACGAAGCTGTCGTATTGTCAAACGGCACTTCCACCAATTCCAGCATGCGTTTGGCTCCCGCAACAACAGCCGCCCCGCGCGAGATGGAGCTTTGGTCGCTGTCTGACCCGGAAACCTGTTTAAAGGTTTCGCGATCGATCAGCGATATATTTTCGGAAATCACATGTTCGATATCGGTCTGCTCAACAGCATGGAGATAGGCCTGGTTGACCCAGATCAGCCCATTTTTTTCATGCCGCAGAAAAATCGGAAAGGGTGCCTTGTCGAGCATCGCACTGAGACGCTCTACCTGTTTGCCCAGACGTCTGGCATCGAACATCAGCTCTTTGGTATCGCGACGCTCGCCTGACAAAGGTCTGATCCGCATGGTGGCGGCGCCGCCGGCCACACGTCCATCCGCTTCCACCAGTTCGCCATCCTTGGTCTTAAGGGCGATATTGAAGGGAGTGCCCGCGGACCGCAGAACACCAAGGCCGTTGTTGACGGCGCTTACGGATTCTTCATCGAGCCAGTTGGAAAAATCAGAGAGATCTTCGGGGTCGACGCTCAGCTGGACTGTGCCGCGCAAATCTCCGGTGATTGTGTCTGGCCGGTCCTTATCTGTCCGCCAGATGAACAACACACTGGGCTCGGCATGGATGATCGCCTGAGCTTCGTTGAGTTCTGCTTCGAGTTCTGCAATTCGGCTTTCGGTTCCGGTCCTGGTCGTGGTCATCCGACGCACTGCAATGAATGCCCATAGCATGACCACCGCCGACAAAAGCAATGTAGCTACGGCATAACCGTCGTGTGCGGAAACCGCTGTGTTGGTCAGAAACTGTGCGTTCGCAGGACCAGGCAGGTCACACAGTATAATCGTTGCTGCAACCAGCAATGTTGCAACATGCGTTCCCCAGCCAGTTTCTCGCACCAAGTGCAAAGCGTTTCAGGCCCCCTGAAAACGTTTCTTTTCCCTGGAGCACCCTCCGATCGGGTGGCAATACCAGATCGAAGAAAAGGTACTCGATTCCAAAGTGTTAGAGCAACAGCGTACATTCATGTGAACGACCGTTGTCCCAAACGCAAAGCAACATCACTTACCTGTATCAGGGTTTCCTGAGCACGCAGTGCGCCCCTGCGCGAATCGAACACGCAATATCCCATAGCAGATATAGCGGTACGCGAGCAAAAAGCACACCACCGCGTTTAAATCTTATCAACGGGAATGGTGATCACTGAAATCGATCGGTTGATGGTTTTTGATTGTTGCAATCACGGACCGTACCGATCTAGTAGCGGTAGGTTTCCGGCTTGTAGGGACCATCAGGCGTGACACCGATATACTCCGCCTGCTCTTGCGAAAGCCGGGTCAATTTGGCACCAATCTTGGCGAGATGAAGCAGGGCAACCTTTTCATCAAGATGTTTTGGCAGCACATAAACCGAGTTCTTGTACTTATCACCCTTGGTCCAAAGCTCGATTTGAGCCAAAGTCTGGTTGGCAAACGAAGCTGACATTACAAAGCTGGGATGACCGGTCGCATTGCCGAGGTTAACCAGGCGGCCTTCAGACAGAAGAATCATGCGGTTGCCACCCGGGAATTCGACCATGTCCACCTGAGGCTTGATGTTGGTCCATTTGAAGTTCTTCAAACCTGCAACCTGTATTTCGTTGTCGAAGTGACCGATATTGCAGACAATCGCCATATCTTTCACGCGACGCATGTGGTCCACGGTCAGAATATCCTTGTTGCCTGTAGCGGTAACAATCACATCGGCGCGTTCTATGTCATCGTCTAGTGTGACCACTTCAAAACCATCCATGGCTGCCTGAAGCGCACAAATCGGGTCGACTTCGGTAACCAGCACCCGCGCGCCGGCGCCGGCCAGAGACTGCGCTGATCCTTTGCCAACGTCTCCATAGCCCGCCACTATGGCTACTTTGCCGGCAAGCATCACATCGGTTCCACGACGGATGGCATCGACAAGCGATTCGCGACAACCGTACTTGTTGTCGAACTTCGACTTGGTCACACTGTCATTGACGTTGATCGTGGGGAACGGAAGCTCGCCTTTCTTTTCCAGTTCGTACAATCGATGTACGCCGGTTGTTGTTTCTTCCGACACTCCTTTGATAGCCGCGCGGGCTTTCGCAAAGAAACCCGGGTCACGTTCAATGCGCTTCTTGATGGTTGCAAAGAATATCTCTTCTTCTTCATTGTCTGGATTATCCAGTATTGAAATGTCGTTTTCGGCCCTGGCACCCGTCAGGATATACATGGTGGCATCGCCGCCATCGTCCAGAATCATGTTGGCTGTTTCACCATTTGGCCAATCGAAAATACGGTCGGCAAAATCCCAGTATTCCTGCAGCGTTTCACCCTTGTGGGCGAAAACCGGAATGCCGCGATCGGCAATTGCGGCTGCCGCATGGTCCTGAGTCGAGAAGATGTTGCAAGACGCCCAGCGGACTTCGGCGCCAAGTGCCACGAGAGTTTCGATCAGCACCGCGGTCTGGATGGTCATATGCAGCGACCCGGCAATCCGCGCGCCCTTCAAGGGTTGCGCGGAACCGTATTCTTCGCGCACTGCCATAAGTCCCGGCATTTCAACTTCCGCTATGGTGATTTCCTTGCGGCCGAAACCTGCAAGTGAAATGTCGGCAACGGCGAAATCGTTTGAGCTGGGCATGGGCTTCGAACCTTGTGCAAATTTCGGAATTGGAGGTTGATTTGGTCCGGTCTATATCAGGCTGCGAGCGATATCGCAATAAACATATAAACGAATCTTTATATATCGCTCGCAGCGGTCTTGTTGGCCGCCAGATTGTCGTCTCGGTCTTCGCCAAACCGGTCAGCCAGCAACGCCGTGATGGCATCAAGTGCAATTTCGGCATCGCTGCCGGACGCAGTAACCTGAACCACCGTTCCGGTTGCAGCCGCAAGCATCATTAGCCCCAGGATTGATGTCCCCGGCACGCTCTGTCCGTCATGGGAAACGGTTACATCGACGTCAAACTGTTCAACGCATTTGACAAACTTGGCCGAAGCGCGGGCATGCAAACCACGTCTGTTTGTGATCTCAAGGTCGCGCGTTATTGTCATCGATGAAGCAGGCTTCCCGCCAGATTGATATATTTCCTGCCTGCATTTTGCGCTTCTTCAGCCGCCATCTGTAACGGCAAGGTTCCGCGCACACTGGCGAGCTTGATAAGCATTGGCAGATTTGCGCCGGCAAGCACCTCGATGTCGCCGTTATCCATTGCCGATATAGCCAGATTGGATGGTGTACCGCCGAACATGTCGGTCACCACTACCACGCCGGAACCGCAATCCACCCGATTTATTGCTGAAATGATATCGTCGCGACGCTGGTCTCCGTCATCATCAGGATCAATTCCTATGACCTCGATATTGTCTTGCGGTCCCACAACGTGGACCAGCGCGTTGCAGAGTTCCTGTGCCAACTTGCCGTGTGAAACCAGTACGAGTCCGATCATGTGTGCGATGCCTGATCTAATATTGCAAAATTCGCCGGCAGGGATCCGGTGCGTATGACTTACGGGTCGTTACATTACCGTTTCAGCGATTGTCCGCAAGGCCCGACACCAGATTACTCACCGATTGCGTGAGCTTGCCAATCCCCACCGGATCTGCGCCAAAATACGTACCTGCGCTGTGGCTGCTGGCTTTGAAAAGTCGACTTTGTGCAACGGCAGGGCCAGGCCGGCCAACTCCATGACCTCAGGCTCTGGAACCCGATCTGGCTGTGTTGTGATCGCGTGGGCAACGACCAGTTCAACGCGCACCGGGCTAATTGCTGTTTGCACCTTGATGATGCCCATGCCGCGCACTTCGAGCAGGCCCTTTATAGAGTCCGGCGCTGTTGCCGTCAGCTGGCCATCTCTCTGCGTGAGCAAAACTTGATCGTCACTCACCAGGCGCCCGACAATAGGAGCCGTGGAGCCTGCACCAAATCCCGGTTGATCGATAAGCCGCAATGCCAGGGATGATTTTCCGCTGCCGGATTCGCCCAGCAATAGAACCCCTGTTGAGCGATCGGCGCACGATAGCGCAACGCATGTACCATGGACATTGCTGGAAGTTGTTGCAGGACGGTTCATCGCAGAGGTTGGCGGTGATCAGGATTTGCGGCGTGGCAGGTCGGACGATGAACGTTCAACCGGCAACCGCACCGTGAAACGGGCCCCCTTGATTTCGCCGTCTTTTCCCTGATCGGAATTACCGCCGTAATGGTTTGACGCCCGAATTGTCCCATTGTGGGCTTCCACGATCTGGCGCGAGATTGACAGGCCGAGGCCGGAATTCTTGCCGAAAGAGTTTTCTGGACGATCGGTGTAAAACCGCTCGAAAATTCGCTCCAGGTTTGCCGGAGGTATGCCGGGACCTGAGTCTTTAACGACATATTCAACAATGCGACCCACGCGCCGCAAGCTCACCGCCACCTCCGCGTTGGGAGGTGAAAAAGAAACCGCATTGCCAATCAGATTGCGGGTCACCTGGCCCAGCCTGTTGTCGTGGCCGGTTATTGTGAAACCGTTCTTGCCGGAAAATTCACTTGGCAACGGTTCAATCTTCAAAGTAACGAGTGGTTGATCTTCCTGCCGTGTTTCGTTTGCCAATTCCACAAACGTTTCGAGTAACTGGCGCATATCAACCGGACCGGCCTCGCTGCGAGCCAGTTCGGCATCTAGTCGAGAGGCATCGGAAATGTCGGAAATCAGCCTGTCCAGCCGTTTAACGTCGTCCTTTACAATGGCGACCAGTCGTTCACGTTGTTCCGGCGTGCGGGCATACTCGATTGTTTCAACCGCTGAGCGCAGCGAGGTCAGCGGATTCTTCAGTTCATGGGCAACATCTGCCGCAAACGCCTCGATGGCTTCAATACGGTTATAGAGGGAACTGGTCATTTCACGCAGCGAACCGGACAAGTGGCCGATTTCGTCACGGCGCGATGAAAAATCGGGAATCTCAACCCGCTTGGAGTTTCCCCGGCTAACTGCGGCCGCAGCACCGGACAAGCGTCTTATGGGTTCGGCAATGTGGCCTGCCATCAACAAAGACAAAATAATGGTTACCAGCGAGGTGAACATGAAGATGAACAGAATGATCCTGAGGTCTTCACGCAGCACAGCGTCAATCTCACCGCCCGGCGTGGTCAGCACAAGCGCGCCTTGAACAGCCCGGAACCTCTGCACCGGTACCGCGACGGCTACAATAACTTCTTTTTTCTTGTTGACCCTGACTACAGAGACTGACGCGCCGTTGAGAGCAGCCCGGATTTCTTCAAACTCGCTACCGTTCGTGGCGGTGTATTCCTTTTGCTCCTTGTAACCGACGGCAAAAAACCACCGATTGAACGTATCCCAAAGCGCGCCAAGCAATGATCCTTCTTCGTCAGTCTCTCGAGGCGGCAGGTTGATCCGCAACACTTCGCCGCGCCCATAAAAGTATCGGCTATCAACAATCATCGCACCGTCGCGGTCAAACAGATGGGCGCGAATGTCCGTATTGGACACCAGACGTCTCAACACCGGTCCGGCGCGGTCCGGATTTACCAGAAAGTCGGTTCTGCCTGACGTAACCGGAGTCGCCGCATTCGGGTTGAGCTGTTGTTCAATCAACTGTTCCGGATCCAGGATAAGTTGGTCCGTCTCAACCGAAACCGAAGAACCGACGGCAGCAGCCATTATCTGAGCTTGCGTCATCAGGCTTTGCACCCGGCTGTCAATGAGGCTTTTTCGGCTTTGATTGAAGAACAGGATGCCCAGCACGAGTATGACCAAACCGCACAGATTGATGATCAGGATGCGGCTTGTCAGGTGGGCAGGTGCAAACCGGCCCCACCAGGCGGCGGGCCTGTTTAACTGATCCTCAGACGACAAACTCTCCGAAACTTCTGCCGTCTGGTTGTTATGTCCAAGATCCGATTGGATCGTCATTGGCCATCCCTATCGAAATGCTGCCCGTCAAACTTATCACATTCCGCCCTGCATTGCGGCAAGTTAACGATCACCGGTCACATCCGGTCTTACATTTCGCGGAATCTATAGCCTACTCCATAGAGCGTCTCAATGGCATCGAAATCGTCATCAACGACCTTGAATTTCTTGCGTAACCTCTTGATGTGACTGTCGATTGTACGATCATCAACATAAACCTGATCATCATAGGCAGCATCCATTAGAGAGTCGCGGCTTTTGACGATACCCGGACGCTGGGCGAGGGCCTGCAGGATCAGAAATTCAGTGACAGTAAGTGTCACCGACCTGCCGTCCCAGGTACTTGAATGGCGATCCGGGTCCATCATCAGTCGCCCGCGTTCGATAATTTTGCTGGGTTCGCCAGTGATCTCAATGCCTTCGCGGTTCTGCGCCCTGCGCAGGACGGCTTTGACGCGTTCGACCAGCAGACGTTGAGAGAAAGGCTTGCGGATAAAATCGTCCGCGCCCATTTTGAGCCCGAACAATTCATCGATCTCTTCATCCTTGGATGTGAGGAAAATGACGGGCAGATCTGATTTCTGGCGCAGGCGGCGTAACAACTCCATGCCGTCCATACGCGGCATCTTGATGTCAAAAATGGCCATGTCCGGTGGGGTGTCCTCCAACCCCTGCAGGGCGGCAACGCCGTCCGTGTAGGTGTTGGTACTATAACCTTCAGCCTCCAATGCCATAGACACTGAAGTCAGAATATGTCGATCGTCATCAACGAGCGCAATTGTAGGCATGCGTTTTCCCAATGCTTTTTCTCCGTCCTGATGGCGAGCCGTAAAGCGTGATCTGGCACAAATTGTGGCAGGATGTCTTACACTGTCGCAAAGTAAAACGTCGGTCGAATATGGTGTCACAGCCAGGAGATAACAAGAGTGAAGACTCTAAGCGCAAATTCCGCAGCATCCCGCCAGACTTGATAACCGGGTATTTTCTGCCGTATCGGTGCTATCAACAGAAATCGCATATCAGTCTTTTGACGGCTTGATGGCGATCAAAAGATTGCTTAGTCTAAGCAGCTTACTGGACTCAGTCGAAGGCGATGCGCCGTAAAAAACTGTCCGTTTCATCCACAGAAAAAGAGATCATAGAGGTAATGAACAAAGGCGTGGCTGGTAGGTGCCATGTATCATTCATTACTGTTTCAGGAGCAGTGCGTTGCAACACACAGGCAATTTCAATCCAGCCTTCCCAATCGAGACCACACAGATCGAAGGCGCCCGGGAGGTCCACTACAACCTCAACGCTGCTCAATTGTTCGAGATGTCCATCAAACTCGATGAAGGCATGGTAACCGACCATGGCGCCTTGGCAGTGGTCACTGGAAAGCATACAGGCCGGTCTGCTCAGGACAAGTTCATCGTTCGCGATTCAAATACCGAAGACAATATCTGGTGGGACAACAACAAGGGTATGTCTCCCGACTGTTTCGCAACCCTGAAGGCCGATTTTCTCTCACATGCCCGAGGCAAGCGCCTGTTTGTTCAGGACCTGTATGGCGGTGCCGATCCCGACCACAGGATCAAGGTTCGAGTGGTGACCCAGTTTGCCTGGCACGCATTGTTCATTCGTTATCTGTTACGCAGGCCAAGCCAAGAAGCGGTCATGACCTTCTCCCCGGACCTGACCATTATCAATCAGCCCAGCTTCAAGGCGGATCCGGCAAGACACGGGACACGCACCGAGACAGTCATAGCCATCAACCTGACCGAGAAACTCGTGCTTATCGGCGACAGCGAATATGCCGGTGAAACCAAGAAATCCGTCTTCGGCACGCTCAATTACTTCCTGCCTGAAAAAGGTGTAATGCCGATGCACTGTTCGGCCAATGCCGGCGCCGACGGCACGTCGGCCTTGTTTTTTGGTCTGTCGGGTACTGGCAAGACGACGTTGTCATCGGATGCCTCGCGCACACTCATCGGCGATGATGAACACGGCTGGTCGCCGAACGGTATATTCAATTTCGAGGGCGGGTGTTATGCCAAGACCGTCAATTTGTCCGCGGAAGCTGAACCGGAAATCTACGCGACTACCCAGCGCTGGGGTTCAATTCTCGAAAATGTCTTGGTCGATCCCGATACCCGTACGCCCGACTTTGATGATGTGTCCCTGACCGAGAACGGTCGGGTGGCTTACCCGATGCACTACATTCCAAACGCATCGGAAGACGGTACCGCCCCGCATCCGACGAATGTCATCATGTTGACCGCAGATGCCTCCGGTGTACTGCCACCGATCGCCCGGCTCACGCCACAACAGGCCATGTACCATTTCCTGTCCGGTTACACGGCGAAAGTCGCGGGAACCGAAAAGGGCGTCAAGGGTACTGTGGCCACCTTCTCAACCTGCTTCGGGGCGCCTTTCATGCCGCGCCATCCAAGTGTCTATGGCAATCTGCTCAAACAGCTGATTGCCGAGCACGGAGCCACATGCTGGCTGGTCAATACCGGCTGGACCGGTGGGCCATATGGCGAAGGTCATCGGATGCCGATCAAGGCAACCAGGGCGTTGCTGGCAGCAGCGCTTGAGGGCAGCCTGAACGATGTCCCGATGCGCACAGATGCCTCGTTTGGATTTGAAGTGCCGACATCCGTGCCTGGTGTCGACAATTCAATTCTCGACCCGCGCAGCACTTGGTCAAATGTTGCAGCCTATGATGCCAAGGCCCGCGAACTGGTAGACATGTTTGTCAACAATTTCGAAAAATTTGCAGACCATGTTGACGCGGAAGTGATGGCCGCCGCACCGGCTGTGCAGGATGCAGCACAGTAGACAATTTGCCTGACCTCAGGGTCCTGACCCCAAACCACGTCCGTTCACTTTGGTTCATGACTCGCGCACATTTTCACGGCCTCGCTTTTGGTGACTGGTTGTTCAAACAACAGGCACCAGTGCTTGCCCTTCACGTCGCGTGGCGCTCCTGCTTCACGGAAATACCGGCAACTTGCACAACTCCCAAAACGGGGCAAATCATGTGATTTGATGATCTGATCGACCAGCTTTGATGATCCGGCCGCAAGCCTCTTGCGTGTCTTGACCCCGCTGTTTTCGATGATCTTGGCTATCTGCCGCCAGGGATCATGACGTAGTTTTTCCACACCGGCCGGCGATAAGGCCAGAACAACGGAGCGTGCTTCGCCCGGTCTTGGTGTCTTCGTCAACAGGCCTTTTCGCTCCAGCGCAATCAAGGTCTGAGAAATTGTCCCCTTGGTGGCCGACAAATAACGTGTCAGCGCTGCGGGAGAGTCCGAGAAACGGTTGCAACGTGACAAGTATCGAAGTGCTTCCCATTGTGCCGGATTGATATCTGATGCGTGTTCTTTTGCCCGCATCAATCTGCTGAGGCGTTCCAGCAAAATTACCGTGTCTTCAGTTGTCAGGTCCTTGGCCATCTAGTCTCCATCTGCTTGCCGACCTGTGAACCGCTTCTGCGGTCACTGCGGTCACAAGGACACTATGCAACACAACTGTCAAAATCAAATTGACCAGACACAAATGTTCCGGGCTGGCCGGCCCGCCTCAATGTGCCTCGTCCCAGTTGTCTGCCGCGCGGGCGTCTACCTGAATGGGCACTGAAAACGATACTGCTGGCAGCGGAGCCGCCACCATGATTTCAGAGGCAACCTTGATTGTCGCTTCAGCCTCTGCATCAGGCACTTCGAAAATCAGTTCATCATGCACCTGCAACAGCATGCGCGCGCCCAGGCCTGCATCTGCCAGCGCCTGCGGCATGCGTATCATGGCGCGACGAATGATGTCGGCTGCCGAGCCCTGGATTGGCGCGTTGATCGCAGCACGTTCCTGGAACGCCCGTTCAGACGGATTGGGAGATTTTATCCGCGGAAAATGCATCCGCCGGCCGAACACTGTCTCCACAAAACCGTTGGCCCGGCAAAATGCCTTGGTATGCTCCATATAGTCTTTGATGCCGGGAAACCGCTCGAAGTAGGTCTTGATATACTTGGCGGCTTCCTCTCGCGGGATGGCAAGCTGGTTGGCAAGTCCGAAAGCCGAAATTCCATAGATGATGCCAAAATTGATCGCTTTGGCCTTGCGACGGGTGCCGGGATCCATGCCTTCAACCGGTGTGTCAAACATCTCCGAAGCCGTCATGGCATGAATGTCGAGTCCATCGGCAAAGGCCTTCTTGAGCTGGTCTATGCCGGCGATGTGCGCAAGCACGCGCAGCTCAATCTGGCTGTAGTCAGCAGAAACCAGCTTGTTACCGGGACTTGCAACGAATGCGGTTCTGATCTGTCTGCCTTCGGCAGTACGCACCGGAATATTCTGCAAATTCGGGTCGGTTGACGACAACCTGCCAGTCGAGGTAGCTGCCAGCGAGTATGAGGTGTGAACCCGGCCCGTGTGCGGATTGATATGGCCGGTCAGCGCATCCGTATAGGTTGAACGCAGTTTGGTGAGTTGACGCCAGTCCAGCAGCTTGCGCGCGAGTTCAACGCCTTCAGCTGCCAGGTCTTCCAACACCTGACTGTCGGTACTCCAGGCGCCGGTTGCGGTTTTCTTGCCTCCCTGAAGGCCCAGTTTTCCGAACAGGATTTCACCGATCTGTTTTGGCGATCCCAGGTTGAACGTCTCGCCGGCAAGTTCATGCACCTTCTTTTCCAGCAATTCTGCATCTCTTGAAAACTCGCCGGACAATCGCGCCAATACGGTTCTATCAACCAGGACGCCTTCTCGCTCCATCGCGGCCAGAACCGGAACCAGGGGGCGTTCCAGTGTTTCATAGACAGTTGCGCGATGTTCCGACGCCAGTCTCGGTTTCAGCACGTGCCAGAGCCTGAGCGTGATATCGGCGTCTTCGGCTGCATACTTTGTAGCCTCGTCGAGTGGCACCAGATCAAATGTAACCTGAGATTTGCCGCTGCCGGCAACGTCCTTGAACTTGATCGGCTTGAGGCCGAGGTGAATGTCAGCCAGTTCATCCATGCCGTGGCCGTTCAAACCTGAATCCAGCGCATATGAGAGCAGCATGGTGTCGTCTATTGGCGCAACATCTACCCCAATGCGCTGAAACACCGTCAGATCATATTTGAGGTTTTGCCCGATTTTCAGAATACCTGGATGTTCGAGAACTTCCCTTATGGTCGCGATTACCTCAGCTTCGGCCAGTTGTTCCAGATCGCCACCAGCGAAGTCCAGACCGTCGGAGGCACGATGACCTGTCGGGATATAGCAGGCCTTGCCGACTTCTACGCTCAGCGAAATGCCGCACAAGTTTGCCTGCATATTGTCAAGAGAAGTGGTCTCTGTATCTATTGCGACCAATCCTGTCTGACGGATCATCTGTACCCATTCGTCCAGGCGATCCCTGGTCGTCACCCGCTCATAAGCTGAATGATCAAGCGGCAGATTTCGCATTCTGTCGGCCATGAACCTGGCGGCATCGCCAGTGCTTTGTTCATCTGCGGCAGACGTATCGGTTGTTGCGCCGGCGGTCCCGGTCACCGGGGCACCAAGCTCATCCAGTTCTGCGCCGTCAGGCGGCCAACCGGTAAAAGTTACCTCTGCGGGTTCGATGTCAGCGGCATTCGCCTCGAAGTCACCCGAAACGCGACGTAATAGCGTATTGAAATCCAATGCCTTCAGGAACCCGATTAGAGTCTTGGCTTCCGGCTCGACGACGCCGAAGTCTTCAATTGGATGATCGACATCCACATCGGCCTTCAGGATAACCAATTGCTTTGAAACCCGTGCCTGGTCGGCAAATTCAATGAGCTTTTCGCGCCGCTTGGGCTGTTTGATTTCACTCGCCCGGGCCAGCAGGCTTTCGAGGTCGCCATACTCTTCTATGAGTTGAGCTCCGGTTTTCACGCCAATGCCCGGCACACCCGGTACATTGTCAACGCTATCACCGGCAAGCGCCTGTACTTCAACAACTTTTTCAGGTGGAACACCGAATTTCTCGATTACTTCAGCGCGCCCGATAGCCTTGTCCTTCATAGTGTCCAGCAGCATGACCTGATCGGTGACCAACTGCATCAGATCCTTGTCGGAAGATACAATCCGCACTGTTGCTCCAACTGCAGCGGCCTGTGCGGCATAGGTCGCAATCAGATCGTCAGCCTCGTAGTTGTCTTGCTCAATACAGGCGACGTTGAATGCTTCGGTGGCCTGCCGGATCAGGCCAAACTGCGGCACCAGGTCTTCCGGCGCCGGTGGTCGATGGGCTTTGTAATCCGGGTAAATCTCGTTGCGGAATGATTTTGAGGATTTGTCAAATATAACCGCTATGTGGGTTGGTTTGTCTTCCGCCGACATCTGCTGCAGCAACTTGTACAACATGTTGCAAAAGCCCTGCACGGCGCCGACAGGCAGTCCGTCGGACTTGCGGGTGAGCGGCGGAAGTGCATGGTAGGCTCTGAAAATATAGCCGGAGCCATCGATCAGGTAGAGATGATCTCCTGACTGGATTGGGCGGGTTGCTGCTGTGCTCATGGTGGGCACTATGCCACCGGACCTGCGCCATTGCCATAAGTTGAAATGCTTGTTTGCACAGGGTTGAGGGGGTTACCTGACATTTCCTGACAACTTGCCGAGGCAGCATATTGTGTCGCCGCACGAGGGTGGTTCTACACAATTTACCGTTCTGGATGGCAAAATGCCCTTGCCAAGTCACCCCTTTATGGTTGGATAATGAGACTTATTCAGCGAGGAGCAGTGTCATGAACCTTCAGGCTAACGAAAATGACTTCAGTGGGATCATCGAGGCCGACCGTGAACACGTCTGGCATCACCTGACCCAGCACAAGAAATTCGAGACAGTAGATCCGCTTGTCATCATTGAAGGCAAGGGAATGCGGGTGTGGAATACCGCAGGCCGCGAACACCTCGATGCTGTATCCGGCGGCGTGTGGACGGTGAATGTCGGTTACGGCCGGGAGAGTATTGCGAACGCTGTCCGCGATCAGCTTGTCCAGCTTAACTATTTTGCCAACTCCGCCGGCAGTATTCCCGGTGCCAGGTTCGCAGAACAGTTGATGTCGAAAATGCCGGGGATGACCCGGGTTTACTATTCCAATTCGGGTTCGGAGGCCAACGAGAAAGCCTACAAGATCGTTCGCCAGATATCGCACAACAAGCATGGCGGCAAGAAGAACAAGATTCTGTATCGTGACCGTGACTATCACGGCACCACGATCACCGCGCTTTCTTCATGTGGTCAGAATGAAAGGC